>Ga0316190_10000923_pt1 | contig 20858 bp, 21 predicted proteins | sample Eddworburrow2_MG_FD_204929 | JGI IMG/M metagenome (GOLD analysis project Ga0316190, IMG submission 204929) | Coastal sediment microbial communities from Maine, United States - Eddy worm burrow 2 | ecosystem: Environmental > Aquatic > Marine > Coastal > Sediment | place: USA: Maine | collected... | reverse complement strand
ATTGATTACTCAACCTTGGTACCGTCCACGCGAAAACTTTATCATATTGATTAATATAGTAAATAAATTATATGCTTCCGTCTGAAATACACGTCGAGTTTGAATTTGAAAACCTCCTGGCGACATAAACAATAAAACCGGCGTTTTCCTGTCCCTGAATTGTGTAGCTATGATGACGCTGGATTGCGGCATGGACACAGACGGGACAATACGCAGCACCGTTAATTGAGCAGCGGCATAGATATCAAAAGAGAGTCTTTTACTTCTCACCGGTAAGCACGACACCGAGATGTTTACATGCCACGGACTTGCACACCCCCAATTTCAGGTACCGGTGAAGTCGCCTGCTAAGTTACAAGATCAGGAGCTGCATGCCATTTGTTGCTCTTACTTTACTTTTACCGGTCTGTGATATGGTGACAAACACAAGAACAAAGGATATTCGTTATGGAACGAGCAACAATAATCAACGTAGCTGTGCTTCTCAGTACTCTCATGTGCAGCAATGTAGCTGCAGAGATGGAGAATGTTAGTGGTGCGTTGCTGAAAAAACTCTGCAATTCATATGTTGATAGGCCAGCAAGCACATTTGACGGCATGTGTATCGGGTATGTGGTAGGCGTAATGAGCGTTGTGGAGTATACGAATTATTTTTGTCGCCCTGTTAATTCCACACACTCGCAAGCGACCCTGGTTGTAAAGAAATACTTATTCGAGCATCCCGAGAAACTGCATCTGGCTGCTGACGGACTAGTGCTTGACGCACTTATAAACGCATTTCCCTGTCCTAAATCTTACACGGATTAACCGGTATTTTAAAGGTCGACCCCGACAGCTGGACAGGTATCAGGAAAGTTTATGGAACGTCCGAGCAAGCCATGAAAAACACAGGTACCTCTCGATGCTGCTGATATTTTTCACGGAAATCTGTTTTGTGCTCCGCTATTCGGCCCGGTTCTGACCGGGTTCTTCATTGTCTCACATCGTGGTCCGTGTATTTCAGGCGCACTAATCCTGCGCCAGGTACAGATAGGTCAACGCGCAGATTACAAACAGTGCGTGGGCATTCTTGGTCAATCCATGGTAGCCGAGCTTGTTAAATCCGAACAAGCTTCAAGACGCCGAATTATCATACAACGACAAGCAGTTATCCCCACTTAAAGATGAAACTCATTCATCAGCACCACATTCAACCCCTTCAAGCTGGAATGATAACTATATGTTTTCATATGTGTTTATCAAAATAGCACTCTAGCCCACATCCCTAATGCACTGAATAAAAAGAATATTTATAACATTCAGAACTAAAGTTTGTCTGCTGCAGCCCGATTGTCTCACAGAGGCAGCATCAGCCCCGGAATGAACTGCCCGCTGAACAAGACTACATCATGCCAACATGAACAGTCGGGGAAAGGGCAAAAAATTCAATGTACGATGACTTAGAGGGTAACAATCATTCCGGACAGTTTAAGCAAGGCAAAGAGTCCATGATTGATTCCGGGTCTGCGCAGCTTGCAGACCGTCGCACAATGAACCGCTGGCAGTTTCGAGCCGACCAGGTTCAGATGTTACATCAACAGGTCCAGACCGAGCTGATTATCAGCATGCTGGTAACAGCGATTGTCGCCACCGTATTCTGGAATACAGCCCCTTATGAATTATTGATCGCCTGGGCAGTTGCTGTTGTAGTAAGCGTCGGTGGCCGCTCACTCTTTATAAATAATAATACTCAAGAAGAGACCAGTAAGGATATCGATGTATGGGGTCGGCAATACATTACCGGCTCGGCCATTTCCGGAATATGCTGGGGCGCACTTGGCCTAATTGCAGCAATCTACGGCGAACTTCCTCAGCAAATTTTTGTACTGGTGACGGTAGCAAGTATGTCACTCACTGCCTATGTCTCCATGCAGTCATCACCCAGAACCATAATTGCCTTCATTCTCCCGGCACTGTTTCCTGTTACAGCGTTGTTTTTTTATCAGGGTGACACTCTCTCACTGGCCCTGGGAACACTGGCTATTATCATCGCAGCCGTCATGCTGTTCTCGTCACGTGCCATGCGCAACATCCTTTCCAAATCCTTCAGTCTCGGATCACACAACACAGAATTGATAAAGAATCTTGTTGTGACTCGGGAAACAGCGGAAAACGCGAAAAAATATGCCGAGGAAACGAACATCAAGCTCCAGGAGCAAATGCGGGAACGCGAACAGGCCGAGGAGCGAACACGCAGCTCAGAACAGCGGATGAGTGCAATTTTCGACAGTATGCAGGATACGATTTATCAAACCGATATCAGTGGACACGTTCTTTGGACGACGCCTTCAATAAAACAGTTACTCGGCTACGAAACAAATGAGGTAATTAACAAAAACATAAAAGACTTTTATGTTTGTCCCGCCGATCATGACGAGCTGAAACAGTCGCTTGATGTCCATTACGGTCGCCTGCAGCATTTCGAAACCCGCTTGCAGCACAGTGATGGTTCAGAGATATGGATTTCTGAAAACTCTCACTATAAATATGACGATCAGGGAGAAGTCATAGGAATTGAAGGCACAATCCGCGACATTACCGCCCTTAAACAGGCAAAGGAAGCACTTCACCAGGAGAAAGAACGTGCCCAGGTGACGCTCGGTTCCATCGGTGATGGCGTTATTACCACCGACCTGAACGGTGACATCGAGTACATGAACTCGGTTGCTGAACAATCGACCGGCTGGAAACTTGAAGATGCTCGCGGCAAACCGATGCTGAAAGTATTCAAGGTTGTAGATGAGAAAACCCTGGAGCCGCCACCAGATCCGGCAGCGCTATGTCTTGAGCAGGGCAAGAGCAGTATGCTGGCCGGTCACTTGCTGCTTATCCATCGCTTCAGGAATCAACGTCTGTCGGTAGAAGTCAATGCGTCACCTATACGCGATTCAAATGCAGATATTTCCGGTGTGGTACTGGTTTTCCATGATGTTACTGAACTTCGTGGCCTGGCCAAGAAGATGTCATATCAGGCAACACATGACTCACTGACCGGCCTTATTAATCGTCGCGAATTTGAAAACCGCATCAAGCTGGCCATTGATAACGCACATAATGAAAATGTACGTCACGCCATATGCTATCTGGATCTTGATAACTTCAAGGTTGTAAATGATACCAGTGGGCATTTCGCCGGTGACGAGCTACTTAAACAGCTTACGATCAAACTGCGCATGGAGCTGCGCGAGGCGGACACACTGGCACGACTCGGCGGCGATGAATTTGGCATACTGCTCGAAGGATGTCCTATAGAAAAGGCACAAAATCTGGCCGAAAATATTCGCCAGATCGTGGAAGATTTTCGTTTTGTGTGGGACAACACCGCCTTCAGAATTGGCGTCAGTATTGGCCTTGTTCCCATCACCAGTGACAGCGGTACACTCAGTGAGGTTTTAAGTGCTGCCGATTCCGCCTGTTATGTGGCAAAGGATCAGGGCAGGAATCGAATCCACATATACCAGCCAAATGACGAGGCCGTACTTGAACGTCATGGCCAGATGCAATGGGTTCAACGTATTCAGGATGTGCTCGACCAGAACCGTTTCAGGCTGTTCTTTCAACCGATTGCAAAACTATCCAGGGAACCGGGGGAAAAGAATACGATCCATGGTGAAGTGCTGATTCGCATGCTGGATGACAATAACAGGATAGTCGGCCCGGGTTCATTTATACCCGCGGCCGAACGCTACCAGGTAATGCCTGCCATTGATCGGTGGGTTGTCGCAAATACATTTAGCATGCTTATGCTGAATAATGTGCGCACCAGTCGGCATATAAGCTCCTGTTCTATAAACCTTTCAGGCCAGTCACTCTCTGACGAGCGCTTCATGGACTTTCTTGTAACTGAAATAAAAGACAGTGGCATCCCGCCCGAGATTCTTGTTTTCGAAATCACCGAGACTGCGGTTATCGCCAACCTCTGCAATGCCTCGAAACTCATTTCTACACTTCGTGAGATGGGTTGCAGGTTTGCTCTGGATGATTTTGGTGTTGGCCTGAGCTCTTTTGGCTACCTTAAAAACCTGGCCGTTGACTACCTCAAGCTTGACGGCTGCTTTGTGAAAAACATGGTCAGGGACAACATTGATCACGCCATGGTAAGCGCGATCAACCAGATTGGCCACACCATGAACATAAAGACCATTGCGGAATTTGTAGAAGACCAGGAGACACTGGAAGCGGTACGCAAGGTTGGTGTTGATTACGCACAGGGCTATTTTATAGCCAAGCCGGCGCCTATTGAAATAGGCCTCAACAATGACCCAGTAAATTTCTTCCCGGAAGATCAGCAGAACACGCTACAGCTTAAGTCGGTCTCAGGAAAGAACTAGAAGAGTTCGGATTAATCCTTGTTCTCCATGCGATCCAGTTCTGCTTCCATTTCGCTATCACTCATTGGTTTGTAATCGGAAGAAGATGCTGCTTCAACATCAGTTTTTGTAGTTCCCTTTTGTTTTACAAACCAGCCTGAGAAATACAGGCCCATCTCAAACAACAGCCATACAGGTACCGCAAGTAATGTCTGCGATATTACGTCAGGTGGAGTTAACAGCATACCCACAACGAAGGCAGCGACAATAACATAGGGACGTTTTTGTCGCAGAGAGTCCTGTGTTGCCATGCCCGTCCACACCAGCAACACAGTGAAAACCGGCACCTCAAAGGCAGCACCAAATGCAAAAAACAGCGTCAACACAAAATCCAGATAACGACTGATATCTGTCATTACAGACACCCCGTCCGGGGTCGCTGCTGTAAAAAAGGCAAATACCAGTGGAAAAACTACAAAATACGCGAATGCAGCACCCGCATAGAACAGCGCCGTACTTGAGAACAGCAACGGCAGCACCAGACGCCTTTCGTGCCGATACAACCCCGGCGCTACAAATGACCACATCTGGTAGAGCACATAGGGTATGGCAATAAACAGTGCCAGAAACAACGTCAGCTTGAAGGGAATCAGAAAAGGTGACGCGACCTCGATAGCAATCATGCTGCCATCTTCGGGCATATGCGCCAGTAGCGGGCCAGACAGCAGGGTAAAGAGCGTATTCGCGAAAGGTATCAGAGCCACGAATATCACCGCCACAACCAGCACCACCCGCAACAGGCGATCACGCAACTCTATCAGATGGTACAGCAGCGGTTGCTCTGTTTCATCCAGTCCGGGCAACACCGGCTCCTGGTTACTGGGGTTTTTCATCCGTTTCGGACTCTGCCAGGCGCGTAGCCACCGGTTTCACTTCTGTTGCAGCAGGAACAGAATGTTCGCCGGCTTTCAGAGAAACCCCTGTCACCGTCTCGACCAGTTCCTCAAGTTCTGGAGAAGATGCCTGCTTATCGAGTACTTTTTTGAGTTCTTCTGCCGCAAGTTCCTTGTCGATATCTGCCTTAACCGAAGAAACAAAACCACGCATCTTGCCCAACCACAAGCCGGCAGCACGCGCAATTCGCGGCAGCCGTTCCGGCCCCACGACCAGCAGCGTGATTACCATGATAAAAATAATTTCTGTAAAACCGATATCGAACATGATTGTTCCGGCAGGACCTAATGTATCAGGGAAGACCGTCAGACCTTGTCCTTGTTGTGCCTGGTAACCTCACCGTCAATGACGTTACCATTTTCCTTGTCCTCCAGGCTTTTCCCGCTGCTGGTTTCATCTTCCCCTTCACGCATGGACTGCTTGAAGCCCTTGATTGCACCACCCAGGTCAGAGCCAACATTCTTCAGGCGTTTTGCCCCAAACAACACCAGCACAATAGCCAGAATAATTAACAATTGCCATACACTAATACCCATGATTTTTCTCCAGCTGTGCTAGCACACAGGAACTTTAATATACATACACCGTAATCTAGTTATCACGCGCAGCCTTTTCTTGCAGACCTGACAGACCAAAACGCCTTTCGAGCTCCGTCAGCACATCTGCGGGACCCAGCCCCCGCGCCGACAACATCACCAGAGTATGAAACCACAGGTCGGCCGTCTCATACACCAGTTGCGAATCATCATCCTCCTTGGCGGCGACAATGGTTTCCGTTGCCTCCTCTCCAATTTTCTTGAGAATGGTATTCATGCCTTTTTCGAAAAGGCTGGCCACATAGGATTCATCTGCAGCTGCCGCCTTGCGTGCCTCGATAACCTCTGCCAGCTTCTCCAATGTATCATTCACTTTAACTTACCTGCAATAAACCTGCACACGCCCTAACGCTTGCCGTAAATTGATTCCGGGTCCTTCAGAACCGGTTCAACTGTAACCCAGCGGCTGTCCTCAAGACGTTGAAAAAAGCAACTGCGCCTGCCCGTGTGGCAGGCAATACCACCACGCTGCTCCACCTGCAATACCACTACATCATTGTCACAGTCCAGGCGAATCTCACTCACCATTTGCTGATGACCAGACTCTTCCCCCTTATGCCACAGTTTGTTTCTGGACCGGGACCAGTACACGGCCGTCCCCTGTTGCGCTGTCAGTCTTAAAGCTTCGCGGTCCATCCACGCCACCATCAGGACCCGGCCATCCGCAACATCCTGGGCAATGGCAGGCACCAGCCCGGCATCATTCCATTTGACTTCATCCAGCCACGCTTCGTCACTCATCGATCGCTACCTGATAAAGGGTGACAGCAAGCAACTACAACCTTACTTCTATGCCACAAGCAGCCATATGCTGCTTTGCCTCTCCGATTGTATATTCACCGAAATGAAAAATACTTGCTGCCAGCACCGCATCTGCCTTGCCTTTCGTAACTCCGTCAGCAAGGTGCTGAAGATTGCCCACACCACCCGAGGCTATAACCGGCACATTGACTGCCTCACTGATGGCACGTGTAAGCGCCAGGTCAAATCCGTCTCTGGTACCATCCCTGTCCATGCTGGTTAGCAGGATCTCTCCCGCACCGTAATCTGTCATACGCTGCGCCCATTCAATGGCATCGATTCCTGTAGGCTTGCGGCCGCCATGGGTAAAAATTTCCCAGCGCTGAGCTTCCCCCGCTGCGCTCGCCAGTTTGGCATCAATCGCGACAACTATACATTGAGAACCAAATCGTTCAGCTGCTTCTTTTACAAAACCGGGATTAAATACTGCCGCTGTATTAATTCCTACTTTGTCCGCACCTGCATTTAGCATACGGCGAATATCAGCAACCTCGCGAATCCCGCCGCCAACTGTAAGCGGAATAAAGACTTCACCTGCGACCTGTTCAACAACATGCACCATGGTATCGCGTTTATCAGAACTTGCCGTTATATCAAGAAAGGTAAGCTCATCGGCACCTTCACTGTCATAGCGCCGTGCGACCTCGACCGGATCACCCGCATCACGTATATCGACAAACTGCACACCCTTGACAACACGTCCTGCATCCACATCCAGGCAGGGTATAATACGTTTCGCAAGGCCCATGATTTTTCTCAGACGGCCCCCGACCCGCATAACCTGTCGGCAAGCCTTTGTGCCTCGCCCAGATCAAGCGACCCCTCGTAAATTGCCCGGCCGGTAATTGCACCCATGATGCCCTCATCGGCCACATCACATAATGCCTGGACATCATCAATCGTGGTAATCCCGCCGGATGCTATCACGGGTATACGAATTGCCTGCGCGAGTTCAACCGTGGACTCAATATTAACGCCATTCATCATGCCATCCCGTCCGATATCAGTGAACACTATGGCCTCCACGCCATCATCCTCGAATCGCTGCGCCATATCGATCACCGGGTGGTGCGACAGCTTTGACCAGCCGTCAATCGCCACCATGCCGTCTTTCGCATCCAGCCCAACAATAATGTGCCCGGGAAATTCCACGCACAGGTCATTGACAAAATGCGGTGCGCTGACGGCCTTGGTGCCAATAATGGCGTACTGCACACCTGCATCAAGATAGGCCTGTACGGTTTCCTCGTCACGGATACCGCCACCCACCTGGATAGGCAAGTCGGGGAATGCCTCTGCAACGGCCCTGATCACAGCCGCATTTACAGGTTTCCCCGCAAAGGCTCCGTTAAGATCAACCATGTGCAGGCGACGCGCACCTGCATCCACCCAACGCTGGGCGACTGCTACCGGGTCATCCCCGAAGACAGTTTCATCTTCCATGCGCCCCTGGCGAAGACGCACACATTTTCCGTCTTTTAGATCAATCGCAGGTATCAACAACATCTTTCAGGGCTCTCCATTCCAGCCGACAAAATTAGACAGCAGTTGCAATCCGGCATGCTGGCTCTTCTCCGGATGAAACTGCACCGCAAAAATATTCTCACGCGCAATCGCAGATGCAAACTCGATTCCATAAGGCGTGGTTGCTGCGACATCACCGTCATAATCCGGTGATGCGTAATAGCTGTGCACAAAATAGAAGCGGCTGTTTGCAGGAATGTCTTCCCACATAACATGTTCACACTGTTGGCGCACCTGGTTCCAGCCCATGTGTGGAATCTTGAGCCGATCACCGCTGGCCTCTGTATCCATAGCACGCGGGAAATGCACTACCTTCCCGGGTATTATCCCCAGACACCCGGTCCCCTGATTTTCTTCACTGACATCAAGCAGTGCCTGCATCCCCAGGCAGACACCCAGTACCGGCCTGTCAGCTGCAGCCTTCAGGATTACTTTATCCAGGCCGGTTTTTTTCAGCTCCGACATGCAATCACGGATGGCACCAACCCCGGGGAACACCACACGATCGGACGACAGTATTTGCTCGTGATTGCTGGTTACCACGATGCGGTCCTTGCCGGCAACATGCTCCAGCGCCTTGGCAATGGAATGCAGATTGCCCATGCCGTAATCGATAATTGCAATAGAAGTCATGATAATTACACAGGCTAGAAACCGTTTGTTGCCGAATCGTCTCAGAGACTTCCCTTGGTTGAAGGTAACTGGTCACCCAGCGCAGGATCCGCCTCTAGCGCCATCCGCATCGCACGACCAAATGCCTTGAATATGGTTTCTGCTACGTGATGTGCATTGTCACCTCGCAAGCAGTCAATGTGCAGAGTTACCAGCGCATGGTTACAGAAACCCTGGAAAAACTCGTGCAGCAGGTCAACATCAAAATTGCCGATATTCGCCCGTGGAAAGACAGCGTGATACTCCAGTCCGGGGCGTCCTGAAAAGTCAATAACCACACGTGACAATGCCTCATCCAGCGGCACGTAGGCATGGCCGTAACGGCGAATACCACGTTTGTCGGCAAGCGACTTGCCGACGGCCTGGCCAAGCGTAATGCCAATATCCTCAACCGTGTGATGCGCATCGATATGCAGATCTCCCTGCGCCTTGACATCCAGATCCAGCATGCCGTGGCGTGCCACCTGATCAAGCATATGCTCCAGAAACGGAACGCCGGTATCGAACGAGGCCTTGCCGGAACCATCAAGATTGACACAGACGCTGATCTGCGTCTCCAGGGTATCGCGTGTAACTGTTGCCTGTCGCTGTGACATAAAATCTACCTGTGTTAATCCTGATACATATGTGACCTTCGCACGCTTCCGCACAAAGAGCCAGTACCTTGGCATATTAACAGTTTACTGCCGAGGTTTAACCTCCAGCCAGAAGGTGACCGGACCGTCATTGATGAGGGACACCTGCATATCTGCACCAAATTGGCCGCTGCTCACCTGGAGAGACTGCTGCTGCGCCTGTTCCAGCAAATAACCATACAAACGCTGCCCTTCTGCCGGATCAGCGGCCGTCGAAAAACCCGGTCGCATCCCGCTACGCGTATCCGCTGCCAGCGTGAATTGTGGCACCAGCAATATGGCACCACCTACCTGAACGATATTCAGGTTCATCTTACCGTCTGCATCCTCAAACACGCGATAGCCAAGCAAGCGCTGCAACAACCGGCTCGCTTCCGTTTCGCTGTCACCCTGCTGCACACCTATCAGCACCAGCAGCCCACGGCCAATTTCGGCAATACGTTCACCCTGAACCTCCACACCTGCCCGTTGTACACGCTGTATCAGGCCAATCATCGGAAACGTCGTAAAAACTCGTTGGTCGCCGCCAACAGGGAATCCACAATACCCGGCTCGGTCGCCGAATGCCCCGCATCCTGAATAATCTGCAGACGTGACTGCGGCCATGCCCGATGCAATGCCCAGGCCTGCTCCAGCGGGCACACTACATCATAACGTCCGTGCACAATAATGCCTGGTATCTTCCGCAGCGTTGTCGCATTCCTCAATATCTGCTCTGCAACCATGAAACTGTTATTCATAAAGTAGTGGCATTCGATACGCGCCAGACTGAGCGCTGTTTTCGGGTTTGCAAAATGCTCGGTCACTGCCGCTTTCGGCAGCAGTGTTGATGCAAGCCCCTCCCATAATGACCATGCCTTCGCGGCTGCCATCCTTGTGACCTCGTCACTGCCCGTCAGTTGACGATGGTAGGCACTGACCAGATCACCTCTTTCCGCTGCAGGTATGGGTTCCAAAAATCCTTCCCAGTGGTCCGGCAACAGGGCAGATGCGCCCTTCTGATAGAACCACTGGATATCACCGGGACGGCACAGAAAAATCCCTCGCAATATAAGACCCAGCACTCTTTCCGGGAATGTTTCGGCATAGACCAGTCCGAGCGTGGACCCCCAGGATCCACCAAATACCACCCATTGATCGATGCCCAGCAGTTCACGGATTATTTCTATATCAGCCACCAGTGCATCGGTTGTGTTTCCCTGCAGCGATGCGTGCGGGGTAGAACGACCGCAACCACGCTGATCAAACAATATGATCCTGAAGGCATCAGGATCAAAGAAACACCGATGGTAACTCTCACACCCTGCGCCGGGCCCACCATGGAGAAACACAACAGGCAATCCATCCGGCTGACCGCACTCCTCTATGTAGAGCCGGTGTCCATCCGAAACGGGCAGGATATGCTTTTGGTAAGGTTCAAGAGGAGGGAAAAGTTGCTGCATCACTTGTCATGCTTACTCTGTGACTGAAAAACGAAGGGCGTGCTATTGCACGCCCTTCGTCGTTTCCAGGTAACCCTGTCAGGGTCTTCTCACCGTATCAGATAAACAAACAAACATCAGACTGCTGGGCAACCGGCAGGAATGATGTTGCGCCCACGAAGTCGGTAACTTCCGGGATGAACTCTTTTGCATCAAAGCCGAAAACGTCCACAGTCATCTGGCAGGCAACCATCTTTACCTCGGCCTCCAGACACAGGCTGCGCAACTCCTCAACCGTAGCCACTCCCTTGTTCTTGAAGGTCTTCTTCATCAGACCCGTCGCCACCTTCTCAAACCCGGGCACACCCGCCATCAGCAGGTTAGGCATTGGCCAGTTAAAGTCCTGGAACCATTTCGGGCCAAACGGCATCTTCATCGGCATCGCCGGGTTGCCCAGCGGGCTAACCTGTGCACCGAGATCCTTCTTCAGTAACAACAGGCCATAGAAGGTAAAGAAAACTTCAACTTCCCAGCCCAGCGCAGCAGCTGTTGATGCCAGAATAAAGGGTGGGTAGGCCCAGTCTAGAGTGCCCTTGGTAGCAATGATGGACATGGCAGGGGTTCTGGATGCTTCTATTTTTTCCAGTTTTTTGGGTAACAGTTCATCCAGCTTCTTATCCAGCCACGCATCCAGTTGCGCATTGTCCGGAACGTTCTCTGCTGTTGTTGACATAGTCTTTCTCCTCAAAGGACACTCCAGAACACTACGTGTGTATCAGGAATGATCGTGTACACGTCAGGATTTCCCTGACATCGTTTTCATCCTCGCTCCGCATGACAAGCTCTGACAGAACCAGTTATCACAAAGCCCGGATAGTTGGATCATTGTATATATGAACTTATAAGTATATTTCTCTGTACTACTAGGGTCAATTTCCCTAGCATTGTTCCCATGGTAGGCCATGAAAGCGCCAACCGCCCAGGGTACTGCGGTGGTGACTTTCATCCAGTTCGCCCTCAAAGCCTTCTCCGACATTGTACACATCTGCAAAACCATTATTTAACAGTAACTTACCTGCCTCCAGCGAGCGCTTGCCACTTCTACATATCAGTACCACCGGGGCATCGCTGTCATGTTCATCGACACCGATTCCGCCCAACATCACTTTCCGCACTTCTGTCACAAAATCAGGATTAACGATCCAGTCGGGTTCATCGATCCAGGGTACATGGACGCTCCCAACAGGATGACCTACAAACAGGAATTCCATGCTGGAACGCACATCAATAAGAACAGCCCTCTGATTTTTATCAATAAACTTGAAGGCATCCACTGGCGAAAATGCTTTAACTTCAGGGTTCATACAGCGTCCTCCTGTTATGCCAAACAGGGAGATTACTCCCCCGCCACCTCCTCTGGACAGTACACTACATTTGACAATATCTCGCGGCTACCTGGCGCAAGGTGCAACCAGGGCATGATAAGCTGCTTGTCAAAAGGCTGGATAGCCGCCTGCTCCAATAAATAATCCCCTGCAATATGCACAATAAAATTATATGCGCGATAATTTCCACATATATTATTTTTGTCGGGAGTATCGGTAACTTGTGATTTTACGCAGCAACAATAGCAAGTTCAGTGGGTATTAATACTTTGTTGGCGCCATGCAAAGCCGCTTGATAAAATCCGCACTGACTCTCTGTGCCTGGCTACCCTTACCCGTTCTGCATGGCTTCGGCCGGTGTCTCGGGTGTGCACTCTTGCTGACTTCCGGTCGCTCCAAAATAATTGCCAGGATCAATATTTCCCTCTGCTGGCCGACACTTTCTAGACAACAGCAACGCAGACTGGTGCGTTCCAGTCTGGCAGAAACAGGTAAAACACTCTTTGAAACAGGCGCTTTGTGGCTACGCCCCGGCAAACACACGTTGCGCCTCATAAAATACGTCAATGGCCGTGAACTGGTCGAACAGGCAGTCGCAAACAACAAGGGTGTCATCCTGGCAACACCCCACCTGGGCGCATGGGAGGCTGCGGGTCTCTATTGTGCTGCCAGGTTCAATATCACCTGCATCTATCGACCACCCAGAAAACCTGGCCTCGAGGAGCTGATGATCACAGCGCGCAGCCGGTTGGGCGGCCAGTACATCCCCGCAACGACTCAAGGCATCCGCAGACTCTATAAAAAACTTCAGCAAGGCCATGCCGTCGCCATGCTGCCCGATCAGGAGCCGCAAGCTGGAGCCGGCATTTTTGCCCCGTTTTTCGGCGTCCCCGCCTATAGCATGGTATTGCTTGCCCGGTTGGCCTCAAAATCCGGCGCCCCCGTAATCTTTGTCTGGTGTGAACGACTATCCTGGGGGAGAGGTTATCGGCTGCATTTCCGGGCAATGCCGGATATCGCTAACCCGTCAAATCTCGGTGCTGCCGTCAATGCAACCAACAAGGCCGTCGAGGATTGCGTGCGTGAATGCCCCGCACAGTATCAATGGAGCTATCGGCGCTTCCGCACTCGTCCAGCAGGCGAAACACCCTTTTACTAACAGTCAAGCAGGCAAGCCCGGTTTGCCCGGGACGACTGGCCTGCGCATTCATCGCAGTGGAAAAATTCAGGCTAACGCCTCCAGAAAGCGCGGGTAAACAGGATAACCAGGGTAAACACTTCCAGACGCCCCAGTATCATGGCAAAAGTTAGCGCCCATTTGGCAGCGTCATTGAGGTCGATATAATTTGCACCAACAGCAGCAAGCCCCGGGCCGAGATTGTTCATACATGCGGCAACCGCTGAAAAAGCTGTTATCTGGTCCAGTCCTGTCGCCATCAGGAACAGCATGATGACCACAAAACTCCCTACATAGGCTGCAAAAAAACCCCATACAGCACTGATCACACGGTCCGGCATGGGCTTGCCACCGACCTTTACAGGTATCTGCGCATTCGGTCGAATCAGACGCACGGTTTCCCTGTGCCCTTGCTTGAGTAATAACAGGAACCTGATGACCTTCATACCGCCACCTGTCGAACCGGTACAGCCACCAATAAAGCTGGCAAACAGGAGCATTACCGGCAGGAACCCGGGCCAGTCAAAATAGTCGGCCGTGGTAAAACCGGTTGTGGTGCCTATCGATACAGCCTGAAATATCCCGGCATACAAGGCACTGTCCAGAAAGATATATGTATCTGTGTAATACAGATAACTTACCGTAATTGCCGTTACCAGCAACAGCACCGTAAGGTACGCCTTTAATTCCGAATCTCGGAAATACGCCCGCAGGCTCATTGAGCGCCAGGCAACAAAATGCAGGGCAAAGTTCATTCCTGCCAGCAACATAAACACGACCGCAATCATCTCAATGCGGGTACTGTCATAGAATCCTATACTCTGGTCATGCGTCGAGAACCCGCCAATCGCAATCGTGGAAAAGCTGTGACTGACGGCATCAAACCCACTCATCCCCGCCAGCCAGTAACACCCGGCACAGACAATGGTGAGCGTCAGGTAGATATACCAGAGTGCCTTGGCCGTTTCCGTAATGCGTGGTGTCAACTTGTTATCTTTCAGGGGACCGGGCGTTTCTGCCCGATATAGCTGCATGCCACCAATGCCCAGCATTGGCATGATCGCAACTGCCAGTACGATGATTCCCATACCACCGAGCCACTGCAGCAACTGGCGGTAAAACAGAATTGAGGCCGGCAACTCATTGAGTCCGTAAATCACAGTCGCACCTGTCGTTGTCAACCCCGAGAAAGATTCGAAAACGGCATCGGTAACAGACAATTCCGGTTGACTGGTCAATGTTAGCGGTACTGCGCCGGCAAAACCCAGCACCAACCAGAAGAACACAACGATCAGGAACCCGTCACGTACCCGCAATTCTTCCTTGTAACGATGCGCAGGCAACCACATCACGCATCCCAGCAGCAGCCATGCAAGTGCACTTTCCAGAAAAACCCCGGTCTGACCATCATGATACAGCCAGGAAACTCCTATAGTAGGGAGCAGCGTAGTGCTGAACAGCATCAGCAACAGGCCAAGCAAACGCAAAATGGAGAGCAGATGCATTGCTAGTCAAGTGTAACGGATAAGCTGCACATATCAGAAGAATGTAACTCCGACCTGAAATAGCTGCTCGACTTTCTGGATACACTTTTTATCTGACAAAAAGAGAATAACGTGATCATCCGTTTTAATCATTGTATCGTGATGTGCAATGATGACCTCTTCGCCACGGATAATCGCGCCGATAGTTGTGCCACGCGGCAGTTTGATTTCATCGATTGTACGCCCCACCACATGGGAACTGCTGCGGTCTCCGTGTGCCACAGCTTCAATGGCTTCAGCCGCACCACGACGTAATGAATGCACTACCACAACATCACCACGCCGTACATGCGTAAGCAGACTGCCGATGGTCGCCTGCTGTGGTGATATCGCCACATCAATAGTGCCGCTCTGCACAAGATTGACATAGGAAGCACGATTGATAAGCGACATAACCTTGCGCGCACCCAGTCTTTTTGCCAGCATAGCCGAGAGAATATTGGCCTCTTCATCATTGGTCAGCGCACAGAACACATCGGTATTTTCAATATTCTCCTCGATGAGCAATTCCTCATCAGCAGCATCACCCAGCAGCACAATAGTCTTGTCGAGTATTTCCGACAACCGCTTCGCGCGTTTTTCATTGCGTTCAATTATCTTGACCTGGTTACGCCCCTCGATTGCAGCCGCAAGCCGCAGGCCAATATTACCGCCCCCGGCAAGCATCACACGCCTTACAGGCTTGTCCTTCTTGCGCAACTCCCCCATCACCGCGTGAATGTGCTTGTGCGCCGCCACGAAAAAGACCTCGTCATCTACCTCGATAATCGTGTCACCTTCCGGCGTAATCTGCTTTCCCTTGCGAAAAATTGATGCCACACGCGCATCAATACCCGGCATGTGCTCTTTCAGCTCCCGGAGTTCATGACCGACCAGAGGACCGCCATGATAGGCATGAACTGCGACCAACTGCACCCTGCCATCTGAAAAATCAAGTACCTGCAAGGCACCGGGGTTTTCGATCAGCCGCTGAATGTAATCCGTTACCAGCTGTTCGGGGCTGATTAATACATCGACTGGCAATGCTTCCTGTGAAAACAGGCGCTGATGTCTCAGGTATTCGACAGAACGAACGCGTGCAATTTTCGTTGGCGTATGGAAAAGGGTATAGGCAACCTGGCAGGCTATCATATTGGTTTCGTCGCTACTCGTCACTGCTATGATCATGTCAGCATCATCAGCACCTGCCTGCGCCAGCACATCCGGATGCGAGGCAGTGCCGTTAACGGTGCGTATATCCAGACGATCCTGCAGGTCCTGCAGTACTGCGGCATGCTCATCGACAACTGTAATATCGTTGGCTTCACTGGCAAGATTGGCAGCAACCGATGCACCAACCTGACCGGCCCCCAGAATTATGATCTTCATGTAATAACTGCCCTGCTATAGATTTACTGTTACTGACAGTCTCTGTCAGGATGCCGCTATTCAGCACCTTTTTTTTGTTCAATACCAAGCGCACGCAACTTCCGGTAAAGGTGGGTGCGTTCCATGCCGACCCGCTTGGCAAGCTTCCCCACGCTGCCACCGGCCTGCTCCAGCTGGTACACCAGATAGTTTTTTTCAAACACCTCGCGTGCCTCGCGTAATGGCAGGTCATAGGGCATGGCCGGCCCCTGCTGCACAGTAGCCAGGTGCTGTGCTGATACCGCCTTCTCTACCTCTGCAGCCTCGATTTCTTCACCGGAGCCGAGTATCAGCAAGCGCTGCACCAGGTTCCTCAACTCTCGGATATTACCCGGCCATTCATAACTGCGCAGCCTGTTTTGCGCCGCAACCGAGAAATGCCGGTAACTCAAATGTTCATGGGTAACCAGATAGTCGATGTAATAATTTAGCAGTTCATGCACGTCATCTGCATGTTCACGCAATGCAGGTACCTGCAGGGGTACAACATTCAGGTGGTAAAACAGGTCATCCCTGAAGCGTCCTGCAGCTACTTCTTCCTCGAGATTACTCTGTGTCGTGGCGATAATGCGCAAGTCAACCTCAACATCCTCGCTGCCGCCAAGCCGTGTAAATGAGTTCTTCTGGAACACACTTAACAGACGCGTCTGGGTTTGCATGTCCATATCGGCGATATCACCGATACATAATGTTCCTCCATTAGCCTGTTCCAGCCGCCCGTAATGTATTGTCTCGCCCTCTTCCTGGCCAAACAGTTCGGTAGCCGAGTTCTCTCCGGACATAGAGCCGACCGCGATCTCGACATAGGGGCCTTTACGCCGTGCACTCTGCTCATGTATATAGCGCGCAAAGGTATCCTTGCCGGCACCCGCCTCACCATAGATGAGTACCCAGCTGTTATGCTGCGCAATCCTGCGTGCCTGCTCGCGCATTTTCGACATGAGTGGTGACTTCCCAACGGGTTCAATAATCGGCTGGGCACGCTCACGCAGATTAACGTTCTCGCGCTGCAAGCGATCACTTTCAAACGCCCGTTCCACTGTCAACAGCAACTTGGCAAGCGAAATTGGCTTCTCAATGAAGTCATAAGCACCAAGCCTGGTTGCCTCAACGGCTGTTTCCACCGTGCCATGGCCTGACATCATGACAACCGGACAGGGTAAGTCACCGCTCTCTGACCACTCTCGCAGCAGCGTAATGCCGTCTACATCATCCATCCAGATATCAAGCAGGATCAAATCCGGACGACGCACACGCCGCGCCTTGCGTGCGGCTTCGCCACCTTCGGCAATTGCCACCGAATATCCTTCATCCTCCAGAATGTCATGCACAAGACTGCGAATATCAGGTTCGTCATCGACTACCAGTATGTGTTGTCCAGTCATGCTGTATATACCGTGATACCATTTTCCAGATTCATATAAATCCCGTCGCCTGCTAACGCAGGAATAACTTCAGAAATAATTACACTACACCAGGAGACTGCTGACCTGGTATTTCCTGCGCCACATCATCCATGAGCAACATCTGAATCCTGATTTGCGCACCACCAGCTTCACTGTTCCCGGCACTAATTGTCCCACCATGTTCCTCAACAATCTTTTTGACAATAGCCATACCCAGCCCGCTACCTTTAGGCTTCGTTGAAACATAGGGCTCGAAAATATTTTCCAGTACACCTGGATCGATACCCGGACCATTATCCGCAATACACAATTCAATACGTTTCCTTCCGCCTTCATCGATACTACGGCTTGCAACAGTGATACAAGCATCTGGCACATCCCTGACTGCCTCCAGCGCATTTTTCAGGAGATTATGCAGTAACTGCCGCAAGCGTACGTTATCACCCTCAATCCATGCATTTTCATGTGTCAACTGCTCGATGATCTCTGCCTTCAACTCACCGCTGCGGTAAAGGTCCAGCACCTCTCTGGTCAGCTGGTTAAGGTCCATGGGTTTCATGTTGATTTGTGGAATACGGGCATACTCACTGAAGGCATTAACCATTTTCTTCATGGCATCAACCTGGTTGACGATGGTGTGCGTTGCCCGGTCAAGCACCTCGGCCTCATCGGCATCCATGCGCGCCAGGTAACGGCGCCGCAAGCGTTCGGCAGACAACTGTATCGGGGTCAACGGGTTTTTGATTTCATGGGCAAGGCGGCGCGCCACTTCACCCCAGGCAGCATCACGCTGCGCCTGTATCAACGTTGTGACATCATCAAAGACAAGCACCAGGCCATCACCGCCCTTGCCGGATCCCTCCAGGACCGTGCCACGGCACATCAGTACCTGCCGGCCACTCTTGCCGAACAATGAGACTTCTTCCTGCCAGGATTTGTCGCCCTGCCTGCGGTGTCGCATAACCTCATCAACAAAAGGCTTGAGAAACACATGGTCTTCAGCCAGCGTCGATAACTCCTTCCCCAGATATCGCTGGATATCAATATCCAGGCTCTGCTGTGCAGTCCGGTTGACGGCACGCAACACTGAATCTGCGCTCATACTGATCACACCTGATGAAAGATTTGCCAGTACCGCCTCAAGATAGGCACGTTGATCTTCTATCTGCTGGCTGCTACGGATTGCCTCTTCACGCGACTTGTCCAAACGACGCGTCATATCATTAAACGAACGCACCAGGAATCCCAGCTCGTCCTGACTGGCTACCGCCAGACGCTTGCTGTAATCACCCTCAGCCACGGCATGTGTTGCTTCTGCAAGGTCACGTACCGGCGCCACCAGTCGGCGCGCTGAATAAAATGCTGCCCAAATGGCAGCCAGCAGGCTTAACACCAGGACAATTGACAGGGTAAGCGTGTAACTGAACTTGAGTGGCGTACGCAGATAGGTCAGCTCGTTGTAGCGTGTGTAGGCAGACTGTACGCCTTCAGCCATCTCGCTGAAACGCTCGGTCACCTCGTACAAGGCCTGCAAGGTATAGACTTCACTGTCCGAACCCGAAGATAACACAGGTACAAGCGCACGCGCATATAAACCGTTATCGCCTACCGGATCGAGTCCGATGTAATGCTGCCGGTTGTGCATCAGCAGCATCATCTCGCTCGGCGGCTGATTGGGAATTATGTTCGACGTGTCAGACAGGCTGGAGGCAACAATACGTCCGTCCCCGCCAATCAGTGTTAATTCAGCAGCACCGCTTCTCACCCTGTGATCGTAAAGTGTCAGTGACAAGGTCGCTATCGAGGCATTGGAAAGGTCTTCTGCCATCCTGATCGTTACATTCAGCACATCACGCAACTTAACATCCAGCGCTGCCCTGCTGAGGTTGAGCGCATCGTCCAGCCCCCGCTCAATACGCACATCAAACCAGCTATCGATACCGCGCTGCAGAAACTGCAGCGAAAAGTAATACACCACGGATACCGGCACAATCGCCAGCACTACGAACATCACAACCAGCCGACTGGTCATGCGCGCACCAGCCACCTTCCTGCGCTGCTGCCTCACCAGGGAAATGATGTTTGCAACCACCAGCACCCCGAGCAGCACCAGGCCAGTACCATTGATGATCAGCAATACGGAGTACATCTGACCAAAGTGCTCCGAGTTGTCAGTCGCCTCGACGAGATAGGAAAGCGACACCAGCAGGAGCACAAAAAACAACAGCATCGGCAAAACGCCGAAGCCGGCGCGCCTCATCGCACCAGCGGCCATGAATACCACTTGCTCACCATGTCCCATGCAGATGACACGTAGGCAATCAGACGTACCGGTGTTGGCAGCGATTCGATATCAAGACTGCCGCGCAGGCGTATCTCGTAATTCAATTTCGGATCGAGTGCCTGTTTAGTCAGCAACAGATTCTGTATTTTACCTGCCGCCCGTAATGCATCTTCCAGGCGTCGATAATTACCCTGGGTGTCGGTAGACAGATCCTTTACCTGATAACTTTCGCTGAGAGCATGATACTGGAGTTGACGATACTGGATTATTTCAATATCGACGGTATCCCAAAACCAGGTGTGCGTTTTAACAACCTGCACCTGCAACTCGAACACCAGCGGAACGCCATTCCTGACAGCCTCCTCGGCACCCGAACTCAGCGCAATGTCAAACTGTGCACTCAGATAATCACTGCCTTCGATACGCCATGTATCCGCATCTTCTAGTTGTAATATCCCGGGATCACTGGCCGCCACCTGCGCCGGGAAACAGCAGGCAAGCGCCAGCAACAGCACGCCTGCCAGGCAATATAAAACCCTGGCACCGGGAAATGCGGGCACCTGCCCGGTCAGCCAGTCTTGATCATACATGCAAAATAAAATCCATCCATTTCATTTTCACCCGGAAAAACCTGCCTGCCATGCCGGCATTCCCGCCCCCAGACTGCATCTATCGGCACCTCTGCTGCATCTGCATGTGATTG
>Ga0316190_10000921_pt1 | contig 20860 bp, 18 predicted proteins | sample Eddworburrow2_MG_FD_204929 | JGI IMG/M metagenome (GOLD analysis project Ga0316190, IMG submission 204929) | Coastal sediment microbial communities from Maine, United States - Eddy worm burrow 2 | ecosystem: Environmental > Aquatic > Marine > Coastal > Sediment | place: USA: Maine | collected... | reverse complement strand
ACTTGCTCGGTGTCGATGTATCGGCCGGGGCGCTGGAGCGCGCCGCTCGGCGCCTACGCATCGATGACCTGTCGGAACGTCGACAAGAGCGGGTGGCGTTGGTCCAGGGGGCGCTCACCTACCTTGATGAGCGGATCAAGGGCCACGACGTGGCCACCCTGATCGAGGTGATCGAACAGATCGACCCGCCACGCCTGGAGGTGCTGGCCCAGGTCCTGTTCGGCAACGCCGCCCCGTGCACAGTCATCGTCACCACCCCCAACCGGGAGTACAACACCCACTTCGAAGGCCTGGAGCCCGGGGCATTGCGCCACGGCGATCATCGTTTCGAATGGACCAGGGACGAGCTGGGCCAGTGGGCGGCCGCCATCGCTGAGCAGCACGGCTACCAGGTGGAGCTGTCGGGTATCGGCCCAAGCGATCCGGTGACCGGGTCCCCGACCCAGATGGCGGTGTTTCGAAAGTGAGGGACTCAGTGGTGACATCGAGGTGCCCGAACTGGGCCTGGTCGTGCTGTGTGGGGCGTCGGGGTCGGGGAAGTCGACCTTCGCCGCCAAGCATTTTGCCGCCACCGAGATCGTGTCCAGCGACCGTTGCCGGGCCCTGGTCGGCGACGACGAGACCGACCAGTCGGTGACCAGGGCCGCGTTCGAGTTGCTGCACACCATCGTCGACAAGCGTCTGGAGCTCGGGCGTTTGACGGTGGTCGACGCCACCAGTGTTCGCCCCGAGGACCGACGCCAACTGATCGAGTTGGCCCGCGGTCGCGATGTGTTGGCCACCGCCATCGTGTTCGACATGCCCCTGTGGGTCTGCCTTGAACGCAACGCAGCGCGGCTCGACCGACGAACCCCCGAACACGCCGTCAAGCGGTAGCACCAGACGTTGCGTCGGACGACCAAGCGGTTGACCCGGGAGCGCTTCTCCCGGGTCCATACCATGGGATCGGTCGAGGAGGCCGACACCATCTCCGTGACGAGGAGCAAACTGTGGACCGACCGCCGAAGCGACCACGGGCCGTTCGACATCATCGGCGATGTGTGCGGCTGTCACGGTGAGCTGTTCACCCTGTTGGATCGACTGGGCTATCAGCGTCCCGATGGCGAGCATGCTGGGGCCCTGCAACACCCCGATGGCCGACGGGCATTGTTCCTCGGCGATCTCGTTGACCGGGGACCGGGTGTTACCGAGGTGCTCGACGTAGCGATGTCAATGGTCGAGGCGGGCAGCGCCCTGTGCATCCTCGGCAACCATGAAAATAAGTTGGGCCGGGCACTGGCCGGCCGCAACGTGACCGTCAGTCATGGTTTGGCCGAATCCCTGGAACAGCTCGACCAGCGTGGACCGGAGTACCGGGCCGCGGTCAAAGCCTTCGTCGATGGTCTCGTCAGCCACTACGTGCTCGACGACGGTCGCCTGGTCGTGGCCCACGCCGGGTTGTCCGAGCGCTATCACGGGCGGGCCTCGGGCCGGGTCCGCTCGTTGGCGTTGTACGGCGACAGCAGCGGTGAGACCGACGAGTACGGCTACCCCGTGCGCTATCCCTGGGCCCGCGACTAACGGGGATCGGCCAGCGTGCTTTACGGCCACACCCCGGTGTTGAACGCCGAGTGGGAGAACAACACGATCTGCATCGACACCGGGGTCGTGTTCGGCGGTGAGCTGACGGCTCTGCGGTGGCCCGAGCGGGACTTGGTGGCCGTGCCCGCCGAACGTCACTACTACGAACCCTCGCGCCCCTGGCTGATGACGAACCGGCCCCTGAGCGGGCCCCGCTCCTGCTCGATGTCGCCGACGTGACCGGCAAGAACTCAATCGAGACCAGCCTGGCCGGACGGGTCACCATCGATGCCGAGCGGGCGGCCGCTGCGCTGGAGGTCATGAGCCGTTTCGCCGCCGACCCCCGCTGGTTGGTGTACCTGCCGCCGACGATGGCCCCGGTCGCCACCAGCAAGCGGCGCGATCACCTGGAACACCCCGATGAGGCCTTTGGCTACTTTCGCAACGCCGGAGTGACCCAGGTGGTGTGTGAGGAGAAGCACATGGGCTCGCGGGCGGTGGTGATCATGGCCCGGACATCCGACGCCGCCCAGCGTCGTTTTGGCATCACCAACAGCACTGGTAATGATGCGGCCGGGGTCGTGGTTGCCCGCACCGGTCGGCCGTTCTTCTCCGACCCATCCCTCAGCGCTGCCCTGCTGGAGCGTCTGCGATCGACGGTGGACGCTGCTGGTTGGTGGGAGACGTTGGGTTCTGACTGGCTTGTACTCGACACCGAGTTGTTGCCGTGGTCGGCCAAGGCCGGTGAACTGCTACGTCGACAGTACGCTCCAACCGGAGCGGCAGCCACGGCGATGCTGGGGACGGTCGGTTCTCTGGTGGCCGCGGCCCAGGCCCGAGCGGCCACCGGAACTGATCCGGCCACGGCCGTCGCCCTGACCGCACTAACCGAACTGGGGGAGCGGAGCGCAGCCCGGGCCGAGCATGTTGCGAACTACGTGCAGGCCTATGGTCGCTACGTTTGGGACGTCGACGGGTTGGCTGGTATCGAGATCGCCCCGTTCCAGATCCTGGCGGCCGAGGGCGAGGTGCTGGCCCGACGCTCCCATCGCTGGCACCTGGATCAGATCGACGCCCTCGTCGAGCACGGCGCAGGTTTCATTCGGCGAACCAAGCGTTGTTCTGTCGACCTTGCCGACGCTGAGCAGGTGGCGGCGGCGACCGACTGGTGGACGGCCCTCACCACCCAGGGCGGCGAGGGCATGGTGGTGAAACCGGTCGATCCCCTCGTGCAAGGTGAGAAGGGCTTCGTGTTGCCTGGTCTCAAGTGCCGGGGCCAGGAGTACCTGCGCATCGTGTACGGGCCGGAGTATCTCGAACCGGAGAACCTGGAGCGTTTGCGATCACGGTCACTGGGACGCAAGTCGTCATTGGCCCGGCAGGAGACCGCTCTGAGGATCGAGGCGCTCGACCGATTTGTGGCCAACGGACACCTCCACCAGGTGCACGAATGCGTCTTCGGGGTGCTGGCCCTGGAGAGCGAACCGGTTGACCCCCGGCTGTAACGGACCTCGTTCCGCTGCCCGCAGCTGCAAATGTCCACCGCGTCATAGCGACGACCTGGCCGTTGTCGCTATGACGCGGTGCGCCACCTTGATGGAGACGCCTCTGACGCAGGTGTCGGCTCGAGCTTTGGATTCCTGGTTGGGAGTCCGCACCAACGTTTGTGGCACCCGCCTCACCGATCAGCCGGGTCGTTGGCCGATGGACATCTCGACGGTGAACTGACCCTGGCCCCGCACCACGTGCAGCGTGATTCGATCACCGGGGCTGGTGCGGGCAATCCTGCTGGTCAGGTCGTTGGCGGAGGTGACGGCCTGACCGTTGAAGGTGGTGACCACATCGAAGTTCGCGAGTCCGGCCTGCGCCGCCGGTCCACCAGGGACGATTTCGACCAGAAGGGCGCCGCTGGTGACGGCGAGATTGAACTCCGCTGCTGCCTGGGCTGAGTTGTCGGCAACCGCGGCCCCGAGGAAGGGCTCACCTCCGCCCTGGCGGAACCGCTGGATGAACTGGGCTGCGGTGTCGGCCGAGATGGCGAAACCGACGTTCTGGGCCCGGTCGATGATGGCGGTGTTGATGCCAACGAGTTGCCCCTGCCCGTTCAGCAGCGGACCCCCCGAGTTGCCGGGATTGATGGCGGCGTCGGTCTGGACCAGGTTCTCCATGATCCCCGACGAACTGGGAACGTTGCGCCCCAGCGCCGAGACGATGCCGGCCGACACGGTGGGATCGGCCGCGTCGAGGCCAAGGGCGTTGCCGATGGCGATGACGGGATCGCCGACCTCCAGCGTGGTCATGTCGGCGAACGGCAGCGCCGACAGCCCCTCCCATTGATCGAGTTGGAGTATTGCCAGATCACGACTGGGGGTCTCGGCCACTACCGTCGCCTGATGCAGCCGACCGTTTTCGCTGGTCACAACCACATGGGAGGCGCCTTCGATGACATGGAAGTTGGTCAGGATCAGACCCTGGTTGTCAATCACGACCCCGGTGCCGGCCCCGGTGGGGACCTCTTCCAGGACACCGAACATATCGCGGCGGACCTGTTCCTGGGTCACCGACACCACCCCGGATCTGACCCGCTTGACCAGGTCCGAGACGTCGTAGAGATCGGGCGAGGTCAACGACTGCGCCGGTACCTGAGCGGCGGCTGGAGTCTGGGCCGGTGCCTGAGCGGCGGCTGGTGTCTGGGCGGCAGCTGGTGTCTGGGCGGCGGCTGGTGTCTGGGCTGGTGCTTGAGCGGCGGCCGGGGTCTGGGCGGCGCCTGGAGTCTGGGCCACAACGTCAGGAGTTGCCTGCCCCGCGGTGCTCGGGGCCGCGACGGCATTGGCCTGGGCCGCAGCATCGTTGGCCGCCCCGTCGGACGGAGCCTGGGTCGCGGCAGCCGCTGCCCGCACCTGGGCTTCGGCGCCGGATCCGCCGTACGTTGCACCCGTACCCGCGCTGGGTAGGGCAGGAGGGGCGCTGAGGGTGTGCTGCGGAGTTGAGGCACAGGCACTGGCCACGACCGAGGCCACCATCACCAGTGCGATGATCCGAGCTGCGGCCCTCCGGGGCCCGATCGATCTACTGAGACGATTCGAACCACTGACGCGGCACCAGAGGTGTTGGGCAACATGCATGATGGGGAACTACTCCGTGGATTGTCGGTGGGCCCCATGAGATTCGGCGACAACGCTGGTTAGCCGGACTGGCAGCAAGCCAAGCATCGCCTGTTCCCGACTATATCGCCTGTTTCCGATTGTAAGGTCCTGACGTCCTGTCCTGTGTCGGGTAAATGACCGCCCCCTCACTGTTGGTTCATGTCAACGTAGGGTGCCAACATTCAGGTCCTTGAAGGCCACGCCCCGGTCGACGGCGATATCGCGCGGCAGGCCGAGCACCCGGTCGCCGATAATGTTGCGCTGAATCTCGTCGGTGCCGCCGGCAATCGACGATGAGAACGAGCCGATGGACTCCTTGGCCAGTTGGCCACCGGCGGCCTCGTCGGCACTCCAGGCCTGGGACGCCGGGCCTGCAGCGTTCATGAGTATCTCCCGCATGCGCCACTGGATGACCGAACCAAAGAGCTTGCCCAGTGAGCCGCCGGGGCCCGGGGTCCGACCGGCCTGCATCTCGGCCCTGGTGCGTAGGGCCATAAGCGACTTCGCCGTCTCCATGGAGTAGATGCGGGCCAGGTCCTGGCGTATGTTGGCGTCGTCGAGGCGGTCACCAGCCTCGGCCGCGGCCAGGAGACGCTTGTAGTTGGGCTGGCTGATCTTGCCCCCGCCGATGGTGCCAATGGCAACCCGCTCGTACATGAGCATGGCCGTTGCCTGGTTCCAACCGTTGTTCAACTCGCCAAGCAGGTTGTCAACGGGGAGCCGCACATCGGTGAAGAAGACCTCGTTGAAGTGGTTGCCGCCGTCGATCTGATGGATCGGTCGCACCTCTACTCCGGGGGTGTCCATGGGGAGGATGAACATGGAGATCCCGGCGTGCTTCACCGCCTCGGGGTCGGTGCGGGCAATCAACACGGCGTAGTCACTGATGTGGGCCAATGTGGTCCAAACCTTCTGGCCGTTGATGATCCATTCGTCGCCGTCGCGCTCGGCCTTGGTCTGCAGGCTGGCTACGTCGGAGCCGGCACCAGGTTCGGAGAACATCTGGCACCACAGGGTGCGGCCGGCGATGTTGTCGGGGAGGAAGGCCTTCTTCTGCTCCTCGGTGCCGTAGTCGTTGACAACGGGGAGGCACATGCCATGGCTGATGATGAACTCGTTGTTCATCGCCGGCACCTTGGCCGACTCTTCACGGAAGATCCGGTCATGGGCCTTGGACAGTCCGGCCCCTCCGTATTCGGTGGCAAACGTGGCCCCCGCCAGGCCAGCCTCGGCCAGCTTGGCCTGGAACGCCTTCTGCGTCCGGTAGTCGGCGTCCGGCACGGCATTGGCCTCCAGGAAGGTACGGACCCTGGTCCGGAACTCCTCGGCCTCGGTGTCGGTCAGTGTGTCGCCCGCATTGTCTCTGGCCATGGTTCGAACTCCCCGGTTCGTTGACAGTATGGCTGAAGACTGTATATTAACATACAGTTATGATCGACTCGGCTGCTGAAATCTTCCCGCCGGTCGCCCCGGAACACGAGCTCGATGCACCCCCCTGGCTGCGGGTCGAGAGCACGATGATGGTGACCGCCCGCATGATTCGTGTGGCCTATGACCAGGCCTTGGCCCCACTGGGGCTGAACCTCACCAGCGGCTCGTTGCTGGCCTATGTCGCTGAACACGGTCCCATCACCCAAACGGCGTTGGCCGAACGCCTCGGCATCGGACGCGCCGCGGTTGGCACCCTCATCGACCGCCTCCAGACGCGGGGCCTCGTCGAGCGGCTGGCCGATAGCGATGATCGCCGGGTCTGGCTCGTGACCTCCACCCCGGCGGGGTCGACCACCGCCAACGGCATCGCCGAAATCGACAAGGGGGTGAGGGCCACGCTGCGCACCGGCATTAGCCGGGAAGAGCGGCAGCTGCTGGCCTCGCTCCTACTTCGCCTCCAGGCCAATCTGGCCAAGGCCGCTGATCTGTCATCCTCACACCCCAACGGAGAACAAACATGAGAGAAGCAGTAATCGTCGACGCCGTACGCACCCCCGGGGGCAAGCGCAACGGCATGCTCAAGGACTGGCACCCTGTCGACCTGGCGGCCCATGTGCTCAAGGCGCTCGAGGAGCGCACCGGGATCGACCCCGCCATTGTTGACGACGTCATCATGGGTTGCGTCAGTCAGGTCGGCGAGCAGTCGCTAAATGTCGGCCGCAATGCGGTGCTGGCCGCAGGATGGCCCGAATCGGTGCCCTCGACCACCGTTGATCGTCAATGTGGGTCGAGCCAGCAGGCCCTGCACTTCGCAGCCCAGGGCATCATGGCCGGCGCCTACGATGTGGCCGTCGCCGCCGGGGTCGAGGTCATGACCCGCACCCCGATGGGGTCGTCGGTGGCCAAGGACATGGGTTTTCCCTTCTCCGAAGCCATGCAGGAGCGCTACGCCGACACCGGACTCCCGGGCCAGGGCATCGGGGCCGACATGATCGCCGATGAGTACGACATCACCCGTGAGGACCTCGATGCCTTCGGGGCCGAGAGCCAACGTCGGGCGGCGGTGGCAACGGCCGAGGGGCGCTTCGAGAACGAGATCGTGCCCGTACCGGTCGTCATCGACGGTGAGACGGTGATGATGACGAGGGACGAGGGCATTCGTGACGGCACGACCCCCGAGACCCTGGCCAAGCTCAAGCCTGCGTTCAAAGAGGACGGCAAGATCACCGCAGGCAACTCCAGCCAGATCAGCGACGGGGCCTCGGCCGTACTGCTCATGAGCGCCGAGAAGGCCAAGGAGCTTGGTCTCACGCCCCGGGCCCGGTTCCACAGCTTCAGCCTGGCCGGCGCCGACCCCGTCACCATGTTGAAGGGCCCGATCCCGGCCACCGAGAAGATCCTGGACCGCTCCGGCCTGACCATGGACGACATCGACGTGTTCGAGGTCAACGAGGCCTTCGCCTCGGTGGTGTTGGCGTGGCAGAAGGAGCACGACGCCGATCTGTCCAAGACCAACGTCAACGGCGGTGCCATCGCCCTCGGTCATCCACTGGGAAGCTCCGGCACCAAACTCATGGCCACACTGCTCAACGAGTTGGAGCGCACCGACGGTCGCTACGGCCTGCAGACCATGTGTGAGGGTGGGGGCATGGCCAACGCCACCATTATCGAGCGCCTCGACGGCTGAAGTCGCCGCCCGGGTTCCAGCCGATGGGGCGTGACGGTCGACAGTAGGGGCTCAGGCCCTGCTGCCGACCGCTATCGGGCGAGGTTGGCCCGACCTCACGTAGTGATGCGGTGCACGCTGGGTCAATCGGGTAGTTCGAAGGCACCGACATCGGGGTTCGGGTCGGAGCGAGTCCCCATGGTGAAGTCGAACAGCAGTCGTAGGCCAGGCAGGGGTACGCCACCGTCTACCGCCGGGGACCCCGGCAAGGGTCGGAAATCGGCCAGGTCCGGGTCGAGGTCGGGGGCGGCCAGGCGTGGTTGGCGGGGGGTGACGAGATCAAGCTCGGTGGCCATGCCCGCTGGGTTGTCGGTGATGAAGATGTTGCCGCCGGAGATGATGCCGGTGCCATCGGAGACCCTGAAGTCTTCGGTCCCTGGGCGGGACACGGCCAGGTTGTTCAAGAAGCGCACATCATTGGAGCGGGTCGTTCCCATCTCGGTCGGGGCCGAGGTTAACTCGGTGGTCCGGCCGTTGAGATAGGTCGTGTTGTGCAACACATCGACGTGCTGGGCGGCGGTGACGACGATGCCCCGCCCGCCGTTGTCGAACGCCACGTTGTTGGCCACCAGGGTTCGTCCCGAGTAGTCGAACTCCCGTGACTCGTCGATGATGATGCCGTTGCCGTCGGTGATGATGTTCTCCTCGGTGTTCCACCGGCTGTAGACCTTGTTCTCGTTGCGGTAGGTCACGTTGCCGATGACGCGGTCGTGGTAGCCGTCGTCGTCAGACCCGAATCCGTGGTCGCGGGAGTGCCAGATGGAGATGCCCGAACCCTGCTCCGTGCCCCAGAACGAGTTGTCGTGCACGGTGTTGGCCACGAAGGCCAGGTTCGCCGACTCGACCGACGAGATTCCTCCCACCGGCATGTCACTGACGGTGTTGCCGACGAATCGAACGTGGTGGCTGTTGCGAACCAACAGGCCCCAGCCGTAGGAATTGTCGGGCCCGAAGCCGTCGCCTTCGACGGTGAGCCCCGCCACCTCGATGTAGTCGGCGTCTTTGACCACGAGCCCATTGCCGTTGTCGGGGCGTAGGACGGGGTGATGTCCCGGCGCGGCCGCCACCCGGATCCAGGCCTCGGGGGTGCCGTCGACCCGGACCACGAAGTGGGCCGGGTTTTCCACATGGGGCCCGGCGTAGGACCCATCCATGAGGAACAGGGTCTGCCCCGGCTGCAACTGGTCGAGCGACTTCTGCAACGAACGCCAGGGGGTTTCGAGCGTCTGGCCATCATTGGTGTCATCGCCGATCTCAGGGCTGACGTAAAGCGTCTTTGGGTCGGTGTCGATCGCTCCCTCGACCGTGTCATCCGCACTGGCTTTGTCGTCACTGGTTTTGCCGTCACTGGTTTTGCCGTCGCCGTTCTCGCCGGAGCTGGTGTCGGTCTCGGCGCCGAGGGGCGGGAGAATCGCGGCTGGACTCAGACCGGGCGGGGTAGAGAGGCCGAGCTCAACCACGGGTTGGCCGGGTTGGGTCGTTGGCGAGGGTGTCAACACCACCTGCTGGTCGGTCAGCACCAGCGATGCCGCCAACAGTCCACCGGCGGCCACCACCACGGCCGTTACCGTCATGGGGAGGATGGGCACGGGCCCGCCGAGCCTCATGGGGCGCCGCGGGAACGACCCACGAGGGAGAGGTTGGGCGGCAAAATCTTGAGGACTGCGGCGGCGACAATCAGAGTTTCGTGAGGCTAACCGGACCCGTCGTCGCCTCCTCGCCCCGCAGTAGTTCCGCCCAACGGGTCATGGGCGCAGCCACCGGGCCACGGTCTGGTCGGCACAGCCGAAAGCACTACAGCCTCACATACTCATAGCCGACCGGTTGCTGGTGGATTCCACTGGTTGGTGGCGCCAGCCAGCCAGCCATTTGGCCCGGCTCATTGACCCCCACCATCAGCGATTGCACATGGCTCCGGTCGGCCTCGGTCGGCAGCCAGCGGTCGATGTTGGCCTGCCACTCCTGCTCGTTGAGCAGTTGGCCGTCGGGGCTGATGTGGTGGGGCCGGAACGTTCCCACCTGGCGGTGGAAGCCGACATGGGGGAGTACCAGCGTGAAATCGGCGCCTGCCTCCTCCAGCGTCCGGTTCCAGCGGTCGACACCCTTCTGGCAGTCCTCGGTGTAGTCGTCGCGCAGGGTTTCGTTGAGGGCGGCCAACTGGGTCACCTCCCGGGTCGTGATCCCAGCGTCGGTGACGTCGGGTACGAGGCGATGAACCGACTTGAGCAGGTGGTCGTCGGCCCGCTGCTCCTCCTTGAAGCGGCCCTTGAGCCCGGCAGCAAAGTAGTTGGCGGCGTTGGTCGAGGTCTCGGCCCCGAACAGGTCCAACGACACCGAATAGTGGAAGTTCACGTACTTCTGGAGCACGTCGAGGTTGATGCCACCGAACTCGGCGATGTCGTCGGTGTCGTGCCGGCGCATGAGGTCAACCGTTCGCTGGATGACCCGACCCACCCCGGCGGCTCCGACGAACATGTGGTGGGCCTCCTCCTTCAGCATAAAATCACAGGTCCGTGACAGAGGGTCGAACGCCGACTCCCGCAGCGACGCCAGTTGGTATTTGCCGTCGCGATCGGTGAAGTAGGTGAACATGAAGAATGACAGCCAGTCGGAGGTCTGCTCGTTGAAGGCGCCGAGGATACGGGGGTTGTCGGCGTCGCCGGAGTGTCGTTGCAATAGTTCGTCGGCGTCGTCGCGGCCATCGCGCCCGAAGTAGCCCTGCAGTAGGTAGACCATGGCCCACAGGTGGCGGGCCTCCTCCACGTTGACCTGGAACAGGTTGCGCATGTCGTACAGCGAAGGAGCGGTCAGGCTCAGATGGCGTTGTTGCTCAACCGATGCCGGTTCGGTGTCGCCCTGAACCACCAGCAGGCGGCGCAGCTCCGAGCGGTATTCGCCCGGCACTTCCTGCCAGACGTCTTCGCCCTTGTGGTCGCCGAAGGCGATCTTACGCCCTGGTTCCGGCTCGGCCAGGAAGATGCCCCAGCGGTAGTCAGGCATCTCAACATGATCGAAGTTGGCCCAACCGTCGCGCCCGACGTTGACCGCCGTTCGCAGGTAGACCGGGTTGCGTTTGAACGACGACGGCCCCTGCTCGTCCCACCAGCGGAGAAACTTGGGTTGCCATTGTTCGAGCGCACGTTGCAGGCGTCGATCCCCGGCAAGGTCGACATTATTGGGAATCGTGGCGTCGATATCGACAGAAGACATGATGATCAGACCCTCCTGGGATCGTATTCGGGCCGGGACCCGGTGCCGAAGCGTTGCAGGGCGCCTTGGGGGCCTGCCGCATTGGGTCGTTGGAATATCCAGTTCTGCCACGCCGAGAGGCGGGAAAAGATCTTGGTCTCCATGGTTTCGGGTCCGACGAAGCGGTAGTTGGCTTCCATGCCGGTGAGGGCATCGGGGGAGAAGCTGTTGCGTTCCTCCAGGGTCAAACGCAGCTCGTCGTCCCAGTCGATGTCATCGGGGGTGAAGGTGACCAGTTCGGCCGCCATTGCGTGCACGGCGTCGAGATCGCGGCCCAACAGTTCAGCCACGGTGTCATGGGCTCCGGGCCGGCCCCAGAACCGGGTCTGCAGCCGGCTGAGGCCGTTGGCCATGGGAAACCAACCGAAGTTGGCCTCGGTCAATCGGATCGTGGCCGGGGGTGGGGGGTCGTCGCGTTCTTCCCACGTTCCCTCCAACATGAAGCTGCGATCGACAACCACGGCCAGCTCGGCCAGGGGCCCGACGAAGCAGGAGCCGGGTTCGATCGTCGCCACCAGGGAGCGGGCCGACACGTCGAACCGCTTCAGGGTACGGGTCCACAGCAGCCGGATTTCGCGAACGAGCCAGTGGTTGGGATCGGACCCCAGCACCGCCGTCGCCTGTTCAACCGCCGCCGCTGAACCTTCGGTGCGCAGGACCCAGGTGCCAATGGCGGTTTCGTTGAAGCGCAGGTGGAGGATGGCATCGTCGAGTTGGCGGACGACGTCCAGGATCCAGGCGTCGGCTCCTGCGTCGTTGAGGACGTCGGGTGAGTCGGGTTGAGCTCTTTCGGGGGCAGCGACAGTGATGGTGGCGGCGCCGAGTTTGCGGTCGATGGCCACCGACAGGTGGCGGTAGTGGAGGCGGTCGGTGTTGAGATCACGTTCCAGCGGGGTCAGTTCGATGCCCTTCGTCGTGGCCGGGCGATCGGATTCGGCCGAGCGGATCTGTGCCCGCTCGGCGATCAGTTGGTCAAAGGTGCTGGCCGGGGCCACCTGGTCGACCAGTCCCCAGCTCACCGCGGTTTGGCCCCGGACCCCCTCGGAGCGGGTCGAGAAGGCGTCGGCCAGGTCGCGGCGAACATGGCGTTTCTCCACCAGCCGGGTGAGGCCTCCGGTTCCGGGCAGCACCGCCAGTAGGGGAATCTCCGGTAGGGACACCGCGGTTGAGCGGTCGTCGACGAGGAGGATCTCATCACAGGCCAGGGCCAGTTCGTAACCGCCGCCGGCCGCCGTGCCGTTTACCGCCGCGATCCAGACCTGGCCCGAATGGTCGGTTGCGTCCTCGATGCTGTTTCGGGTTTCGTTGGTGAACTTGCAGAAGTTGACCTTGTGTCCGTGAGAAGATCCGGCCAGCATCTGGATGTTGGCCCCGGCGCAGAAGACCTTCTCCGTGCCCCCGGTGACAACGACGACACGTACCTCGGGGTGCTCGAAGCGGAGCCGTTCCACCGCATCGTGCAGCTCGATGTCGACGGCGAGGTCGTAGGAGTTCGTCTTCAGCTGGTAGCCATCGCCGAGTCCCCCGTCGGGATCGACGGCCATGGTGAGGGTGGCCACCGGGGCCTCGATGACGAGGCGCCAGTGGCGGTATCGGCTCGGGTGGGTCTCGAAGTCGATGATGGTCTCGGTCATGGTGGTTGCTTGGTCCTCCGGTTTCCGAGCCGGAGCTCGCCGTGAGTACATTCTACACTTTGGTCGATAATCGTCAAGTATCTGTAGAATATGAACGCCCAGGGGGCCCGTCACGGCCCCAACCAGGGTGGGCACCCGTTTGCGGCTGCGGACTAGGGTGCGGCCATGGTCATTGCTGCGTCGAACGGAATCGAGCTGTACTACGAGACGCATGGTGATCCAAACGATCCCGCCCTGCTCCTGGTCAATGGCTATTCGTCGCAGGTGTTGCAGTGGGGTGAGGGTTTCCGGGAGGGCCTGGCGGCCCAGGGGCGATTTGTCGTCAGTTTCGACAATCGTGATGTCGGCCTGTCGACCCATCTCGATGGCGTTGGCGTTGACGTTGACGCCATCATGACTGCGCTGCTCACCGGGGAGGAACCTCCGCCCGTCCCCTACGATCTGGCCACTTTTGCCGACGATGCCGTTGGTCTGCTCGATCATCTGGGAATCGAGGCCGCTCACATCGCAGGCTCGTCGATGGGGGGCATGATCGTGCAGCAGATCGCCATCGACCACCCCGGTCGGGTGCTGACGCTCACCTCGATCATGTCGTCGACCGGGGAGCCTGACTATCTCCAGTCGACGGCGTCGGCCACCGAGGCGCTGATGGGCGAGCAACCCACCGGGCGCGAGGCCTACATCGCCGATGTCGTTGCCAAGTCGGCGGTGTACTGCAGCCGCCGCTACTTCGACCCGCTCGAGTTGGGAACCAGGACGGCGGCTGCCTTCGACCGTGGCATCGACCCGGGGGGCATGGCCCGACAGATGGCCGCGGTCCGGGTGTCGGGTGATCGGGCCGACGGGCTGCGGGCGCTGCGGGTTCCGACGCTGGTGATCCATGGTCGTGACGACACCCTCATCAAACCCATCGGTGGAGAACGTACGGCGGAACTGATCCCCGGGGCCAACCTCCTGTTGCTGCACGACATGGGCCACGACCTGCCCCGGCCGTTGTGGCCCCTGATCATTGACGCCATCATCAGCCATGGCAACCACGCCATCGGCGGTGCGGTTCCGACCATCGCCGAGGAATTGCAGGGCTGAACTACCAGCCAGGGCCGTGCCGAGGGTCAGGGCTGAACTACCAGCCAGTGCTGCTCCGAGGGTCAGGGCTGGTCCTGCTTTGAACCGAACCGGCCCAGGCTGCGCCTGCGGCTCGAGCGATTCTCCTGGATACTGGCTCTGGCCTCGACCATCTTGCCCGCCATTTCGGTGATGAAGGTCACGAGCAGGCCAATGCCGATCAGCAGGTAGAACATGGTGAAGATCTTTCCTGCGGTCGTCTGGGGCGAGATATCGCCGTAGCCGACGGTAGTCAAGGTCACGACCGTCAGGTAGAAGCTGTCAACCCACGACAGCTGCTCAACGACGCGATAGAAGACCGCACCACCGCTGATGACAGCCCCGACGAGTAGCACCAGACCTCGACCCTCGGGGTCGGCCCAGAGGCGACGGGCGGCCACGCCAACTACTCGTAGCAGGGTGAAGAGACCAATCATGGTTCAGTTTGGCCGATGGTGGCCCGGTCGCGCTCCTCGACGATGAGTCGCACGTCGGCAGTGACGGGACGATCCCGGTCGTTGAACAACTCGGTGGCCAAAGACTGCGCCGTCGGCGCCCCTTCGGCCGGGCCGATGATCGTGGCGGTGACATTGTCGCCGTCAAGTTGCACCCGGACCAGCAGGTGGCGGGGATGGGCACTGAGCCAGCGGTCGACGGCGGCTTCGGTTGATGACTGTTCGAACAGGTTGGCGGCGATCTGTGTGCCGTTGAGCATCAGGGCGCCGACAACCAGAGCACCGAGGGCGGCCACTGCTGCCACCGAGGTACGGACCCGGCGTTGGTTCTCCGCAGCGCGGCGCACAGGGGTGACCCCGGTAACGATGAACGTGAGCCCACCCATCACCAGGATGGCCAACATGTTGGTCATGAACAGCAACAACGCGCCGTTGCCCGAGGACCAGTCGGCCTGGGAGTAGGCAATGCCGACCACACTGAGTGGTGGTACCAGCGAGATGGCGATGGCCACACCGGGTAGGGAGTCCGAAACATCCGGTCGGGACAGGCCGTAGGCCCCGGCCGCCCCTGCGGCCAGGGCGGTGATGAGGTCGAGCGTGGTTGGCGCTGAGCGGGCCACGATCTGGCTGTTGGTTGCGGGGTCGATGGCGCCGGGGGCGATGAGGCCTAGCAAGGCACCGATGGCAATGGCGAAGACGATGCCACCGGCGGCGACGAGGGCGCTGCGGCCCAGGCGGCGCGGCCAACCCATGACCAGCGAGATGGCCATACCCATCAGCGGGGTCATGAGCGGGGCGATCAACATGGCCCCGATGACGACGGCCGTTGAATCGGTGATCACACCCATGGAGGCGATCACCGACGCGAACCCCATGAGGGTGAAAAACCGGGCCAGTCGGCGCGAGGTGACGGGGCCCTCATAGAGGATTTTGTCGTAGAGGCCCTGCCGGTCGTTGACCGAACGGGATCGATCATTGAGCCAGAGTCCGATCAGACGGGTCGACTCGGCGTAGCCGGTCACCCCCGAGGTCCTGGCGTCGAGGGAGATGACGATGACCAGCACCGACAACACGATCCAGCCCAGTGCGGCCACGGTCGTCACCGCCGACAGCACCTCGGCGGGGAAACTCAGCAACAGGGCGGCGGCGGCCAACAGGGCCACCGCCCGCGACACGATCCAGTCCCGCGACCCCTCGTCATCACCACGGCGCACGAGCAGCACAAGATCGCGGACGGCGACAGCAGCGATGATCAGACCGATGAGGCGGGCCAACACCGTCTCGGACTGGTTGGGCGAAGCGAGCAGGGCACCCCCCACGACCAGTCCAGCCACGGCCACGGTGGCGTTGATCGGGCGCCGGGGCCGTGAACGCAGCGCCGACCACAGCGAGGTCGATGACAGCACCAGCACCGCCAACCCGATCAGGCGGGCCAGGATGCGATCGCTGCGCAGGGGCCACAGCAGCACCAGACTGGCGACGGCAATGGCGCCAACGGCTCGAATGACCACCGGGTTTCCCAGCAGGGCGGCATCGACCCGGCTCAGATCGAAACCGGTTGCCTCGTCGAGGTCGTCGAGGTCGTCGAGCTCCGCCTCGCTCACGATCAGCCTGGGGTGAGGGTGTAGCGGATCGGTAGGGTCTTGTGGCCGCCGACGAACGTTGTCTTCATGGTCGTCGGATCACCGGCCAGCTCGATGCTGTCGATGCGGGGGATGAGGTGGCTGAACAGGTTGCGCAGCTCGTTGCGGGCCAGTTGGGCCCCGAGGCAGTAGTGCACGCCGTAGCCGAAGCTGATGTTGCGATCGGCGTTGGCCCGCTCGACATCGAAGCTGAGCGGGTTTTTGAACACCTTGGGGTCGAGGTTGGCCGCCTTGTACGACAGGTAGACCCAGTCGCCCTTGGCGATCGTTTGGCCCAGTATCTCAGTGTCAGCCTGGGCTGTCCGCATAAAATGGCGCACCGGGGCAGTCCAGCGGATGATCTCCTCGACGGTGTTGGCAATGAGGTCGGGTTGAGCCTGCACCTTCGCCAGCTGGTCGGGGTTCTCGATCAGGGCCTGCATGCCACCGGCCATGGCCGACGAGGTCGTGTCGTGACCGGCCGAGGCCACGATCACGTAGTAGCCCATGGTTTCCAGCTCGGGCATCGCTTCGCCGTTGATGAGGCCGTTGGCGATGAGGGTTGACAGATCCTCGGTGGGGTTGGCCCGACGGTCGGCGGTAAGGGCGGTGAAGTAGTTGTAGAAGTCGCCGATGACCTCGGCGATGACCTCCGGCGCCGGTTCGGCCCGTTGCAGATCGGGGTCCTCGCCGCCGAACATCTCCTGGGTCAGCATGAGCATCCGCTGGTAGTCCTCCTCAGGCAGGCCGAGGATCTTGAGGATGACCTGCAGGGGGTAGGGGAGGGCGATATCGCGGGCGAAGTCGCACTGACCGCCGAGTTCCTCCATCTTGGCTACGGCCTGCTTGCTGAGTTCGGTCAGGCGGTCGTTGAGGCGGCGCACACTGGCCGGTTTGAACCAGTCGTTGGTGAGACGTCGGTACTTGCCATGATCGGGCTCGTCCATGTGGATGAGCGTCTTGATCTCGAACTGCTGCTCGGCCAGGGCCTGTTCACCGGCCAGTACCGGCTGGGGGCCGTTGGCGAACAGTTCGTGCTGGCGTTCGATGTCGTGCACCGCGGCGTGGTCGATCACGGCCCAGAACGGCTGGAACCCCTGGCGCTCGATCCGATGGATCCCGCCCTTGTCGTGCAGGGCCAGCGCAGTGCGGTTCCACTCCTCAAGATCACCCCAGCGGTGATTGTCGGTGAAGATGTCGTCGGGGTCCGGGGGGCCGATCTCCGATACGGTGCTGCTGTCGCTCACAGGTTGCTCCTCATTGGTTGCCTCTCTGCCTGCGTTACCCGACAGCTTGGCTCAAGACCGTTGGTGTTTGCCGTTTCGCTCAGATTTGAAGCTGGCGGAGGGCGGCGGCATCACCCGGCCCGTCACGGTCGCCAAGCAGTTGGGCGACGTGACGGCGGTGGGACTGATCGACGTTGGCGCCGTACTTCATCTTGGCCCGCACCGTTGTCACCTCGACCACGATGGCGCGGATGGCCCCCAGCATCGCTCCGTGCCCGGAGGGGTGGACCGACGCGGTGTGCGGTTCCAGATCGGCGACCTGGTCGGCCAGGATGGAGGCCACGGCCGGGTGGTCGTCGACAATGGTGGCCAATCCGGTGAGCTGCACGGCTCCGTAGTAGGTGGTCGGGATCCCGAGGGCCGGATCCTCATCGTTGATGGCCTTCCAGGCGCCGGGGATGTAGGCCCAGTCGCCGGCCACACTCATCACACACTGGGGATTCTCGGCCAGGGCCTCGAACACCGGGTTCGCACGGGCCAGGTGGAACACCAGACGGTCCCCGTCGAGCAGGAACTGGGTGGGAACGATCACGGGAATGTCCCGGTCCCGACCGGAGGCCACAAAATGGCCAAACCCCTGGCTTTGGACGAACGATCGCCAGCGGGTCTCGTCGTCGCCAGCATCGTCGTGGTTTCGGATCAACATCTCGCCATCATCCCAGGGGCGGGCACCGTTCCCCAGCCCAACAGTGCGGGTCGCGCCCACCGGCGCTCAAGTTTCGCCTCCGTGTCGGGCATGATGGCCCCATGGAACTCGATCCGGTGCAGATCAGGATTCTCGGATGTCTCATCGAGAAGGAGACCACAACCCCCGACAACTACCCGTTGTCGACCAACGCCCTGGTCAATGCCTGCAATCAGTCGAGCAACCGCCATCCGGTGGTGGCGTATGACGAGAGGACCGTCTCGGACACCCTGCTCGAGTTACGGGCCGAGGGCATGGCTCGCACCAACATCAGCGGCCGGACCAACAAGCATCGCCACACTCTGGGCGAGGCGTGGTCGTTGAGCCCGGCCCAGCTGGCCGTGATTGCTGTGCTGTTCCTGCGAGGGCCCCAGACCGTTGGCGAGCTCAGGACCAGGACCGCTCGCATGCACGAGTTCGAGAGCCTCCACGCCGTGGAGGCCACCCTGGCGAGCCTGGCCGAACGATCGCAACCGCTGGTCGAACAGCTCGGTCGGGAGCCGGGGCAAAAGGAACGACGTTGGCGTCAGCTGGCGGGCCCCGAGTCGCCCGCTGCCGCCGAGGGTGGGTACGGCGCCCGCACCGGGCCGGGCCCGGGTTCTGTGTCGGCTCGCACCACGGCGCCGAACGCCGCCGCTTCGGCGGCGGGCGATGGCGAGACGGCGGTGTTGCGGGCCGAGGTGGCCCGCCTGAGGGCCGACGTCGACCGCCTCTACGACCTCCTGGGCGAGACCCCGGACGCGCCATCGTGACTTGGCCGAATCGACCGCAGCGCGGTCGATGATGGACAATGGCGCACTGATTGAGCCGTTGGCGACGAACTCACGGCGGTCCCACGGCGGTCCCACGGCGAGGTAATGGCGCGTTGTTGATCAAAGAGAAGAACACGGCGGGTCTTGGCCGGCGGGAGTTTGTGGCCTTCCTGTCGATGGTCATGGCCCTGGCCGCCGTCGGCATTGACATGATGTTGCCCGCGTTCGAGGAGATGCGGCGCTCGTTCGGGTTGGCCGCCGACTCGAACGAACTGGCCCGTACCGTCACCGCCTACCTGCTGGGAATGGCCATCGGGCCGCTGCTGTACGGGTCATTGGCCGACCGGTTCGGGCGCAGACCGGCGCTGTGGCTGGGAGGCACGGTCTATGTGATCGGGGCCGTGGCTTCGGCCCTGGCCCCGACCCTCGGTCTGCTGCTGGCCGCCCGGTTCCTGTGGGGATTGGGCGCGGCCGGAGGGCGGGTCGTTGCCTTGGCTGTCATCCGGGACACCCAGGAGGGCGAGCAGATGGCCCGGACCATGTCCTACGTCATGGCCGTGTTCATCCTGGTGCCGGTGATCGCTCCGGCCCTGGGCACGGTGGTGGTGGCGCTTGGTCCCTGGCGTTGGGTCTTCTGGTTGGGGGCGCTGGCCGGGGCCGCCGTGCTGATCTGGTCGATACGGCTCAAGGAGACGTTGCTCGAAGCCCATCGCCAGCCGATGCGTTGGTCGACCATTGGTCACACGACCAAACGCCTCGTTTCCAATCCTGCGGTCCTGGCCCCATTGTTGGCCATGGTCTGTATCCGGGCCGTCATGGCCACCTACCTGGCCAGCTCCCAGATCATCATCGCCGACGTCTTCAACCGCAACGGCCAGTTCGCCTGGATCTTCGGCGGGGTGGCGCTGGTTCTGGGCGCCGCTTCGCTGCTCAACGGGAGGCTGCTGGCCACCCGGTCCATCCATCAGCTGATGCAACCGATCGCTCTCTGGCACCTGGGCGCAGGCGTGGCGTTGGTGGTGGTTGCCGTCCTCGCCGGGGGCCGCCCCGAGTTCTGGGTGTTCATGCCGCTACTGGCGCTCGGCCTCGGGGGCCAGATGCTGCTGAGCCCGAATCTGAACACCCTGACCCTGCAGCCCGTTGGCGATGTGGCCGGCACGGCCTCGGCTCTGGTCGCCACCATCACCACCGCAGGCGGCGCGCTGCTTGGGGCGCTGGTCGACGCCCGCTTCGATGGCACCGTCACGCCGTTGGCCGTCTCGGTGGCTCTGTCGGGTCTGGTCATCGTCGGCCTGGTCCGCTGGGCCGCTCGGGTCGCAGCTCGATCACCGGTACCGGCAATGGCACGAGATACGGAGCACCAACAATGAGCGAGCGCGGCAATCCTCTCTTTCGGGCCGATCACGTCGGCAGCCTGTTGCGGCCTGCCGCCGTGGCCGAGGCCCGGGCCTCGGTGTTGGGGCCGGGTGAGCTCTCGTCTCCGGCGTTGAAACCGGTGGAGGACACCGCCATCGCAGAGGCGGTGGCCATGCAGGAAGACGTCGGACTGCGCCTCGCCACCGACGGTGAGTACCGACGATCGTTCTGGCACTACGACTTCATGGACGGGCTGACCGGAGTCAACATCGTTGAACATCCCGAACGCTCGGGGCTGCAATTCTCCGGACCCCAACTGCGGCCATTCTTTCCCGAGATCACCGGGCGGATCGACTTCCCCGACGATCATCCCATGCTTGACCATTTCCGCCACCTGGCGTCGGTCAGCAATGTCACCCCGAAGATCTCGATCCCGGGGCCCAGCGCCTGCCACTTCCGCACCGCGGCGGCTGATATCGCGCCCTCGGAGTACGACGACGTCGAGGTCCTGCTGAGCGATGTGAGCGCCGCCTACGCCAAGGCGGTCCAGGCCTTCTACGATGCCGGATGTCGTTACCTGCAACTCGACGACATCTTCTTCGCCTACCTCTGTGACGACACCCAGCGCGACCGCAAACGGGCCGAGGGTTTCGACCCCGACCAGTTGATCACGGCCTACGCCGACACCTTGGAGCGTTCGATCGCCGACCGTCCCGACGACATGACGATCGCCATGCACATGTGCCGCGGCAATTTCCGCTCGACGTGGGTTGCCTCGGGTGGTTATGACCCTGCGGTCGACGCCATCTTCAACCGAACCAGCGTCGATGTCTACCTTATGGAATACGACACCG
>Ga0316190_10000920_pt1 | contig 20869 bp, 20 predicted proteins | sample Eddworburrow2_MG_FD_204929 | JGI IMG/M metagenome (GOLD analysis project Ga0316190, IMG submission 204929) | Coastal sediment microbial communities from Maine, United States - Eddy worm burrow 2 | ecosystem: Environmental > Aquatic > Marine > Coastal > Sediment | place: USA: Maine | collected... | reverse complement strand
CGCAGCCGGGCCTGCGGTGCTGGAGGGGCTCGATTCGCGGCAGCTCGTGTGCATCGACGACGTCGACAGCGTGGCGGGCGACGAGCGCTGGGAGCGCGGGCTGTTCGTCCTGTGCAACGGGCTCATCGACGCCGGGCATCACCTGGTCGTCAGCGCCGCTGCCGCGCCGCGCGAGAGCGGCATCGCGCTTGCGGACCTGCGCAGCCGCCTGCAACGGCTGGCGACGTTTCATATCCGGGGGCTCGATGAAGCGTCGCGCATGGCAGCGCTGCAGCTGCGCGCCAGCCATCGCGGGCTAGAACTGCCCGCGGATACGGCACGATTCCTGATGGCCCGCAGCAGGCGGGACATGCGCAGCCTTTACGAGCTGCTCGACAAGCTCGATCTCGAGGCGCTGCGCGCCCAGCGGAGGTTGACGATACCGTTCGTCAGGGACGTGCTGCAGGCCCTCTGAGGGGGCCGCTTGCGGCGTCAGTCGCCGAGCCGCTGCGCAATCCCGGCAACGCGTTTGCCAAGCGCGCGAGCCAGCGTCTTTTCGTCGTCGGAAAGGCTGTCCGACTCGCGGCTCCACGATACGTGCGAAGCGCCGTACGGCGTGCCGCCGGTCGTCGTCTTCGAGAGCGCCTTTTCGGTATAGGGCACGCCGACGAATAGCATGCCGTGGTGGAGCAACGGCAACGCCATGGCCAGCAGGGTCGTCTCCTGGCCGCCGTGCAGCGACGACGTCGAGGTAAAGACGCCGGCGGGTTTGCCGCTCAATGTGCCGGACAGCCACTCCGTGATCGTATTGTCGAAGAAATACTTGAGTGATGCGGTCATGTTGCCGAAATGGGTCGGGCTGCCCAGCACCAGGCCCGAGCATTCGTCGAGGTCGGAGCGTTCGACGTAGGGCGGGCCGGATTCCGGCACGGCCGTTTCGCGGGTTTCGGCCGTACTGGACACGGCGGGCACGGTACGCAGGCGGGATGCCATGCCGGGCACGGAGTCGACGCCCTGGCATACCTCGCGAGCCAGCGCCTCCGTCATGCCGGAGTTCGAGTCGAAAAGTACGAGAATATCGCTCATGAAGCCAGGACCTCCGCCACGCTCTCAGGCGGCCGGCCGATGACCGCGACGCCGGCGTCGTCGTCGATGACGATCGGCCGCTGCAACACCCTGGGATGCCGGGCCAGCCACGCGGCAAGCGCCGCGTCGTCGTCGAGGTCCGGAAGATCGTCCGCTTGCCGGTAGTCGTCCTCGTTACGGCGCAAAAGATCGGATACGGGCACGCCGATCGTCGCGGCGAGCTGGAGAATCCGGTCGCCGTCGGGCGGTTCGTCGAGGTACCTGACCACCTGCGGCGTGACGCCGCTACTTTCAATGATTTCGAGCGTTTTCCGGGACTTGGAGCAGCGTGGATTGTGATAGATCGTAATCGTCATGATGCCTGGCTGTATCTGGGATAATTCGAACTGCCGCGAACTGTAGCAGGCCCATGGTTTGTCGTCAGCGGTAAATCGGCTGCTTGACCCCGTCGCGGACGGTTGGTAGCTTTTTTCGGCTCCGCGTTTCAGAATAACAACAATGTCACCGACCCGATCAATTACTCGCCTGTTCGGCGTGCTCGCGCTTACGCTGTTGTTCGCCGCGTGCGAAACGGCGCCGCCCGTTCAGGAAATGAGCGATGCGCGGCAGGCGATCACGGTTGCCCGCGAGGCCGGCGCCGCCGACCTGGCGGCAGCGGAACTGGCCGCGGCCGAGGAATACCTCGAGAATGCCGAGGACAAGCTCGACGACGAGCAATATCGGGAAGCACGTCACGCAGCGCTCGAAGCCAAGCTGCGGGCGCAAAAAGCCCTGCAAATGAGCGAAGCCTCCAGGGACGGCAATCGCGACTGAGCTGCCGATGCCGCCTGCCCGACTGTATACGATCAAGGGGCGCGTCCAGGGCGTCTTTTTTCGTGACAGCACGCGCCGCGTCGCCGAATCTCTCGGCATAACGGGCCACGCGATCAACCTGCCGGACGGCGACGTCGAGGTGCTGGCCTGCGGCGACGCTGCGTCGCTGGATCAGCTTGGCGACTGGCTCAGGGAGGGGCCGCCGCACGCGCGCGTCGACGACGTCAGTGCACGGGACGTGGAGCGCACGCCGCCCGGTGGCTTTCGCACCGGCTAGGCCTGGAACCACTTTTTCGACAGCTTGTCGATCACCTTGTTCGGGTACTTGCGCTTGCCGAGGCTGCCGTTGTAACGGCCCAGCGCCCGGCGCAGGTCGCCTTTCTCCTTGTCGTAATAGAAACGCAGGATCGTGCAGCCGTAACGCAGGTTCGTGTCGATGTGCAGCAGGTTGTCGGCGGGCCGGCCGATCTCGTCGAGCCAGAATGGCATGATCTGCATGAGGCCGATGGCGCCGGCCACCGAGATCGCGTAGCGGTCGAAGTTACTCTCGACCTCGATCACCGCGAGGATCAGCTCCGGCGGCAACTCGACGCGACTGGCCTCGTAATGCACCAGGGTCAGTATCTCGATACGTTCCTCGGGGTCTTCGACCTGTCTCGCGAGGCGCCGCGACATGTCGGTGAGCCAGACTTCGGCCTCGAAGCGGTCGGGAAACGTATCGACTTCGCCGGCTGCCTTGCGCAGGATCTCGCGCAACTCGGGATCGGGACGCTGCTCTGCGGGCAGCGCTGCGGGCAGCAGCAGGGCCACCAGCAAGCCGATCAAACTGATCCGTGCAACCGTTTCCATGTCTAATACTTAATCCATGAGAAACATTAGTTTATGGCGTGTTCCTGCAGCAGTTTGAGAGCGGCATCACGTTTCAGGTTGCGCGATTCGGTGTCGCGGCGGTGGCGATACTCGAATTCGTCGTTGGCCAGGTTGCGCTCGCTGATGACGAGGCGGTGCGGGATGCCGATCAACTCGGCGTCGGCGAATTTCACCCCCGGGCGCGCGTCGCGGTCGTCGAGCAGCACCTCGAGACCCAGTGCCCGGAGTTCGGCGTACAGGCCCTCGGCCGCCTCGCGCACCGCATCCGAGCGGTGCATGTTGATCGGAACGAGCACGACGTTGAACGGCGTCAGCGGCTCCGGCCAGATGATGCCGCTCTCGTCGTGGTTCTGCTCGATCGCCGCGCCGACGATGCGGGTGATGCCGATGCCGTAGCAGCCCATCTGCAGCGTGCGTTCCTTGCCGTCGCTGTCGAGGACGCCGGCCCCCAGCGCGGTGCTGTATTTCGAGCCGAGCTGGAAGATATGTCCGACCTCGATGCCGCGGGCGATGGAGAGCGTGCCGGAACCGCCGGGCGTGAGGTCACCCTCGACGACATTGCGCAGGTCGACGGTGTCCGGCTCGCCGATGTCGCGGCCGAAGTTGACGCCCGTGTAGTGCATGTCGGCTTCGTTGGCGCCGACGACGAAATCGGCCATGACGGCGGTTGCATGGTCGTAATAGACGGGGACGTCGAGCCCGATCGGCCCGGCAAAGCCGGGTTCGCAGCCCGTGACCCGGCGCACGGTTTCCACATCGGCCATCGTCAATGGCGTCGCCACGCCAGGAATCTTCTGCGCCTTTATGGCGTTGAGTTCGTGATCGCCCCGCAGTACCAGGGCGACCGGCTGCTCCTCGCCGTCGACGATCAGGGTCTTGAGGGTCTGCTCCGCCGTGATGCCGATGAACTTGCGCAGCGCCTCGATGGTCTTTGCGCCCGGCGTCTCGATCTTCTCCATCTCCTGCGCAGGAGCGGGGCGTCCTCCCGCGGGGACCTCGGTGGCCGCCATTTCGATGTTCGATGCGTAGTCGTCCGCATCGCAATAGGCGATCGCGTCTTCGCCCGAATCCGCCAGTACGTGAAATTCCTGCGAACGGCTGCCGCCGATCTCGCCGCTGTCGGCGTCCACGACGCGGAACCGGAGGCCGAGGCGTTCGAAGATCGCGGTGTAGGCGGCATGCATCTTCTGGTACGCGACACGCATGCCTTCCTCGTCGAGGTCGAAGGAGTAAGCGTCCTTCATGATGAACTCGCGCGAGCGCATGACACCGAAACGAGGCCTTATTTCGTCGCGGAACTTCGTCTGCACCTGGTAGAAATTAATGGGCAGCTGCTTGTAGCTGCGCAGTTCGCGGCGTGCGATATCGGTGATCACTTCCTCGTGGGTCGGGCCGAAGCAGTACTCGCGTTCGTTGCGGTCGCTCATCCTGAGCAACAACGGGCCGTACTCCTCCCAGCGCCCCGACTCCTGCCAGAGTTCCGCCGGCTGCACGGCGGGCATCAGCAATTCCAGCGCGCCGGCCCGGTCCATCTCCTCGCGGACCACCTTCTCGACCTTGCGCAGTACGCGCAGGCCCAGGGGCATCCAGGTGAAAAGGCCGGAGGCCAGGCGCCGGATCAGCCCGGCGCGCAGCATCAGCTGGTGGCTGACGATCTCTGCTTCCGCAGGTACTTCCTTGAGCGTCGTGAGACCGAATTCCGAATAGCGCATGTTTGATTTTACCGAGATGAGTCAGCCGGGAATTCTAGCCGAAAGCTGCGGTTCGTGCGGGATATTGGCCCGGAAAACGTATTGACTCCCCCGCGAAAGAAGAGGATCGTGCGGCGTTTTGCAATCCGCGAGGCATTGTTGCACGGACGAAGAAATCCTTTCGTGGCCCGCGAGGGAATACCGTTCATGCTCGCGGCCGCTGTCGGTCTGTGGCTGGCGTATCGATACCTGGGCCCGGCCTACATGCTGCTTCCGGCCGCTTTGTTGGCGCTTTTCTGGCTGATCTTCAGGGACCCCCGGCGCCAGATTCCCGCAATGCCGCTCGGTGTCGTGAGCCCGGTGGACGGGCGGGTAACGGCGGTCGACCTCGTCGACCGCGGCGTCGTCCAGGGCGAGGCGCAGCGCATTTTCATCAGTATCGATGCGCTCGGCACGTACACGGCCCGCTGTCCGGTGGAAGGCGTTATCAAGGACCTCAACACGCTGGCCTCGGACAGGGTCGTCGACTATCGCACCAATGCGCTGTGGGTACAGACCGACGAGGGCGACGACGTGATATTGCAGTTCCACGGCTACCGGCTCGGCTTCGCGCCGTCCGCGTTCGTGCGCTACGGCGAGCGCATCGGCCAGGGCCAGCGCTGCGCCTACCTGAGGCTTACGCGCGTCGCGGAGGTGCACCTGCCGATCGGCGCGAGGGTGCTGGTCGAGCCCGGCCAGCGCATCACCGCGGGTCTCGACGTCATCGGCAAGTTGCCGTCCTCCTGACGAGCGCCCGGTGTATTGCGCGGTTTGCCGTGGCAAACTATCCGGCAGCCAGGAAACACCCCACGTACAACCATGATGCAATCCGAACACGAGCGTCGCGCGTACTTGCGCGCAATGGGAATCGACCTCTGGATCCCCCGGGACCAGGTGGATGCCGAGCCCGTCCGTTCGGAGCCCGCGGCTGAGGCCGATGCCGCCGGGTACGACTGGGACGAGCTTCGCGCGGCGGTCACCGGCTGCACGCGCTGTCCGCTGCACGAGAGCCGGACGCAGACCGTTTTCGGTGTCGGCAGCCCGGTTGCGAACTGGATGATCATCGGCGAGGCGCCGGGCGCCGAAGAGGACCGGCGCGGCGAACCGTTCGTGGGGCGTGCCGGCAAGCTGCTGGACGAGATGCTGCTCGCAATCGGCGAACAGCGCGACAGCGTTTTCATTGCAAACATCCTGAAGTGCCGGCCGCCGAACAATCGCGATCCGAGCCCGGGCGAGGCCGCCTCCTGCCGGCCGTACCTGGAGCGGCAGATCGAACTGGTGCAGCCGAAAATCATCCTTGCCGTCGGCCGCATTGCGGCTCAGCAGCTGTTGCAGTCGGATGCGCCCGTCGGCCGCCTGCGTGGCAGGGTGCACCGGCTCGGCGCCATCCCGCTCGTCGTCACCTATCACCCGGCATACCTGTTGCGCAGCCCGTCGCAGAAGCGCAAGTCCTGGGATGACCTGTGCCTTGCGGCCGGCGTAATGGCGGGAGCGGCGGCATGATCAGGCCCATTGCCGACCCGTCGGCGAGAATTCGTGCGATGGCGCACGACGACCTGCCTATGGTTTCGGATATCGAACGACGCAGCTACGAGTTCCCGTGGAGCCACGGCGTGTTCCGCGATTGCCTGCTCGCGGGCTACCACTGCGTGGTGCTGGAACGGAACGGCCGCGTTGCGGGCTACGGCATACTCTCGGTCGCCGCAGGCGAAGCGCATATCCTCAATCTCTGCGTCGATCCGAATTACCGTTCGCATGGCTACGGGGAGCAGTTACTCGATGCCATCCTGGTGCAGTCGCGTGCGGCCAACGTACGCGAGATCTTCCTGGAAGTGCGCCCGTCCAACGTTACGGCGCTGGCCCTGTATCGCAAGAAGGGGTTCCACAAGGTCGCGCGGCGCCCCGCCTATTACCAGGCGACCGACGGACGTGAAGACGCTGCTGTCCTCGCAAAAAAGCTGACGCATAATGATCGCTGACGAAGTCCGCAGGCGGCGGACTTTCGCGATCATCTCGCACCCGGATGCCGGCAAGACCACCCTGACCGAACAGCTGCTGCTCTACGGCGGCGCAATCCAGCTTGCCGGTACCGTCAAGGGGCGCAAGGCAACTCGCCACGCCACCTCGGACTGGATGGCGCTCGAACAGCAGCGCGGCATCTCCGTAACCTCATCGGTGATGCAGTTTCCCTACGAGGGCTGCGTCGTGAACCTGCTCGACACGCCCGGGCACGAAGACTTTTCAGAAGACACGTACCGGACGCTCACCGCGGTCGACTCGGCGCTGATGGTCATCGACTGCGCGAAGGGTGTCGAGCAGCGCACGATCAAACTGATGGAAGTGTGCCGGCTGCGTGACACGCCGATCATGACGTTCATCAACAAGCTCGATCGCGAAGGTCGCGAACCGATCGACCTGCTCGACGAAATCGAGTCGGTACTCGGTATTCACTGCGCGCCGATCACCTGGCCGATCGGCATGGGCCGCTCCCTGAAGGCCGTGTATCACCTGAAGCAGGACCGGATCTACCTGTACGAGAGCGGCAGACGGGAACGCGGGACGGCGCGGCGGGTCGTGGACGGGCTCGGTTCCGACGAGGCTGCTCACGTGCTCGGCGACGACCTGCAGGCGTTCCGCGACGAAATCGAGCTCGTGCGCGGTGCATGCCCGGAGTTCGACGTTGAGGAATACCTCGCCGCCAGGCAGACGCCGGTCTTCTTCGGTTCGGCGCTGTCCAATTTCGGCGTCAAGGAACTGCTGGACGAGTTCGTGAGCCACGCGCCGCCGCCGCTGCCGCGCGAGACCGAGCAGCGTGTGGTCGCACCGGTGGAAGAGCAACTGACCGGCTTCGTATTCAAGATCCAGGCGAACATGGACCCCGGTCACCGCGACCGGATCGCCTTCATGCGCATCTGCTCCGGCGAATACCGAAAGGGGCTTAAGGTGCTGCACGTGCGGTCGGGCAAGGAGATGAAGATTCCCGACGCGATCACCTTCATGGCCGCGGACCGGCAGCACGCCGAGACGGCCTACGCGGGCGACATCATCGGGCTGCACAATCACGGCACGATCAACATCGGCGACAGCTTTTCCGAAGGTGAGGATCTGCGATTTACGGGTATCCCGAATTTTGCGCCGGAGATTTTTCGCCGTGCCGTGCTGAAGGATCCGTTGCGGCTCAAGGCGCTGCAAAAAGGCCTGGCGCAGCTCTGCGAGGAGGGCGCCACGCAGTTGTTCCGGCCGCTGCGCAATAACGACCTGATTCTCGGCGCGGTCGGACCGCTGCAGTTCGAGGTCGTGGCCCATCGCCTGCGCGACGAATACAAGGTGGAATGCCAGTTCGAAACGGTCAACGTGGCTACCGCGCGCTGGGTCGACTGCGGCGACCCGAAGATGCTGGCGGACTTCAGGCGCAAGGCGGAGGACAACCTCGCGCTGGATCACGGCGGGCGTCTCGTCTACATTGCGCCGACGAGGGTGAACCTGAACCTGACCGAGGAGCGCTGGCCCGACATCGTGTTCCGCAAGACGCGCGAACACTGACAATAACGCCAGCCGCAACAATTTGACGCAGCCGCCGCTTTTTAACAGGAAAGTGCTTGCCTGGGCGTTCTACGACTGGGCGAACTCGGCGTTCGCGCTGTCCGTGCTCGCCGTGCTGTTCCCCCTGTTCCTCGGCAGCTACTGGAGCGCCGGCGATTCCGGCGCGGCCGTAACCGCGCGCCTGGCGTGGATTACGGCCGCTGCCAGCGCGGTGGTCTGCATCATCGCACCCGTGTTCGGAACCATTGCGGACGCCGGCGGCTACCGGAAGCGATTCCTGTTCCTGCTCGCGACGACCGGCGCCGTCGCAACCGCCGTCCTTGCCGGTGTGGACGAAGGCAACTGGCCGGCCGCGCTCGCGCTGTACCTCGTGGCGTCGGTGGGCTTTTACAGCTCGACGGTGTTCTACGATTCGCTGATCATCGACGTCACCGTCCCGCGCTACTACAGCTTCGTATCGTCCCTCGGGTTCTCGCTCGGCTATCTCGGGGGCGCGGTGCTGCTCGCTTTGCATGTGTGGATGCTGCTTGCACCGGAGAATTTCGGTTTCAGCACGACGGACGACGTCATCAGGTTCGCTTTCGTTACCGTGGGCCTGTGGTGGGGCGTGTTCATGCTGCCGCTGATGCTCTTCGTGCCGGAACGGCACAGCCGTGCAGAGTTACCCGGGGGCGTCGTCCGCGCTGCGTACAGCGAGCTCAAAACGACGATTCTGAGGATCGGGCAATACCGTAACGTGGTCATCTTCCTGATTGCCTACTGGCTGTATATCGGCGGCGTCTTCACCGTGATCTTCATGGCTGTGAATTACGGCCAGCGCCTGGGTTTCAGCCAGCAGGACCTCGTAACCGCATTGCTGGTCACCAATTTCGCAGGCTTTCCGGCAACCCTGCTCTACGGCATCGCCGGCCACCGCTGGGGGCCGAAGCGCGGTATTTATTTCGCGCTGATCGTCTACGCCGTCATGTCGACCTGGGCGATTTTCATGGTGGATGTCCGGCAGTTCTACATCATGGCGATCGTCATCGGTTGCGTGCAGGGAGGCGTGCAGGGCCTGAGCCGTTCCCTGTATGCGTCGCTGATTCCGCCGGACGCGCCGGGCGAGTTTTTCGGTTTTTACAACATGCTGACGAAGTTCGCGCATGTCCTGGGACCGATGCTCGTCGGCATCGCGGCAACGCTGTCCGACGATCCCAAGTGGGTATTGCTGACGCTATTGCCGCTGTTCATCGGCGGCGGCATGCTGCTGGGCGTTGTTCGCGAGAAGCAGGCGAAACGAGTAATTACAGAGACGTGACAGCGGCTTCGAGGCGCTGCAACAGCGCCGGGTCCGGCGGGCCGTAACGAACGTCGAGGTAAGTATCCGTAATGCTGTCAACGGCGGAGGCCGGCAAGGCTGATTCGCGCCGGACGCGGCCTGCAAATAGTTGCGGTGTTTCGCCGGTTGCAGGCGTCAGTCCCGATTTGCGGATGAACTTGTCGTAGAGAATGGCGGCCCGGTCTCTTCGCGGCGGTCGGTAGCGCAGCAGCAACGCTGCGCTGATCAGGACCGTGAGTCCGGTTACGACGACAATGAGCGTCAGCAGCATCTGCCGCCAGTCCGGATCGTCCATGCCCAGCCAGTTCATGAAACGTTCCTGGTTCTCGGGGCCGTAGCCGAGAATCCACTCGTTCCACTTCGCGTTCGCGGCGTCCCATGCGAGCACGAGGTTGTGCAGCAGCATCGACGGCGCGCCCAGCCCCCATGCCGCGCCGGATCCGTCGAACATGGCCCCGGTGCGGCCGGCATCGACTCGCTCCGGCGCGACGGCTGCCGTCGGATCGACGCGCCGCCAGCCGGCGCCCGGCAGCCAGACCTCGGTCCACGCATGGGCGTCGGCCTGGCGGACGATCATGTAGTCGCCCACGGGGTTGAGTTCGCCGCCCTGGTAACCCAGGACGATGCGCGCGGGTATCCCCGCAGCGCGCATCATGAGCGCAAACGCCGAGGCATAGTGCTCGCAGAAGCCGCGGCGCGTCTCGAACAGGAAACGATCGACGGGATTGCTGCCGAGTGGCGGTGGTTCGAGCGTGTAGTGGTATTCCTCCTCGTTGAACTTCGTCAGCACCGCCCGTACGAATGCCGCGTCGGAGCGAGCTGCCGCGCGCATGCTGCGCGCGAGTGTTGCAGTGCGCGGGTTGCGGCCCTCGGGAAATTCGAGGTACGCGCCGCGCCGGAACGAATACGGCTCGGCGTCGATGCGGTAGTCCGCGTGGGAGACAGCCTCGTAGGCGATGCGCTGATCGATCGGTTGCACGCGCGTGAGCTGGTGCTGCGGGCCCAGGAACGTGCTCTCCAGGTTCCACTCGTAGGGAATGTCGAGCGCAAACACCCAGTGTTGCCGCGTGGGTTCCATCGTCACCCGGTAACGCACGGGCTCGCCCAGCGCCTCGATGTTTTTGAGAGCGGTGCTCGAAATCCTGGGCTCGGATATCCCGGACCAGGTTCGACCGTCGAAACGGTGCAGCACGAGACCGCGCCAGTAACGGGCCCGCGGTTCCGGAACCGCGCCTTCGAAATTGACGCGGAAGGCAACGGCGTCGGATTTCGACAGCGCGCTGATATCGCCGGGGCTGATCGTGCTGCTCAGCCCGGAGACCGCGGTGCCGGTGTCGATCGGCACCGCCCAGAACGGGGTGGCGATTCGCGGAAAGAACACCCACATCGCAAGCGCCAGCGGCGCGGCATACAGGACCAGGCGGCTGCTGGTGCCCAGGCTACGCCGTACCGGCTCCGCGTCGTCGGCCGCCGTTCGGAGCCAGGCCGTCATGATCAGAATGACACCGAGCACGAGGTAGGGCAGCGACCACAGGTATTGCTCCCGCAACAGCGACGACATCACCAGGAAAATGGCGATGAACAGCAATACGAACTGGTCGCGGCGCTGGCGCGTCTCGAGGAGTTTCAGCGCCGCCATGATCGCAAGCAGCGCCGACCCGGGACCGACGCCGCTGATCGTGTTGTAGGTGTAGAGCACGCCCATGAAGCAGGCCAGGGCGAGCGCAGCGCGCAGCAAGGCCGGTGGCACCGGTTTGCGGCGCACCTCGATCGAGTAACGCCAGATCGCGCAGGCCAGGAGCGCCGCCGTTATCCAGACCGGCAGGTAAGGCACGTGCGGCAGCAGCGCGAACGCCAGCGCGAGCAGCGTCCAGGGCAGGCTGGCGAGCAGCGATCCGTCGGTGCCGCGCGCCCTAGCCATCGGGGTTCTCCAGGCCGAACAGCGCCAGCGCTTCCAGGCACTGGCGGCGGTGCGCTTCGCCGTGCGCGGGCGGAAACGACTGGCCCGGAAGCCGCAGGCCGTAATCCTCCTGCGTCCTGTCGGCGTCGATGACCCAGCGCGTGAGGATGGCGAGCCGCTGCTCGAGATCGTCCCCGGCAACCGTGTCGAAGTCGAACCACTGGCTGCTCATATCGGCGCCGGCAAACTGTTTCGAGAGCAGCTGGTCGTTGCGTGCGTACGCCTTCCAGGCGACGTTGCGCGGCGAATCGCCGACGTGGAACTTGCGCAGCCCGGCGAAGTCTTCCTCGCCCCTGGCGTCGTGTTGCCGGTGCCCGAGGGCAGTCTGCGACGCCGGGGGCGGTGGCACATGTTCGGCCGGGTGCGGATACACGATGCCCCGGGGATACATGTGCAGCCACGCCCATGCACGGAACAATTCGAACGGGAACAGCGTCCGCAGGCCGAACCGTTCCAGCGTTATCCGGCCGCGCTGTTCGGTTCTTACCGGCAGCACGAAGATCCTGCTCTCACCGGGCTCCAGGTCCTTGGTGTCGCTGTGCGCGTCGTCGATGTACAGCCGGATGCGATGCCGCGGGCTCTTCGAGCGGTTTGCGACCGCGATGCGAAATTGCGCGGACTGTCCGGCAAACACGGGCTCGACGCCTGCGAAGCTCACTTCGAGCGCGACGAGATTGCGCTGGCACTGGTGCATGGCGACGAAGCCGACGCCGATCAGCATGAACGTGAGCACGAAGGAGAGGTTGTTGTTGTAGTTCATGGAGCCGAGCAGCATGGCGAAGGTCATCAACGCGAAGATGAGGCCCACGCCCGTCGGCAGGATATAGATACGGCGCGGCTCCAGCCGCGTGACCGGGCCGTCAACGCCCTGGCGCCTGCGCGCCCAGAGGCGCACGCGCCGGCTTGCAGCCCTGTTGATGCCGGGCAGCAGCCGGCTAGGGGATAGCCACCGAATCGAGGACATGCTGGCACATCTCGGCGGGGCTGCGGAAGCTGGTATTGCCTGCCGGTTTCAGGCGATGCCCGGCCACGGACGTGAAGACCGCCTGCACGTCGTCCGGGAATACGCCGGAGTGGCGTTCGACGAAAGCGTGCGCCCTGGCCGCCGCGGCCAGGGACTGCGCTCCGCGCGGCGACAAACCGATTTCTATGTCCGGCGATTCACGGGTCTGGCGCACCAGCGCCTGGATGTAATCGACGAGGTGTTCGCTCATGTGCACGTTCGCCACATCGAGCTGCAGGCTCACCAGGCCCTCGGGCGTCATTTCGGGGGCCACGCTCTCGAGCATGCTGCGCCGGTCTTCACCGGTGATGAGCTCACGTTCGTTTTCGGCATTCGGGTAGCCCAGCGCGAGCCGCATGAGAAAGCGGTCGAGTTGCGACTCGGGCAGGGGGAACGTGCCAATCTGGTCGGCGGGATTCTGCGTCGCGACGACGAAGAAGGGCACCGGTAGCGGACGCGTATCGCCGTCTACGGATACCTGGTGTTCCTCCATGGCTTCGAGCAGGGCGCTCTGCGCCTTGGGGGTGGCGCGATTGACCTCGTCGGCGAGTATCAGCTGCGCGAATATCGGGCCGGGTTGAAATTCGAACTTGCCGCTGTCGCGCCTGAACACGGATACGCCGACGATATCGGCGGGCAGCAGGTCGCTCGTGAACTGCACGCGCCGGTAACTCAGGCCGAGCACCCGTGCGAGCGCCTGCGCGAGCGTCGTCTTGCCGAGACCCGGAAGGTCCTCGATCAGCAGGTGGCCGCGGGCGAGCAGGCAGGCCAGCGCAAGCGCGATCTGCTTGTCCTTGTCCAGGATGATCCTGCCGAGCGCGGCGCGCGCACGCTCCAGCGCCTGGCGACCAGCGTCTTTGCCGAGCGGCGTTTTTTCCAGCGGGCTTCCGCTGTTCATATCCTGCTCCCTGCGTGGGGCGAACCGGGACAATCAAGCAATTATGTCATCAACAGGGTCGCCGAAGCGCCGACAATTTTCACTTACCGGCCGCCGAGAGTGTGATGCAGTGCTCAGAAACCCGCGGCGTCAGGCCAGCTCGTCGAGTTTCTCGAGTTGCTCGCTCAATTGCGCGGCCTGGCGCTCGAACTCTGCCGCGCGCTGCTTTTCCTGTGTGACCACGTCCGCCGGCGCATTGTTCACGAAATTCGGATTGTCGAGCTTCGAGCGGGCACGGCCGAGGTCGGCCTGCACCTTGTCCATCTGCTTGCCGAGACGCTTGCGTTCCGCATCCACGTCGATCATGCCCTTCATCGGCACGAGCAGCCGCAGCTCGTCGAGCAGCACGGTGGCTGCCGCAGGCGGGTCTTCGCCATCCGCGAGCAGGGTCACGGACTCGACGCGGCCGACGCGCTGCAACAGCGACGCGTGCTCCGCCGCGCGGCGCTCGTCCTCCTGCGAGGCGTTTTCGAGCACGACGGGCAGCGCTTTGCCGGGCGGTATGTCCATCTCGCCGCGAATCTGCCGTACGCCGAGAATGAACTTCCGGAGCCACTCGATATCGGCGACGGCCGTCTCATCGGCTTCTGTTGCGCCGGGCTGCGGGTAGGGCTGCAGCATGATCGTAGGGGCGTCGATACCGGCGCGCGGAGCCACCTGTTGCCAGATCTCCTCGGTGACGAACGGCATGATCGGGTGCAGCAGCCGCAGCAGCCCTTCGAGCACCTCGATCAGCGTCCGGCGCGTGCCGCGCTGTGCCTCTGCCGAAGACGCGTCCGACTGCAGGACGGGTTTCGAGAGTTCGAGGTACCAGTCACAGAATTCGTGCCAGGTGAATTCGTAGATGGCCTGGGCGACGAGATCGAGCCGGTAGGCGTCGAAGTTCCTGTGGACCGAAGCCACAGTTGCGTCGAAGCGTGCCCGGATCCAGCGGTCGGCCGCGCTCAGCTCGACGTCGCCGTCGTCGAGGTGCTCCGTGTTCATGAGCACGTAGCGCGCTGCGTTCCACAGCTTGTTGCAGAAGTTCTTGTAACCTTCGATGCGCCCCAGGTCGAAACGGATATCGCGCCCGGTCGTCGCCAGCGACGCGAACGTGAATCGCAGGGCGTCCGCTCCGTACTGGTCGATGCCGTCGGGAAACTGCTTGCGCGTGGCTTTCTCGATCTGCGGCTTGAGGTGTTCCTGCATCAGCCCGGTGGTGCGCTTCGCGAGGAGCGTGTCCAGGTCGACGCCGTCGATCAGGTCGAGCGGGTCGAGAACGTTGCCCTTTGACTTCGACATTTTCTGGCCGTCCTGGTCGCGTATCAGCCCGTGGATGTAGACCTCGCGAAACGGTACGTCGCCCATGAACTTGAGGCCCATCATGATCATGCGGGCCACCCAGAAGAAGATGATGTCGAAGCCGGTGACGAGCACGCTGCCAGGATAGAAATCGTCGAGCGCCTCGGTCTTTTCCGGCCACCCGAGCGTGCTGAACGGCCACAGGGCCGACGAGAACCAGGTGTCGAGCACGTCGTCGTCCTGGCGCAGCTTCACCTTGCTGCCGAGCCCGTGCTTGTCGCGAACCGCGTCCTCGGAGCGGCCGACGTAAATGTTGCCGTCGTCGTCGTACCACGCCGGAATCCGGTGTCCCCACCACAGCTGGCGGCTGATGCACCAGTCCTGGATGTTGTACATCCATTCGAAGTAGGTCTTGGACCAGTTTTCGGGCACGAAGCGGATATCGCCGTTCTCGACGGCGGCGATGGCCGGTTCGGCGAGCGGCTTGATGCTGACGTACCACTGGTCGGTGAGGTAGGGCTCGACGACGGCGCCGCTGCGGTCCCCGCGCGGGATCTTGACCGTGTAGGGCTCGATTTTCTCGAGCAGCCCGAGCGCCTCGAACTCGGCAACGATCGCCTTACGCGCGTCGAATCGGTCCAGGCCGCGGTACGCGTCGGGCACCTCATCGTTCATCGCCGCGTCGTCGGTCAGCACGTTGTACGTCGGCAGGTCGTGACGCTTGCCGATGTCGTAGTCGTTGAAGTCGTGTGCGGGCGTGATTTTTACGCAGCCCGTGCCGAACTCCGGATCGACGTAGTCGTCGGCGATGATCGGGATGCGGCGATCGACGATCGGCAGGATGATTTCCTGGCCGACGAGATTGCGGTAGCGATCGTCGTCGGGATGAACGGCGACCGCGCTGTCACCGAGCATCGTCTCCGGCCGCGTGGTCGCCACCACCAGGTGGCCGTCACCCGACGCCAGCGGATAGCGAAAGTGCCACAGCTGCCCGTCTTCATCGGCCGACAGCACCTCGAGGTCGGAGAGCGCCGTGTGCAGGACGGGGTCCCAGTTGACGAGCCGCTTGCCGCGGTAAATCAGGCCCTCGTCGTACAGCGAGACGAACACTTCAGTCACGGCGTCGGACAGGCCTTCGTCCATCGTGAAACGGTCGCGGCTCCAGTCGACGGAGCCGCCGAGGCGCCGCAGCTGGTTTGCGATCTGGCCGCCGGACTGTTCCTTCCACTGCCAGACGCGCTCGACGAATTTCTCGCGGCCGAGTTCGCGCCGCGACGTGCCCTCGGAAGTCAGCAGCCGCTCGACGACCATCTGCGTGGCGATGCCGGCATGGTCCATGCCCGGCTGCCAGAGCGCCTTGTATCCCTGCATGCGCTTGTAGCGGGTCAGCGCATCCATGATCGTGTCCTGGAAGGCGTGGCCCATGTGCAGCGTGCCCGTCACGTTCGGGGGCGGGATCATGATGCAGTAAGGCTCGCCGTCTCCGCGCGGCGCGTAGTAGCCCGCCTCTTCCCAGCGGGCGTAGATGCGTTGTTCGATTTCGTTCGGTTGGTAGGACTTGTCCATTCGTTGTCGGCGCTCGGTCGCGGAAAATCAGACGTTGTGCGTTTCGAGTTCGTGCCCCTCGTCACGGTAGGCGACGAAGCGCCTGCGGCTTTTCTGCCTGCTGTCCTCGTCGGAGGTTACAAGCTCCGCGATACGCGGAAAAGCAACTGCACAGGCCGGCACGACATCGTCGAGATTGATGAGCAGGTCGCGCGAACCCGCATACGCCGGATCGCAGCTCACCGTAACCGGTGCGCGGGCTTCCTCGTCGATGCCTGCGCGCACCCGATCGTGCGGCACGAAACTGCCGTCGCGAAAGGTCCACAGCAGTTCGTCCATGCGGCCCGCGGTGGCTTCGTCGCCAGTGTGGATATGCACCGTGTGTTCGAGCTTGTACGCCTTTTCCGCCAGGCGACATGCAAACAGCTGGCGCGCCTGCTCCCCCGACTGACTCAGGACGTAGAAGTCGATTCGCGCCATGGCATCGTCAGGGCAGAGCGTTGCAGCGGGACAGGACAAACTCCGACAGCAGTGGCACGGGTCGGCCCGTCGCGCCTTTTTTCTGGCCCGACTTCCACGCCGTGCCGGCAATGTCGAGATGCGCCCATTTCAGGCCATCGGTGAACTTGCCGAGAAAGCAGCCTGCGGTGATGGCGCCGCCGTCGCGGCCGCCGACATTCGCGAAATCGGCAAAGTTGCTCTTGAGCTGTTCGGAGTATTCGTCCGAGAGCGGTAATCGCCATGCACGGTCGGACGCATTGGCGCCTGCCGCTACGATCTCGTCCGCGAGCGAATCGTCGTAGGTCATGACGCCGGTGTGATGATGGCCGAGCGCGATGACGCAGGCGCCGGTCAGCGTTGCCACGTCGATGATCGTGTCGGGCTTGAAGCGCCGCGAATACGTCAGGGCGTCGCAGAGGATCAGGCGACCCTCGGCGTCCGTGTTCAGGATCTCGATGGTCTTGCCGGCCATGCTCTTGACGATGTCGCCGGGGACGGTGGCCTTGCTGCCCGGCAGGTTCTCCACAGCCGGGACGACGACGTTGAGATTCACGGGCAGTTTCAGGGCTGCAATCGTCGCCATGGTGCCGATCACGCCGGCAGCGCCGCACATGTCGAACTTCATCTCGTCCATGGCGGGCCCGGGCTTGAGGGAGATACCGCCGGAATCGAAGGTTACGCCTTTACCGACCAGCACGATCGGTTTCGACTTGCCGCCGTTCCTGTACTGCATGACGATGAGCTTGGCGGGTTCGTGGGTGCCGGCAGTCACCGACAGCAACGAATGCATGCCCAGGCGCTTCATGTCGGATTCGTTGATGATGCGTGTCGTCAGCTTGCCGTTGCCTTTTGCGAGTTTCTGCGCGGCACGCCCGAGATAGGTCGGCGTACAGACGTTCGGCGGCAGGTTGCCGAGGTCTTTGGCGAGCGACATGCCCGTAGCGATCGCGTCGCCGTGTTGTGCGCCGAGCGTTGCTTTGCCGGCATCGCCGCGGCTGGCAACGGAGAGCCCGACTTTTTTGAGGGGCATGCGCGAGTTATTGCGCTCGCTCTTCATCTCCGTGAAACGGTACAGCACGTCGCCGATGGTCTGGGCCGTGTGCCGGGCCAGGTAGTACACGCTTGCGTCGCCAACGTCCTCGAGCGTCAACGTATTGAGGATCTCGCTGCACTTGCTTTCGGATACGGCAGCGGTTGCTGCAGCCACAGCGCGGCAGAACGTTCGGGCAGTCAAGTCGCCCGCTTTGCCGAGCCCGACGACGGCGACACGTGTTGCTTTCACGCCCGCGAGGTTAGTCAGGAGGACGCAACGTCCGGGTTTCGCCGATACGTCGCCGCTTTTCACAAGGCGGCGCAACTCGCCGTCGCTCGCTTCGTCGATATCTTTGGCGCCCGTGCTCAGTTTGCCGCGTTCGTAGACGCCGACAATGACACAGTCCGTTGCGCGCTTTGCGGCATTGCTGGTGGTTGTAAAATAGTCCATGGAATTCAGGGCTGTCCCGCGCAAAATAAAACCGGTAGTCTAACCGATTCGGCCGAAAACCGTTAAGAAAATCATTGACATCGATGCTTCGCATCCTCGATCGATACATATTCCGTGAAATCGCAACGACCTGGCTTGCGGTCACGCTCGTGTTGTTGATGATCCTGCTGACCAACCAGTTCGCCCGGGTCCTCGGGGAAGTCGCGAAAGGAAAACTGCCCAAGGGCGCCGCGATGGACGTGATCGGGCTGTCCGCGCTGCAGTACATGACCGTGCTCGTGCCGATCGGCCTGTTCCTGTCGATCATGCTGGCTCTCGGCCGGCTGTACCGCGACAGCGAGATGCCGGCGATGATGGCCTGCCGGGTCGGGCCTTCCGGCGTGTATCGCCCGCTCGTGTGGCTGACCCTGCCGCTGGTCCTCGGTGTGGCCTGGCTCGCCATCGACGTCGGGCCGCGTGCGCTGCAGACCGTAGAGCGCATCGGTGCGGAGGCCCGGCGCGAAGCGGACCTGGCCAGTATCGAGCCCGGCCGGTTTACGGTTTTCGGGCCCGGCAATGCGGTTGTCTACGGGGAACGGGTCAGCGCCGACGGCGTCATGGAGAATGTTTTCCTGCAGCGTTTCGTCGAGGACGACAGCGGCGAGGCGAACATCGTCGAAGTCGTCGTGGCGGAACGGGGCGAGCAGGTGGATTCGGACGATCCCGACATTCGCTTCCTGGTGTTGAGCAACGGCCGGCGCTACGAAGGCGTTCCGGGAACGCCGCAGTTTCGCGTCGTCGAGTTCGCGGAGCACGGCATTCCCTACCGTCTGCCGAGCCTCGAGCCACCGGAACCGGAACCGCGTGAGATGGACGTTGCAACGCTCCTGCGCTCGGAGGACCCACTGCATCGCGCGGAGCTGCAGTGGCGCATCGGGGTGCCGCTGTCGACGATCATTCTCGCGATCTTCGCGGTACCGCTGTCGCGCAGCCAGCCGCGCTCGGGGCGTTACGGCAGGCTCGCGCTCGGACTGCTGGTGTTCATCATTTACTTCAACCTGCTGAGTGCGGCGAAAGCCTGGGTCGAAAAAGGCGAGGTCGACCCTGCAGTGGGGCTCTGGTGGGTGCACGGCCTGGTTCTGCTCGCCGCGCTGTCGTTGCTGGCCGTCCAGAACCAATATCACCGGCGGTTGTTCCGATGACCGGCATACTCAGCCAGTACCTGATGCGCGCGATACTCGCGAGTACGGCGCTCGTGCTCGTGGTCCTGCTGGCGCTCGCGGGTTTGTTCGAGTTCATTGCGGAACTCGAAGACGTGCAGGCCGACTACAGGACTCCGCAGGCCATCCTGTACGCGGCGCTCAGGCTGCCGAATCTCGCGTTCCAGATGTTCCCCGTATCGGCGCTGATCGGTTCCCTGCTCGGCCTCGGCGGGCTCGCCGCCAACAGCGAGATCATCGTGATGCGCGCATCCGGCCTGTCGGTCCGCAAGCTTTCCGGCATGGTCGCGCTCTCCGGCTTCGTGATGCTCGTCATTACGGCGCTGCTCGGCGAGTTTATCGGCCCTCCGCTGGACTACTATGCGCGAAACATGCGCATCGAAGCTCTTTATGGCGAGGAAAGCGACCGATTGGGCAACGAGACGTGGGTCAAGGACGGTCCCGTGTATCTGCATCTCGAGCGCGTCAACACGGATTTCGATTTCGGCCGGCTTTACGTATTTCGCTTTAACGATGCCAACGAACTCATATCGATCGCCAGGGCGGAGAATGCGGGCATCGGTGAAGACGATCGCTGGCTGCTGGAGAATTTCCGCGAAACGCGGTTCCTTCGCGACCGCGTGCAGGCTATGGAGTCGTCGGTCGCCGTGGAATCGTACGATGTCAACGCCGAGATGCTCGGCAGTTCGATGGTGAAGTCCGGTAGCCTGTCCGCGCGCGGCTTGCTGAGTTACATCGATTATCTGAAACGCAACAACCTGGACGCCCGCAACTACGAGTCGGAGCTCTGGTACCGCGTGTCCCGGACGGCCGCCGTCATGATTATGCCGATGCTGGCGCTGGCGTTCGTGTTCGGGTCGCTGCGGAGCGGCGGCGCGGGTGCCCGCCTGATGATCGGGGTCGGCGTGGGCCTCGCGTATTACCTGGCGAGCGAAATGGTCGCCAATTCCGGCCAGGTTTTCGACCTGAACCCGGCGCTCGTGTCATGGCTGCCGTCGATCGGGCTGTTGCTGATCACGCTCGTGGCGCTGGCGCGAATACGCTAGTTGGAGGGCTTCTTGCGCGGATAATGGACCAGCCGGGTTTTGCTGAGCCGGTCGTGCCAGGTGAGATGATCGGCGTCCCAGATCTGCCAGAGAAAACCGAGCCCGAGCGGCAGCCAGGAGAGAATAGCGGCAAAAAAGCGGATGGTGGCCGCTCCCGTCGATGGCAGCTTGCCGTCCCTGGTCTGCAGCTGCAGGCCCCACGACTGCATGCCGAGCGTCCGTCCGCGATGACGCCAGAACCCGACGAAGAAACCGTATGCCACCAGCAGCAGTGTCAGCTGGTAGACGAGATACAGCGGGCCGCTGCCCGCTTCGATCGACTCGCCGCCTTCGACTGCAATGAAGGGCACCGTCGCCAGGAACCAGAGCGCGAGCAGCAGCAGCGAGTCGTAGAGTATCGCCGCGAGCCGCCGCAACAGGCCGGTATTGTGCATCGTCACAGTCCCTTCATGAACGCGACCATGCGTTCGCGGGTGGCCGCGTCGGGCAGCTCGCCGAAGCCGGCCTCGAGATTGTCGCGCATATGCTGCGGTTTGCTGGTCGCCGGGATCACGCAGGTAACCGCGGGATGGCTG
>Ga0316190_10000919_pt1 | contig 20877 bp, 19 predicted proteins | sample Eddworburrow2_MG_FD_204929 | JGI IMG/M metagenome (GOLD analysis project Ga0316190, IMG submission 204929) | Coastal sediment microbial communities from Maine, United States - Eddy worm burrow 2 | ecosystem: Environmental > Aquatic > Marine > Coastal > Sediment | place: USA: Maine | collected... | reverse complement strand
AACGGTCATGCCTTCCATTCCGGGTAGAGCGGTGACAGGGCCTCCTGTACGACTACACGCTCTGCCGATGCCTCTCCCAGACCCTTATTGAAGACCTGCCACAATGCTTCGCCCTGCCAGGGTTGCGAGCCTGTCGCATAGAGGGCCTGATCCAGCTCGCGTATTTCCTGACCACCGGTAACCAGCCGTTGAGCCAGGCTGCCCAGGTTGCGCGGGGCATCATCCGGCCAGTGCGCAGCTGCCCATTGCAGGAGAGCCCTGGCAGCAGTCTGTGGGTCACCGTCTCGACAGGCCCGCTCCAGCAAGGCTGCGGCCTCCCTGACCTGCTGTTTTCCTGAAGGCGTCGTGCTGCGGGGTGCCGGTGTAACGCGCTGGAGTTGACGACGCTGCCTGTACAGCAGCAACAACAGAAAAATCACGACCAGCCCGGCAAGCAATAACATCCATCGCAGCCATGGTTCAGGCGCTTGCTCATTCTCAACCGTCGCATCTGCAACCTTGTCAACCGCAGTGTGATCAGCCGCTTCAGCCTGGACAGGCAGCTTCGGTGGCGGTGATGCCGTGGCTGCACCGGCCTCCCCCGGCAGTACATTGACTTCCCAGGCGGGCAGCACTGTATTGCGCTGTTGCTGTTGTCGAGTATCCCACCAGTCCACCCGGACCTCGGGAATCGTTATCCGTCCCGGTGCCGTTGGCACATAGGCCACCTCCTGCCGGTTGCTGCCATAGACCCACTCACCATCCGTCCGCGTCGTATATTCCGGTTTCTCCGGGTACAAGCGCATGCCAGATGGCGCCGTGAGATTGATATCAGGCAAGTGCGAAGACTCCAGCCCCTTTGCCTCCAGGGTGATCGTCCGTGTCACCGGCTCGCCCGCACGGAACTCGGGCGGACCCTGTTCCCAGCTGTCGCCAAGGACGACCTGCTCGCTTGGCAACCAGTGTTTGCCGTCATAAGATGCTGGCTGCGCGCGCACATCCAGCGAAATCTCCTTGCTGCGCAGGCGAATCCGTTTACCCGGTGCACGCATCAGGTCTCTGCCAATGATGCGTTCCATCATGGAGTTCATCCCCGTGGACCGCTGCCGCAGCGGCGCCCCTGCCAGCCGCCCGTCAAACACGACCGCAGGTATGACCAGTTTGCCGCTTTGTTCCGGAAATATGGCATAGCGGCGTTCGATTACCTGGTAAGGCTCACCATTCACCGTTGTGCTGTACTGATTGTCCTCACCGAGACGTTCCATAAAGGCATTCTCAACATGCGGACCGTCAAAGCTGCCTTCTGCGAGGGACTCGCGGAAATACAGTTGCAAGGTGTACCGGAGCTGTTGCTGCACCCAGGCACTGGCATCCGCCGGTTCAAGACCTGCTTTTATAAATATCGACTGACTACTGTCTGCGGCAACGGCCGCCGGCGGTTTCTTTACTGTCAGTTGCAGCGGCCTTGTTTGCTCATCACCCACACGGATGGCTGGCACGGTCACTTCACCGCTGTTTTTGGGCACCAGTTCGACATGCCACTGGTGCTTGTCGGTACGCCGGCCGTTAATGATTTGCACCTGTTTGCTGTTGCTGGTTCCGAGCACTTCGAAATCCTTTTGCAGCACCGCAAGATCCGGCTCACCCGAGTGGTTCCTGGCATTCGTTTCGATAGTCAGGGTGACCGTATCACCCTGATAAACCGTCTGTCGACCAAGACTGGCACTCACATCCGCCCAAAGTGACTGCGATACCAGCAGGAATGCGAGGAAGATTGCCGTTTCGCCGGCCAGACGCCGGCACCCGCCTCTATTAGCGTAGCAGCGCAGCGTACGTGCGATCCCGGTTTTCATTATATTTACCATGCCTGTTGACCATCAGCGGCAACGCCATGCGTCTGCTCGCGATACTGGTACAAAAACTTGCGACGCAACAAACCACCGGGGTCATCCGGGATACGCCGCAACCATTGTTCTGCAGCCTGTTTCTCTTCACTGTCGAGCGGATTGGCCGTCGCTGTTGCAGCCTGCTGATTATCCTGTTCTGTTTTGTCCTCGCCACCCTGTTGTGCTGACTGTTGCTCTTCTGCCGCTGCTGCATCGTCTGCTGATTGCTGTTGCCCTTCGGCTTCATCCTGTTGTTCACCCTGTTCACCGGTATCACCCTGGTTCCCGGCAGCTGACTGCTGCTGCTCAGAACCCTGCTCACCGGCTTCATTCTGCTGTCCCTGTTGGTCCTGCTGTCCCTGCTGGTCCTGCTGGTCCTGCTGGTCCTGTTGTCCCTGCTGGTCCTGTTGATCCTGCTGGTCCTGCTGGTCCTGTTGTCCCTGCTGGTCCTGTTGATCCTGCTGGTTGTTCTGCCCCTGTTGGTTCTGTTGCTGTTGTTGCTGTTGCAGCAGTTTCTCGACTTCAGCCTTGTTGTGTTCGGCATCAGCCATCCCCGGCTGCGTTGCCAATGCACGATCATAGGCAGCAATGGCCTCTTCATAACGTCCCAGTTGCGCGAGGGCATTGCCCTGGTTGTAGTCGGCATCGATGCCAGATGATGCCCTGAAGGCATCCACGGCCTGTTCATAATCGCCCGCCTGGTAGGCGGCAGTACCGCGCAACGCCGGATCAGTGGCCAGTCGGGCTGCCTGCTCCGGATCACCCGCCTGCAAGGTGCGCGCCGCCTGCTGATCCGGACGCAGCCACAGATCGTCCCAGCCAATGGCCATGGCCGGTTGCGGCATCGACATCGTGGCACTGACGGTGATGAACACCAGCAACAACCAGCCACGCCGGAATGCCAATGCCGCCAGGGGCAACAGCAGCAGGGTTATCAGGGGACCATTTGAACGCCAGACATCCGTGCTGCGATCCTTGCTCGCGACAACGTCATCCAGCCCGGGCGCGGTAGTTGTCAGCAGGCGTTTGATATCTGCATCACTGTTGCTGAGCGTGGCATAGCCACCGCCACCGGCTGCAGCCAGCGCCTGCATGGCAGACTGATCCAGCGAGGGCATTACAATCTCACCGCGGCTGTCACGCAAAAAGCCGCCACCGGAGACCGGAATCGGGGCACCTGCCTCGGTCCCGACGCCCAGTACCGACACACGATAGCCCTGCTGCCTGAGTTCCGCTGCGGCATCAAGTGCACGCTGGCCGTCGTAGCCATCTGACACCAGCAGGATGTCACCCCGGCGCAGACCTGCCTGTCTTAACAACTGCCCCGCCTTTTCAGTCCAAGATCAACACGACTGCCTTGCGATGGCATCAGCCCCGGTTCCAGCGGACTCAACAGGGCGCGTATGGTTTCCGCATCACTGGTGAGCGGTGCCACGACAAAGGCATCACCGGCAAAGACCACGAGCCCGAGCTGCCCGTCCAGATCCTGATCGAGGATATCGGCTACCTTGAAGCGCGCCCGCACCATACGCGAGGGCGTCAGGTCCGGACTCAGCATGGAATTCGACAGGTCGAGCACCACGACACGGGCTGCCTCGTTACGGAACACCGGCTGGGGTTGCTTTTCCCAGACCGGGTCAGCCAGTGCAATTACCGCCAGTAACCAGCCAATACCCAGTAACCACAATGGCAGTTTAGAGGAACCGGAGCCCGGCCGGGTCAGTAAATAGGGCAGCAGTCCTGCATCGCACACCCGCTGCCAGGCCGTGCTTTTCTCTCCCTGTTTGTGCAATAACCACAGCACCAGCAGCGCCGGCGGCAGCGCCCAGAACCAGAGTGGCTGCAAAAAGTGGAATGACTCAGGCACGCCCCCCCTCCTCTCCGGCGCGGTGATACCCGTGCCCTGCAAGCAGGCCGCTGGCACCCAGTCCCAGCAATAAACTGCACAGCAATGCCGCACCCGCGGGCCACATGTAGAGTTCACGTACCGGACGGAATGTTTCGTCTTCCCGGCTCACGGGCTCAAACTCGTCAAGCAACTGGTATATCTCTTCCAGCGCGGTAATATCACGTGCCCGGAAATATCGCCCACCGGTTTTCTCCGCAATCGCCATGAGTGCCGGTTCATCCAGCTCGTTATTTGCAACACGTCGCTGCCCGAACAGACCACGCACGACCCGCTCGTCCGCACCGACACCGATGGTGTATATGCGCACACCTTCACTGGCGGCAATGTCTGCTGCCTTCTGCGGATCAACAGTACCGGCTGTGTTGGCGCCATCCGTCAGTAAAATAAGTACGCGGTTTGACTGTGGCTGCTCACGCAGGCGCATGACGGCCAGCCCGATCGCATCACCGATGGCGGTACGCTTCCCGGCGAGCCCGATGGCCGCTTCCCGCAGCTGGATATTGGTTGTCTTGCGATCGAAGGTTAAGGGTGTTTGCAGGTAGGCCTGATCACCAAACAGTATCAGCCCAAGCCGGTCACCTTCACGGCGCTCGATAAAATTACCGGCAACGATCTTCACCGCCGTCAGGCGGGTGGCAACCTTGTCGACCAGTACCATGTCCTGCTCTTCCATGCTTCCGGAAATATCCACGGCGAGCAACAGGTCGCGTCCACTCACCGGCAGCTGCAGCGGTTCCCCGATAAACTGCGGCCGTGCCGCCGCCAGGACCAGCAACAGCCAGGCAAGCGTCGCCAGCAGCACGCGCAGCCGTGAGCGGGTCATACGACCCTCGCCAACCGCAGCATGCAAGGCCTGATAAAATGGCAGACGCAATGCAGGCCCATCTGCTTCCGGCGCCCGCGGCAAAAATCTGGCAATAAACAGCGGCAACGGCAAGATGGCAAACACCAGTGGCAGGGCGAATTCCAGGCTCATGCGGCGGCCCCCAGGTTCTTGCTGATCCAGTGACGTGCCAGTGCCAGCAACTCATCTGCGGGCACCTCCCTGGTACCGGGCTGATAAGGCCCCACCGCCAGTATCCGGCCAACCCCCTTTTCAAACTCACCCCCACCCCCGGTGTCATCCAGAAATCGCAGCCAGGCCGCCCCCGTCAATGGGGCAACCCGCGAACGGGTGTATCGTCGCAGCGCGACGCGCCGCAGCAGTGTCGATATTTCGGTGACAAATACAGCACAATTTTCTTTTGTATAGCAACTAGTTAACTGATCTACCTCATTCATAATATGACGTTTCTGCCGGTATGCCCGGTAACGACGATAACCCCACACAGCCAGCACTGTCAGCGTAGCCAGCAACACGGCCGCCAGCACCCACCAGCCCGGGGCCGGCGGCCAGAATGCCGGTGGTGGTGCCGCGTGAATATCACGTAAATCCAGTGTGGCGGCCGCAGTCGGATTCATGCTGCAGCTCCCGGTGACACATCAATGCCCGGACGGGCAAGCCCGTAGCGCAGGGTCCGGGCGACATCATCGGTGGTGGCTATGCGGTGCTGGTGCACGGCACACTGCCGCATCAACTCACGCACAGCCCGGTGATGACGCGCAAAGTATTCGCTGTAGGCGGCACGACGTGCTGCTGAACGAGTATCCAGCAACCCGGTATGAATTCCGTCACTGATGGCATAGCGGCCGGCGGCCGGTGGTTCCAGCTCCAGCGCATCGACAATCTGGCAGGCAACGATATCATTGTGTTGCCGCAGGTCTTGCAGGTGCCGCCGGGTATCCTCGTTGATGGCGTAAAAGTCGCTCAGGATAAACACCAGGCTGCCAGGGCGCGCGACCCGGCGCAGACGCAACAGGGCCTCGTTCAGGTGACTGGTTTCGTTATTTGTCACCTGGGCGGCCATAGCCTGCACGGGGTCAGTGGCAGTGACCAGTTCCCGGATCAGGCGCAGCACCCCGCGCTGGCCTCCCAGTGGACGAATTTCATGATGACCGCCATTGAACAGCAAGGCACCGATACGATCGCCGTTTTGTATGGCAGCCCAACCGATCAACGCTGCCGCACGGGCAGCAATCACCGACTTGAAGGCACCCCGGGTCGCGAAGAACATACCCGGGCCAAGATCAATCATCACCACTACCGGGCGCTCGCGTTCTTCCTGGTAGAGTTTGACGTGGGCATGTCCGGACCTGGCGGTGACCCGCCAGTCCATACTGCGAATATCATCACCCGGCTGATAGACCCGTGACTCCTGAAAATCCATGCCACGACCGCGAAAGCGCGAGGTGTGCACGCCGGTGATCGCACTGCGTGCCGACTGCCTGCTGTCCAGGCGCAGCTCACGTGCCTGCAGGCGACAGCGCACCAGTTCAGCACTGCTGGCATGTACCACGCCGGGGCTGGCTGCCGGGCCCGTCCCGGCTTGCCGTAAAGAAATCCTGCCTTGTCTGAAAAGATCCCTGAGTTTCATTGCCGCTCAGGAAACCGGCACACGCCGGACGAGCTCGTGGATTACATCATCCGAGGTAAGCCCTTCAGCTTCCGCCTCGAACGACAACAGGATGCGGTGTCGCAGGGTATCAAAAACAACCGCCTGAATGTCCTCGGGTGTTACATAGTCACGCCCCTGCAGCCATGCCTGCGCGCGGGCACAGCGGTCCAGGGCGATGGTACCGCGAGGACTGGCGCCATAGCTGACCCAGCGTGCGAGATCATCGCCATAGGGTGCAGGATTGCGCGAAGCCAGTAACAGCTGCACCAGATATTCCTCGACAGCCGGTGCCATATGCAATGACAACACCTGCTGCTGTGCATTGAAGATCTGCGCCTGTGTCAGCAACACCCTCTCGGTGACATCATTAAGAGCCTGCGACCGCGCTTGCGAGCGCGCCAGTTCGAGTATCTGTTTTTCTGCGCTGACATCAGGGTAGGCAACACGCACGTGCATCAGGAATCGATCAAGCTGTGCTTCCGGCAACGGATAGGTGCCTTCCTGTTCAATCGGGTTCTGTGTCGCCATCACCAGAAACAATCGGGGCAGTATATAGGTGCGTTGCCCGACGGTGATCTGGCGTTCACCCATGGCCTCCAGCAGTGCCGACTGGACTTTTGCGGGAGCGCGGTTGATTTCATCCGCCAGCACCAGGTTATGAAAAATCGGCCCCTGCTGGAATTCGAACTCGCCGGTCTGCGGCCGGTACACCTCCGTCCCGGTGAGATCACCCGGCAGCAAATCCGGAGTAAACTGCAGACGATGAAAATCACCCTCGATGCGCCGGGCCAGTTCCTTGATGGCCGTGGTCTTTGCAAGGCCGGGTGCGCCCTCTACCAGCAGATGTCCATCAGCCAGCAAGGCTACCAGCAAATGCTCGACCAGCGTTTGCTGGCCGATAATGCAGGTTTCCAGTTCATCCCTGAGCCGACCGAAAGCCGCCTTGATCGTATTGCGCGCAGCCTCTTCGTGCTGCATGGCAATGTCCGTCATTATTCAATTACCCCTTTACATTTCAGTCCATTTCAGTGCATTTCCTGCCTGCGTTCAATGCCGCCGACAATTATAACGTGACAGGGCAGCCGCCGTTACCACCCAGAGACAGATGACGACTTGATTAGTTCCGCTGCGCAATGGCCCGCAGGGCCGGATGGTTGCATTGCTGCCCTAACCCCGACAAGCGCTATCGTTTGACCCCGTTTAGCCCCACGAAACTGCCATTGTTGGTCTCTGCCAGTTTGCGCATGAGTGCGGCATAGCGCACGGCATTCCGCGGCAGTCCGCCGGTGAAATCAAACAGCACCGGAAAACCTACCGCATGTATGCGCACGCGGGTCCTGCCGGACTGATCTGCAGCATTCAGCTGCCTGACGGTATCCAGCACCGCCTGGATCGAACCGCGGGCAAAATCATCACCGAACACGTACAGACTTATGCGTTTGTCCTGCGCATGGAAGCCCCGAATAGCTGCCTCGATCCCCTCAACCGGGCTGGAGTTGGAAAAGGGTTCCCAGCCGGCAAGCCGCTTGATGATGGCCTTGCGGCGTGCCGCGGTATCGGGTATCCATTTGTGCTGGTACTGGGAGAACATGTAGTCACCCATATCATTCATCACCTGAATACCTTTTACCTGCGGGTAGATCTCCAGCACCTCGGTCACCTTCTTCAGCACCAGTGGCCAGGCATGCTGCTTCATCGAGCCCGACGTATCAATAATGAAAATAATATATTCACTGTCAACAGGTACCCCCCCAATGGTTGCGCGTGCACTGGTACGCCGGTAGTCAGCACCCAGCAGGCGCCGCATTTCAGCGGTCATGCTCTGCCGCGCTGATGACAGCTGGCCGGCAATGATTGACTGGGCATCATGTTCATTGCGCGAACTCCGGTACTGGCCACGCACGGCGGACAAATCGCCCTGCAGCCGTGCCAGTTTCTCCCTGGCCTCGGAGAGTTGCTGCTGCTTGCTGACCAGCTCCCGGTTGAGCACGGTTGTCTCCCCGCGTATCTCGAACAACTCCGCCTCCAGTTGCCGAACCAGGCCGGTCAGATCCACTGCCAGTCGCTCAATAACATGTGGCTCGGAAATCTTGACAATCACCAGCAACAGAATAATCGCACCAAAGCCACAGGACACCACGTCGAGAAACGACATGTTGAAGATATCTATTACGCGGCGCCTGCGTTTTTTCATGGCCAGTCCCGCGCCGGTGTCATGAATGAACCCTGTGTATCAATCGCGAGTTTCCAGTATGCCGCAGCGGCCCAGGCATCACCCTCCATGGGCAACAAAATGGTATTGACCGGTATTCCCGGGGACAGCGAGCGTGCCGCCGCCTCGAAATACTGCAGGCGCTCGGCGGCGGATACCGTGGTACTGGCGGGCTTGTTGCTCCCCTGCGTCGGCAGGCCATCGGTTACCAGCAGGATATTGTCCGGTTTTGGTGACAGCTTTTTGGCCACGGCCAGGGCCCGGTAGAGGCTGGTGCCGTCTGCCGGGAGCAACTGATGCAGCGCACTCACCACACCATCGACTTCCTTGCGATTGGCTGCCTGCAACCAGTTACCATCCGATCCGGAGAGGACTGGCCATGCACGGGTATTGAAGGCATACAGCTGAAAACTCGACGTCGCCGGCAGGTTACTGACCAGCCAGTCCGCTGTTGCCAGCACACGCCGCCACTTGGGTGCCTTGCGTTTGCTGGCATCATCCATATTGCGGCGCCGTATGACATTGATAATCGTTTGATCAAGCATGCTGGCAGAGACGTCCACCAGGATCAGCACCCGCTTGCCGCCCATCTTCAGACCGGTCAGGTACTGGCGGTCGCCCTCTCCCTGGAAGGTACGCACCTTGTCACCGGCAGCGTCTGCCTCCGTTGCCTTTTCACCCTGGCGTTGCTGTTGCGAGTCAAGTGTCTTCAGGTCTGAAGACAAGCGACTGATGTGTTCACGACGCGCCTGTGTTTCGTTCTCCAGGCCGGCGATCTGGAGCTCAAGCGCCTTGATAGTTTCAATAATGCGTTCCGACGCGCCTGCCGTGACAAGCTGCTCCTGCTCGGTCGCCTCCATGCTGTTGCGCGCCAGCACCAGGTCATCCTGCCCGGTCAGTACTTCCTGCTCCAGTCTTATGACCTCTGAACTGAGGTCTGCAAAGGTTTCGTTGCGTGCCTTGACGGTATCCGCGTTCAGAATCAGGACCAGCAACACCACGGCGCCAAAGCCACAGAACATGATATCGAGGAACGACAGGGAGAACGCTGATACCGGGCGGCGTTTCATGGCACGGTTATCCGTCCGGGACTATCAGTTCTTCAGCCGCCGGATAAACCAGTGATCGATATATCGTTCACTGTCGAACACCAGCCGCTCCTGCATCAACTGTAACTGGTGAATGAAGAACATCAGCACGATACTGATGACCAGCGCAATAAACGTTGAATTGAAGGCCACGCCGAGACTGGCGGTGACACCGCTGATGTCACCCTCTACCGCACGGTGGGCCTGCCCGAGCGCATCGCCGATACCACGCACCGTGCCGATAAATCCGACCGAGGGAATCGCCCAGGCGATGTAACGAATAATCGACAGTTCAGACTCCATGCGCTCGCCCTCCGACTCGCAGATATCTCGCGCCGCGGTAGAGACATTCTGGACATTGCCGGTAGCTGCAAAACGTTCTATTGCCGTCAACAATGAGCGCGGCAACAGATAGTCCTGCACATGGGCCGGCAGGGACCTGAGCCGCTTCGCCAGATCGCGGGTATCCTCCGGCCCGATGGGCAGATCTTCCGGCAGGCGCAGCAGGTCCTGGTCGAGCAGTTTCTGCTGACTGTAGGTTGCCTTGCCCTTGAAACCGAGGATGGCAAAGGCCCAGAGCATCAGGACAAAACAGCTTTCCTGTTCATAGTCCTTGATGACCACATAAAAGGAACGCTGCTGCACATAATCAGGATTTGCCTGCATGTTGACGGCTTCCTGTTCCAGGAATGCATTGGCCTGCGGTCTTATCAGCGTCACGTACAGTGCATGCACCAGTATGAATGCAATGAGCAGTGTGAAGACCTGGTAGACAAGTTCAACGGGAAAGCCTTTTCTCATAATGTGATGTCCTGGTACTCCTTCAAGATGATATTGCCGTGTTCAGCGTTCCTGCGGTGTTTCGCTGCAAGGCACCGTGCGCAGGCAATGGCCTGAGTCCTTGTCAAGCGCGGCAACGCCGCTGCGGGACACCACAGGAGCGCCCGCAGGGTCGGCCTGTCAGCGTCCATGGCTACGTTGCGCCTCCTGGAAAGGATTATGGCCATTCCCGGCGAGGCGCGCCTTGCCCTGAACACTGACAGACCAACTGAACACGGCAATATCATCTTGAAGGAGTACTAGATATCGACCGGGAACGAAACCGCACTGTCTGCACCAATCTTTTCAGTTGGATTGAAGGTGGCAGCTGGTTTACCGGGTGTTCTGCTGCTGTCCCTGTTGCCGGACGACTTGTCTTTCTGTGTAACCGCCTGACCGGTCGGTTGCTGTTTATCCGTGTCAGGTGACAATGCCGCTGCATTCCCGGCAAACAGCACACCCGACAGCACAAAAGCCAATAATCTACGCATAATCCTGTTCCCCGTCACTGTGCATAACGCGCCACCCGAAACCCCAGATCGGGACGTGGTGCACGGCTGTAGTCGCGGTAGCTCAGGCGCAATTCCCCAATGCTGCCCTGGCGCCAGCTGGAGTCGCGCACCACATGGTGATCACCGCTGGCCGGTCCGGCAGGGTCTGTCACCAGTTGTTCCGCCATGCCGGGGTAAACCGCATAAAAGTCGTGCATCCATTCAGCTACATTGCCACCGAGGTCATGGAAGCCTGCAGGCCGGGCAGCAAAACTGCCAACCGGTGCAGAAGCGCGATAACCGTCATTATAGTCAGGTACGACGTTGGCAAGCGTATCTGCAATACTGGCATCCGCGAAATTTCCCGCCTTGCCGGTCGGTGGAAAACTGCCGTCCCAGGGATAACGGGCCATCTCCTGCCGACCAAGCTTGCGTGCCACATAGACCCACTCCGCCTCTGTTGGCAGCCGGTATCCGGTATTCAATGGCACGACCGGCACCATTTTGCCACCACTTTCCCGGTAGGCCGCCGGCAAGCCGTCTTCCTTGCTCAACCAGTTGCAGTAACGCACGGCTTCTTCCCAGCTGATGTTCACCACCGGCTGTCCGTCACCATCAAGCGTTGCCCCTTCCGCACGTCCGGAAGTATGTGATGCCCGGTAACGCCGGTACTCACCGTTTGTGACCTCCTTGCCCCCCAGGTAAAAGGGCCGTGTCAGCTGCACCAGTCGGGCACTCTCATTGGCACGGCGGCCTGCCTCGCGGCGCGAGGCCCCCATGCGAAAGCTGCCGGCAGGGCGCACACGATGCAGTATCTGCCCGGCGGCCGTGGTCAGCGTCGCCGGGGTTGCGGCCGCCTGTTTTTGTGCACTGATTTGTGCGGCTGTCTTCAGGCTTATATCTATATTTTTACTGACACCCGCGGTGGGTGTCACCGTGAGTCGTTGTGTCACATAGCCCGGCTTGCTGAATTCCAGGGTATGGGCACGTGTTGTCAGGCGCAAACGCTGTGTCGCCTTGCCAGCCGGCTTGCCATCCAGCACCAGGGTGGCATCTGCCGGTTGTGCTGTTACAAAGACCACACCGTATTGCGGCAACAGACTGACCTCCAGGTCCAGCTTCTCCTCCGGCGTCAGCCGGACCGGCTTGTCCAGCCGCTGGTATCCCGGACGGGTAAGGCGTACGGCATGCTCCTTGCCGGACTCAAGTGTCAGCGTTGCCGGCGTCGTCCCGTGAAAGACACCGTCCACACTGATCGTGGCCCCTGCCGGGACACTGCTCAATACCAGTGTGCCATCTGCGGGCGGCAGCACGATGTCCTGCAGCCGCACAACCGAGCCGGCGGCAAAGTTCTGCTCCACGGTCACCGGTTTGTGCCTGTCGAGTGACAGTTCCAGTGCGTGCGGACCGTGCATAAACTCGGTTTCGAGTGGCGTGACGCCCAGCTGTTCGCCGTCGAGCAGCACCGTTGCACCGGCAGGCTGGCTGTCCAGCTGTACGGTGGCCCAGCCAGGCTGCAAGCGGTAAGCAAGTTGTTGCGCCTGTCCCAGGCCGGTGATGTCGACACGCTCGGTTACCGGCAGGTAACGGTCGGTCTCGATGCGCAACTGATGACTGCCACCCGGTATTTCGGTAATACCGTCCGCGCCCGTCGCAACCCTTGCCGCATCGACATCCACCCGGTAGGCAACCGGCGGTTCCAGCTTGATACTGACCAGACCGGGTAACTCCTCGAGTTGCAGCCGGAACTCCTGCAGCCCCCCCATGGATACCGTCACCGTTTCCTGCAGGGAACGGTATCCTTCCAGACTGGCGCTCACCGTATAGCGGCCGGGCAATACCAGCAGGCGGTCACCCACTGTCACCGCCGGTGGAAAACCGCGCAGGGATTGTGTCGCCGGGGCGGGGGTAATGGTCACAGCAACCGGCGTCGCCAGCAGCACAAACGCCGTGGCCAGCAACAACAGTACGAAAATGGCTAACACGGCCCAGCGCCACTTGCGTTGTGCACGGGGTGCCGATGCTACCGTGACGACATCCGGGATTTCCTGTTTGGCGGATACCGGTGTTGCCGGTGGTGGAGGCTGGTCCGGGGGCACCAGCGTTGCCGCTGCAACGCGCCGCCGCGCACTGACAAACACCTGGTCCCCCTGCACTCTCCAGTGCAGGGTGGCATCACCGGCCTGCACCTCATCTCCCGATTTCAGCCATTTCGAGCCGGTCAGAACTTCATGGTTGTGAAACAACTGCACGCTGTCATCGGCAGGCTGAATATAGGCATAGCCGTCTGCCAGCGCGATATGGGCAATGACAGCTGCTGCCGGCAACCCGGGCACGACGATATCGCCCTGCTCTGCACCACCCACCACCAGCGGCAGGTTCTCTTCACCAAGCCGGCTTTCACCACGCGCATCCTGAATGATGTAGACGCGGCTCAAATCTGCTCCCCACAAATAATCCGCAGTGCAGCCGCGGGGCTGCCGGGGCTTACCGACAGGGTCTTGCGCACATCGCGGTAACCGGGGCGGGTACCCACCACCGTATAATCGCCAGGCAGCAGTTCGAGCCGGTGACGGGTAAACTGCCCCAGCTTGCCGACGTGATAGATAGCGACTTCGGTCTCTCCATCAGAGTCCAGCGTCACCGCAACCGGTTTACCGGCCTGCGCCACCCATGCCTGCAATGCCGCAATCTTCCTCGCCAGCACCGGCTCATCAGCAGGGGCGGCACTGACAGCAGCCAGCAACTGGCGGGCATTCGCCAGCGGTTCCGGCGCATGGAGACGTTCGGGTTTGTCAAGGTAATGATCAAACCGGGCATGCAGTTGCACACGTTCCCTGGCGCGCAGCAGTCCGTCATTCGCAAAACCGGCACTGCTATCGACCGCCAATGCCTGTGTATAGAGATCGGCTGCCGCCTGCCAGTTCTCGGACACCACCTGTGCCGCCGCATCCCGCCGCAAACGGTTCAGGCGAGCCTGCTGACGTGCCTGGGCCAGGCGCTGGCGGGCATCGGCGACCACCGTCGCATCCGGTTGTAATTGTGCGGCCTCTGTCAGCGCCTTGCCGGCGGTATTGAGTTGACCCGCGTCCAGAGCCGTGAGCGCACGTGTCATGGCATCGCGAAAAGCCGCATCCCGCTGACGCTCCATAAGCCGTCCAAGTGCCTTACTGGCCGGTGCATACTCGCCATCCAGTGACACCGCCTGCTGATAGGCAAGCTGTGCCGCCTCAATGTCAGCCTTGTTCTCGGCCTGCTCACCCGCGCTCATGGCCTGCAGCACATCCGTTCGTCGTGCGGCCCTGGCGAGACCATGAGTCGCCGCGGCGTGCTGCGAATCGATGGCCAGAACTGCTTCAAACTGCGCCACTGCCAACGCAACGTCATTGTCGGCCAGCGCCTGCTCGCCCGCCGCCAGCGCCGCAGCCAGGCGCGCATCGCGTCCAGCGTACAATTGTTCCAGGGTATGCTGTGCCAGGGAGTAGCTTGCAGCCGCTTCAGCAAACTGCCGCTGTGCCAGCAGACGGGCACCGGTGGCGGCTGCCGCTGCTGCCCGACCCCACTCCGGTTCACCCCAGCGCGACACGTTTTCCAGTTCGAGTTTTGCGCGCAGCTGTAACCAGGCCTGCATTGCCCGGTTGGCCTCCGCGCTTGCCGCCGGTGTACTGGCAGTTGCCGGTGTGGTTGCCGCCGGCTGTGGCCGATTGACAATCCCCGGCAGCGCAAAAATGACCAGCAGGCCCAGCACCAGCACAATGGCCAGTGACAACCATAGCCAGCGATAATCAGGCGCCTCGGGAACGCCCGCTGCAGGTACATAGCCCGGCGGATGTAATTCCGGCTTCACCCCTGTGTCCTGCTGTTGTTGGCCGGACGCCATGTCGTATCAGGAGCCTTAAAAGCCGGTTTCTGACGCATAAATTCGCTTTAGCAAGGCCCGCCATTGCGCATACTGGGCCTCGGCCGAGCCGGTCAACTCATGCACCTCACCTTCCACTTCCACCACCAGTGGCCGCGCCTCTGCAGAGAAGGATTTATCCAGCTCTATAATGGCATCCCGATGAATGTCCGTTTCGGCACCTCTGTCAAAACCGGACTTGATCGCGTAGGCACCACCCAGTATCAGTGAATCGCGCAACACTGAAGACCCGTAGTTACCATTATTGGACGCATCGATCACAATGGCACCAAGAATGGCTGCCGCGCCGATCAATTTACGTTTCATGGCATCACTTTCGACCTTGCGCAAGGCGGCCGCCTCTTCACTGCGCGCCCTGCGCCACTCGTTATACGGGCTGTCCATTTCCCGGGAGAAATTATCAAAGTGACCGTTCAGGGTATCGATCAGAAGAAAGTCACGGTCGCGTATTGCCAGCACCCGTCGGCGCATCGGGTCATCGACTGCCGGCAGACGTACAATGGAATAACGTCCCTTGCTGTCAAGTGACAGGTAATCGTCAAACGCTTCCGGCGACAGGTCGGCAGCAAAACGCAATTCGGCTACCTGGCGGATGGCGGCAATGTCACTGGTTGTTAACGACAGGCGGAATTCAGCCAGGTCATTGGCAATGGTGTGGTAGAGCGAAAGGAAGACCTCTTCGTCTGAAAAATTTCTTTGCCGGTAACTATCGGCCTCGATCTCTTCCTCGTAGTTGTGCTTGAACCATTCCCGGCCGGTGGCATCGAGGGCCGTAATCTCAAGCTCCAGTTCTTCACCATTCGATACGATGATGGCACCGCGCACCAGCAGCTCACCGCCTTCGGTATCCTGTGGCACCACACGCACAGCCCCCCAGTAACCGGTCGATTCCATGACAGTCCGCAATTGCTCCGGCATGTAACGCGCCTCCGCATCACGAATATCCATGGACAGTCCCATGGCCTCGTCTTCATCATCCGGCAACTCGCCCGGGTCGAACAACTCGACCCAGACATTGAGCAATTGTCCTTCAGGCACCTCGACGACAGCCTTGTTCAACGGCACATTGCCATCCACATCACGACTGGAGCCCAGCGTGCTGCAACCGGACATCAGTGCCACAATCACGTAGCCCAAAAATAAAAGGCAAAGCCTCATCGCAGTTAGTAAGTCCCTTCCTTGTACTTGCGATACTCTTCCCAGAGTTTTTTCTTTAACACCGGATCAGTCTCTTTCTCGGCTGCTTCCCTTAATTGTCGTGCAACCACATCATCATCGTTGCCATCCGGTGTGCCGGGCGGCGCACCGTTGTTACCCTGGTGCTGCGGTGAACCGGGTCCGGCGCCGGCACCGTAGGTGGGACCAGTGCCTGCAGCGACCGCCTGATCGTCGCCCGTGCCAGCACCTTCAGAATCTGCAGAACCATCCGTTCCCGCTGCCCCTTCTGCACCACCACTTCCCTGTCCGCCACCGCCAGCCGCATGCGGTGTGGCCGCCTTGATGCGCTCCTGTTCACGCAACAGCATTTCGTCGAACGCACCCATGCCGTCAAACAGTTCGGCTTCCAGGTCCGCTGTTTTCTCGGCGCTGGTGCGCTCTCCCGCCTGGTCAACAGATACCGGGGCTATCAACACCGCCGTGGCTGTCGGACAGGAAATATCGGGCGGCACAGGTATACCACTATTGGACAGGGCCACGCAGTCCTCGGCCACCTGCCGGTGCAGGCGAGCCACGTAGGCAGCGTAGTCGACCACTTCGGTTCCATTCAGCCCCCCCCGCTCACGCCGGGCATGGAAATCATGCTCGGCCGATACCAGGGCTGCATAGTCTCCGCGTAACCGCTCAAGCAACTGACCGGTTGTCGCACTGACTGTGGCCACTGGCAGCAGCAGATACAAGAGGAACATGCCGGGTCTCATCAAGTCATCCTTATCTTTATATAAATATTAGAATAAATTCAGTATAACCCGTCATTGTTGGGGTATAAACCAGATGGCATACACAGACACCACGTACGCGGCGGATACTATATTGCGACCGCTAAAATCCGGCAGAGTGCGATCCAGTATTGCCGTCAGCGGTAACCTGGAAGCCGATGGCGCGGGCGATCGGGTCGCCGGCGCACCTTTGCAGAACACTGGCGGTGCCCGCCTGGGTGGTGTGCCTGAAAACGAAGGGTACGGTTTCCCGTGAAGAAAAGAGTTTTCTCTCTTTAAGCTCATTCGGCCTGCCCATCAAGGGCGGCGACATCGACGAGGATGGCGCGGTCGACAGTGGCGCCGTCTTTATTCATTCACACCTTAACAATACATCCTTAGTGACTGATATATATATTTAATAACTCAAGGCATCTTCAACAGCAGCCTGAACAGCGACGACCATTTTGGCGCCAGCGTCGCCGCCCTGGGGATTGTGTGCATGATTGAGTCAAAAACCCGCACCGGGTGTGAACGCAGCAGTTTGCCGCGTTACTGATGCTCCCGAAGCAGTCCGGTTTGTGGAGACAAGACCTGGAAACCCTGTTCTTGTGAGACAATAGTGCTGAAGACAACAAAAGCGGACTACTCAGTTGCCAGGAATCGCAAAACAGCCTGATTTCCCGATCTTTCGAAAATCGGGACGCTCCATTACCGGAGCAATAGCAGTTGCCACACTGGTACTGCTGTCGGGCTGTGCCAGCAAAGGCACTATCGCCCCTGAACTGCAAACCATTGATCAGGGCAGACTACCTCCCGCGGATCTCACGCTGAATATCCCTGGACTCGGTCCCTGTACTGATAATCCGGACCGGTCTTTACATCTCAACTCTCGACAGCCGGTAACGGTACTGGTACATGGCTGCTTCGGTTCTTCCGGATTATTCCGTGGTCTGGCGCAGGTACTTGCATTCCATGGCCAGCAGTCTGCCTGCTTCACCTACAACGACCGCGACAGCCTGGTGGTGAGTTCAGGACAGCTGACCTCGGCACTCGACATGCTTGCACAGCAGATGGACAACACGCAGGTGACCGTTATCGGACACAGCCAGGGGGCATTGATCGCCCGCAAGTCGCTGGTCAGCACACTGCCTGATCCGATTACCACCGACAACCTGCAGCTGCGGCTGGTCACGGTATCCGGCCCCTTCGCGGGCATCGCCGCTGCCAACCAATGCGGTAATCCGGTCATGCGGGCACTCACCCTCGGACTCACCGACCTGTTATGCCAGATCATCACAGGAGACAAATGGTCCGAAATAACCTACTCGTCGGAATTCATCCTCGAGCCCGGCCCATTGCACCCGCAGGTGCATGACTATCTAAAGATCATAACCGATGAACGCGACAGCTGCCGTCAGTGGAAAAACGCAACATGCATCGAATCGGATTATGTCTTCAGTCTGGAAGAACAGTATAACGAGGTCATAGACCACGACCCTGCCACAAAAATCGTGGAAGTCCGGGCTGGTCACGTCGAGATTATCGGTGACAAGCGCGTCTCTCCGGACAAGCTGATTGCCATTCTGCAGGACAACGGGATTCTCAATCCGACAGAACCAGAACTCAGGCCCGATCTGATCCTGTTATTGACAAGACTGTACGGCAAAACAGATTGACTGGAGTAAAGTTGAGGGGTTGCTGACAGCAGGAATCAACAATCAGGCACGCCGGCAACGAAACACGGTATGACCTTCACCGATATCATCGATTTCCTGCTCCACTACCAGGCCTGCCTGTTTCACCAGTGCCTTCATGTCGCCGGAATGGTACATACGGCTCTTGCCGTTGGCGATACAGGTAAAGTACAACGAGGTTGCATTAAGACTGAAGCGGGCGGCATCGTATCTCTGCCGGTCCCAGAAAAGCTCGACAATATACAACACGGTATAACTGTCCATGACCGCTACGGCATTCCCGAGTATCTTCAGAATTTCCTGCTCCGAAAAACAGTCGAGGAACTGGCTCATCCATATTACGTCGGCACCCCGGTAATAAGGACGCTCCTCCCGGAGCACATCAAGCGGGTATGCATTGAAGCGGTCGCCGTATCCTGCCGCGGTAATATTCTCCCTGGCGATGGCCAGTTGCTGAGGCAAATCCATGATGGTGACGCGTACCTGCGGATCATGGGCCAGGCATCGCTGCGCCCACCGACCGGTGTTGCCACCAATATCCAGTATCTCTTTCACTGGTGCCGAAAACACCAGCGGGAGAAACTCTTCGAACACACGGTCTGAGTAAAAGTGGTCGAAACGGAGCCAGCTTTCCGCAGCGGTACCAGGCAGAGTCGTCAAACCGTCATACAGATTCTCCCAGTCCCCCAGTGCAGCCAGCCCGCGGGGTTTGCCATCGCGGATGGATTCATCGAGGGCGTCAAGTGCCCGGTAACAGACATCGCGGGTAAAATCCATGTTCACCCGTGTCATCTCGTCATTGAGTACAAAATAACCCGTTTTGCCCAGAATGTAATTTCCGCCTGTTTCCTGTACCAGGCCTACATCGACGGCAAAGTCCAGCAGCACCCGTGTGCCATACAGCGAAATCCCGGTTTCATCAGCCAGCCGTACCGCATCGATTCCCGCCTCCCCGGCCGCATCGATACCTGCCAGCAGACCACGATCACGCATCACCACGGTGGCCTGGAAAACAAACGGGGCAAAAGCAATCCACTGGGCCTGCGACTTTGCCTCGAGGGCACTGATTTGCCCCGCTCCCGGATTAAGTTTCATGTATAAATCATCCTTAACGTGCCTGCCGCGGGTATTACCGGGCGGCCTGTCAGCGAGATAATACAGTGACCGCAGCACCGTTTCATCCCACTCCGGCAACGCCTGCAAGGCTGATTCCCGGCCCCTCAGCCCGGCTCCGGAGCGGCATTCAAGCACTTCCAGTGTGGCTATATATATTCCCACCAGTACACACAGTCTTGTATAATTACGTGTTGCAAGAGACCGAGCAAAGGATGTGCCGTGATTGACGAGCTGAAGACACTGCTGATTTCCGAACTCAACCTGGAAGACATTACGCCCGAGGATATCGATCCGAGCGACCCGCTGTTTCGCGACGGGCTGGGGCTGGATTCGATCGACGCACTGGAACTGGCAGTGGTAATTGACAGGAAATACGGCATCAAGATCAAGTCATCCGATGAACGTAACAAGGAAATCTTCTCCTCCCTGAACGCACTGGCTGACTTCATTACCGACAACCGCACCCGGTAATGTCAAGCCAGCTCGTGAAGGGATTACAGAGCGGCTTGTTGATTGTCGGTTACCCGGTAATTATCTACCTGCTGCTGTCATATCAGGTTGCATGGCTGGGTGCCTTGCTGGTCTTCGGCCTGATCGTGTGGAAACTGCATCACCGGAATAACTGGCTGTGGCTGGCAGTGATACTGCTGGCCGGAATCCTCGTGGCAGCCCGACTATTCGGAATAGACGCAATACTCAGACTGTCGCCGCTGCTTATTCATATCAGCCTGTTCTATGTCTTCATACAAAGCCTGAAAACCACTCCATTGATCGAGCAATTTGCACGTCTGGATTTCGGCGACGCACTCCCGCCCGGCATTGCCGCTTACTGCAGAAAACTGACCATTCTGTGGACTGTTTTCTTTGCTGCCAATATTGCGGGCTGTGTGTGGCTTGCCATTTGGGGCGATGATGCGACCTGGGTTCTCTACAACGGACTGATTGTCTACCTGCTTATCGGCACCCTGCTGGTGGGTGAATACCTGTGGCGCAGGATTGCTTTTCCCCACATGGAAATTCCGTCACTCGCCCACACTGTGCGCAGCATGATCAACAACGGCCACAAGGTCTGGGAACAGAAAAAGCATGACGGCACCTGATCAACCAGACAACTGCTGCCTGCACTTTGCGTCAAGTGAAACACAACCGCTGGCCTGCATGGCAGGCACCGCCATTTCGCTCGGACAGTTTCAGGCCGATATCGAACGGCTTGCCAGACAATTGCAGCATGACGGCGACATCCTGATCAGTTGCCCGGGACGTTATGCATTCAGTGTCGGCCTGCTGGCATCCTGGCTGAGCAAGCGGACAGTCGTGTTGCCACCCAATCACCTTGATGAAACCCTGCGG
>Ga0316190_10000918_pt1 | contig 20899 bp, 13 predicted proteins | sample Eddworburrow2_MG_FD_204929 | JGI IMG/M metagenome (GOLD analysis project Ga0316190, IMG submission 204929) | Coastal sediment microbial communities from Maine, United States - Eddy worm burrow 2 | ecosystem: Environmental > Aquatic > Marine > Coastal > Sediment | place: USA: Maine | collected... | reverse complement strand
CGTGGGAGGACAGATCTTTTGGAATATTCACCACAAGATCGATCTTCTTTGCTTTCAGGTAGTCCAGGACATTGGGTTTCAGATCTTCGTCCGGCCAGGCCAGGTCCATGGATTCGATCCCGTTTAGTTTTAGGAATTCGTGGGTACCATGGGTGGCAAACAGGTTATATCCTTTATCTATAAGCATTTTACAGGAATTGACCAGTTCTACTTTTGATCTCATCCCTCCGGTGGAGAGCAGGATGTTCTTTTTAGGAATGGTGTAGCCCACCGAAAGCATGGCTTTCAGGATGGCTTCATAGTAGTTGTCTCCAATACATCCCACCTCGCCGGTGGAGGACATATCTACTCCCAGTACCGGATCGGCCATTTTCAACCTGGAGAATGAGAATTGTGGGGCTTTACAGCCAATATAATCCAGATCGAAGATCGATTTACTGGGTTTTTCAATGGGCACCTTCAACATAATTTTGGTGGCCTGATCGATCAGGTTTGACTTCAATACCTTGGATACGAAGGGCATGCTTCGGGAGGCCCTGAGGTTGCATTCGATCACTTTGATATCGTTGTCCTTGGCCAGGAACTGCATATTAAAGGGACCTGAGATTTCCAGTGCTTCGGCCAGCTGCCGGGCAATTTTCTTGATCCTTCTTACCGTTTCAAAGTATATTTTCTGCGGGGGAAATACCATGGTAGCATCGCCTGAATGCACCCCGGCAAATTCCACGTGTTCAGAAATAGCATAAGAGAAGAGTTCCCCATCCCGGGCTACTGCATCGATCTCTATTTCTTTGGCTTCCTGTATAAACTCAGAAACAACCACCGGATATTGCTTGGATACCTTGGCGGCCAGGGTAAGGAAACCTTCCAGCTCTTCGGCGTTCGATACCACGTTCATGGCTGCTCCTGAGAGCACGTAGGAGGGCCTGACCAGCAGGGGAAAACCCACCACATCCACAAAGGAAAAGATCTCATCCAGGCTGCTCAGCTCTTTCCAACGGGGCTGATCAATTCCCAAACGGTCGAGCATCATGGAGAATTTATGCCTGTTTTCGGCTCCGTCGATCGATTCGGGCGAGGTTCCCAGAATGTGTACATCCTGCTCGTGAAGCCTCATGGCCAGGTTGTTGGGAATTTGCCCCCCCATGGATACAATGACCCCCTTGGGTGACTCCAGGTCGTGAATATCCATGACCCGTTCGAAGGAGAGCTCGTCAAAATAGAGCCTGTCGCAGACATCGTAGTCGGTCGATACAGTTTCAGGATTGTAGTTGATCATAATAGAGCGGTACCCTTCGTCATTCACCGTCTTGAGGGCATTCACGCTACACCAGTCAAATTCTACGCTGGAACCGATCCGGTAGGCCCCCGACCCCAGGACCACCACCGATCGCTGGTCAGGAATGAACTCAATATCGTGCTCGCTACCACTGTAGGTGAGGTAGAGGTAATTGGTCTGGGCCGGATATTCTGCTGCCAGGGTATCGATTTGCTTTACATAGGGTACTATGTTTTGTTTTTTGCGATGTTCCCTTACGGTGAGCAGGTTCTCAGATACATCCCCTTTCATGACCAGGCGCGCTACCTGGAAATCACTGAATCCGGCTTTTTTGGCTTGCAACAGCAATTCATTGTCAAGTTTTGGAAGGGATCCTATATTTTCCAGTTCCGTTTTCAGATCAAATATCTTCTTCAATTTGACCAGGAACCAGTTGTCAATCTTAGTTAGGTCGTGAATCCTGTCGATGGTATATCCCTGTTCAAATGCTTTTTCAATGACCAGGATCCTCATGTCGGTGGGTTCCGACAGTTCCTTATCGATGTCCTCAATCTCCATCTCGTGGTTGCCCACAAATCCGTGCATTCCCTGCCCGATCATGCGGATTCCCTTCTGGATGGATTCTTCAAATGTCCGCCCGATAGCCATCACTTCTCCCACCGATTTCATGCTGGAATCGATCAATTTGGATACTCCCTGGAATTTATTGAGGTCCCAACGGGGAATTTTGCATACGATATAGTCCAGTGCGGGTTCGAAGAAGGCAGAAGTTGTTTTTGTGATGGAATTCCTGAGCTGGTGAAGCCCGAAACCCAGTCCCAGTTTGGCTGCCACAAAGGCCAGGGGGTAGCCGGTGGCCTTGCTGGCCAGGGCAGAAGAGCGGGAGAGCCTGGCATTTACCTCAATCACGCGATAATCCTCGGAATCGGGGTCCAGGGCATACTGTACATTACACTCCCCTACGATCCCGATGTGTCTTATTATGTCAATGGAAAGTTTTCGGAGTTTGTGATATTCGCTGTTGGTCAGGGTTTGTGAAGGTGCTACCACAATGCTTTCGCCGGTATGGATTCCAAGGGGATCGAAATTCTCCATGTTACATACGGTGATGCAATTATCAAAACGGTCACGTACTACCTCATACTCCACCTCTTTCCACCCCTTGAGAGATTCTTCCACCAGGATCTGGGGAGAATAGGAAAAGGCCTTTTTGGCCAGTTTATCCAGATCGCCTTTGTTGTAGCAGAATCCGCTTCCCTGTCCCCCCAGGGTATAGGCCGCACGAATAATTATGGGAAAACCGAGCTCTTCGGCCGCCTTATGCGCATCCTCCTCGGTAGTTACTGCCATACTGCGGGCCGTTTTCACATTGATTTGGTCCAGCTTGCCAACAAAAAGTTCCCTGTCTTCTGTATCCATGATGGCCTGGACGGGAGTGCCCAGTACTTCCACATTGTATTTTTCGAGAATCCCCTCTTTATATAGTGCAACTCCACAGTTCAATGCGGTTTGTCCCCCGAAAGCCAGCAGGATCCCATCGGGTTTCTCCTTTTGGATCACCTTCTCCACGAAGTAAGGAGTAACCGGCAGGAAATAAATCTTATCGGCCACATCTTCAGAGGTTTGTACCGTGGCAATGTTAGGATTGATCAATACAGTAAATACATCCTCTTCTCGCAGTGCTTTAAGTGCTTGAGATCCTGAATAATCGAATTCACCGGCTTCACCGATCTTAAGTGCTCCGGAACCCAGGACCACCACTTTTTTAATAGACTCTTTCATGCGAAATGGGCTAATTGACTGTTTTTTGCGGGCTGTAAAAATATAAAAAAAAGCCGAGAGAATTGCACTTATATGGATAAAATGTATAAATTTGCAATTCAACTGTATAAATATACAAATGAAAAACAGGAATGAACGTTTGTTAGAAATCCGCAGGCTTATCGGCAGCAGGAACATCTCCAGTCAGGAGGAGCTGCTCAAGCTGCTGGAAAAGCAGGGTTATGAAATGACACAGGCCACCCTGTCCAGGGATCTGAAATACCTGAAAGTTGCCAAGATGCCCGACGACAATACAGGCTATGTCTACATCCTGCCTGATAAAGAACAGGTGGTAGAAGAAACCGAGTTTTCACGACAGGGTCTAAGCGGTTTGATATCGCTCGACTTTGCACAGGGGATGGCCGTCCTGAGAACCCTGCCCGGGCACGCCGGAAGCATCGCCTATACCATTGACTCGCTTGATGCATACGAAATAGCAGGAACCATTGCTGGCGACGACACCATCCTGTTAATTCCCCGGGACGGGGTTACCAAGTATGACCTGGTAACTCTGCTTAAGATACGGATGCCGGGTCTGATTCAGGAGCAGGCTGGCAATTTAAAGAACTAAAAGAATTGACTATGACACACGATATAGAGATCACGATAGCTTCTGACTTGCACCTGAATCATGTGCCGGAGATCGAAAAGGCCTTGTATGAGGCCTCCCTGCAGAAAGGGACCGGGATCGCCGTCAGAAGCGCCGAATATCTCACCGGAAAGATCAGGGAAGGGAAGGCTGTAATTGCCGTAAATGGTGAAGGCAAGTGGGCCGGCTTTTGTTACATCGAATCCTGGGGTCATAACAGGTTTGTGGCCAACAGTGGTTTGATAGTATCCTCGGTTTTCAGGGGCCTGGGCCTGGCCAGCGAAATAAAGAAACGCGCGCTTGAACTTTCAGCGATACTCTTCCCGGGAGCCAAACTCTTTGGTCTGACCACCAGCCTGGCCGTTATGAAGATAAACAGCGGTTTGGGCTATAAACCGGTGACCTTCTCTGAGCTTACCGATGACGATGAGTTTTGGAAAGGTTGTATCAGCTGTCCCTACTACGACATCCTGGTGAGAACCAAGCGCGACGATTGTTTGTGTACTGCTATGATCATGGATCCGGCAAAGGAAAAGAAAGTAAATGGAAAGGCGCAGTCAAAAGTCATTAAAGTAAAGATTAATCATACCTAGGAAATATTTAGAAATGGAAAAGAAGAAAGTTTTACTGGCCCTTAGTGGTGGATTAGATACCTCATTTTGTGCGGTTTATCTCCGGGATGAAAAAAATATGGAAGTACATTCAGCCATCGTAAATACCGGAGGATTTCAGGAAGATGAGCTGGATCGGATCGGATCCCATGCCCATAAATTGGGGGTGGTTTCCCACCAGGTACTGGATGTGACTGCTGAGTATTATAATCGTTGCCTTCGCTTCATGATATTTGGAAATGCACTGAGGAACAGGAGCTATCCATTGTCCGTTAGCTCCGAACGAACCTTCCAGGCCATTGCCCTGGTGGAGTATGCCAGGAAGGAGGGCTTCAAATACATATCTCATGGATCTACCGCGGCTGGAAACGATCAGGTTCGCTTCGATTTGGTGATTCAGGTTCTGGCTCCCGAAATAGAGGTCATTACACCCATCCGGGATTTGAAAATTTCCAGGGAGGATGAGATTGAATACCTGAAGAAGTCAGGAATTGAGATGGACTGGTCCAAAATGGAATACTCCATCAACCAGGGGATTTGGGGAACCAGTGTGGGAGGAAAGGAAACCCTTTCCTCGGGCGATGAGTTACCCTCTGAGGCTTATCCCACTCCCATGGAGAAGTCAGGTACAGAAGTACTCACCATTGGCTTTGACCAGGGGGAACCGGTGAGTCTTAACGGGCAGATCCTTGAGCCCGTGATGGTCATCAGGGAGCTTGAAAAGCTGGCCGCACCCTGGGGTGTGGGTCGCGACGTTCATGTGGGTGATACAATCATTGGAATCAAGGGCCGGGTGGGATTTGAGGCAGCAGCAGCCCGGATCATCATCGATGCACACCTGGCACTGGAGAAGCATGTACTTACACGATGGCAACTTCACTGGAAGGAACAGACCGGTCAGTGGTACGGCATGTTTGTACACGAGGCTCAATACCTGGAACCGGTCATGCGAGACCTGGAAGCTTTCCTGGAGTCCTCACAGAAGAAGGTAAGCGGTGAGGTAAGCATCAGGCTAAGACCCTATAGTTTTATGGTGACCGGGGTAGTAAGTCCCCACGACCTTATGAATGCTTCTTTCGCATCCTACGGGGAGATGAACCGTGCATGGACAGCAGAAGAGGTGGATGGATTTACCAAGATCCTGGGAAACCAGCAGAGGATCTGGTATTCGGTCAATGGAAGCGAGGATCTCTTGCAATAGTCTTTCGAAAAAACAGAAATATCAATCATGATGAAAATAGGAATTATCGGTGCGGGAAACATAGGAATGGCCATTGCGAAGGGCCTGGTATCCCAACAGGTTATTGCCCCTTCGAACCTTTATCTTTCCCGGAAGAGAAACGGATTATTATCAGATCAGCTTAGAGATGGATTCCAGGTCAGCGATAACCTGAGTCTGGTTTCGGAATGCGATATTATTCTTCTGGCTGTGTTGCCTGGACAGGCCAGGGAGGTGATCCTCGAATTGAAGGATGTCTTTCATAGGGGTAACAAGATTCTGGTGAGTGTGGTCTCGGCAGTAAGCATTCAGGAGTTGAAGGAGTGGAGCGGAAACAAGATGCCGGTAGTGCGTATCATGCCAAATACGGCGGCTGAATTTGGGGCCAGCATGACCTGCCTGGCTGGAGAAGAGGAAGAGGCAGTTATGCAGGTGAAAAAAATCTTTGATCCCCTGGGACAAACCATGGTCATCAAGGAGCAGCTGATGCCTTCAGCTACCATCCTGGCTGCCTGTGGCATTGCTTTTTTCCTCCGCTTCATCAGGGCGGTATCCCAGGGAGGCATACAAATCGGATTTCACGCCGAAGAAGCCGGGAAAATTGCCGCACAAACAGCCCTGGGTGCTGCAGAACTCTTAATGAGAACGGAAAATCATCCGGAACTGGAAATAGACCGTGTAACCACCCCCATGGGCTGTACCATCTCAGGACTGAATGAGATGGAACATTTTGGACTTAGTTCGGCCATGATTAAGGGAATCGTAAAATCCTATTCGGAGATCAGCGATCTGAAATGAGTTTAGAAGTATCACATATAGACCTTTTGATGGAGATGCTCTCCATTCCTGCAGTGAGCAGGGCAGAGCAGCAGCGGGCCGATTTTCTTGAAAGCTACCTGAAGAAGGCGGGTTTCGGGCTAAGCCGCATTCATCAAAACCTGCTTCTGGGAGATCCTGAGGCCAAAGGTCCGGTGGTACTCATGAATTCCCATCTCGATACGGTACCACCGGTGGAAGGCTGGGAAAGCGATCCCCATAGCCCCGTTTTGGAGGGGAATAAAATAACTGCCCTGGGAAGCAATGATGCAGGTGCCTCGGTGGTTACCATGCTGACGGCCTATGGCATAATGAAGGATAAACTCAGAGGAGATTTTAATCTTCTGATGCTGATCAGTGCTGAAGAGGAGGTTTCGGGGGAATATGGAATTTCTTCGGTATTGCCCATCCTGGGAAAGGTCGAAGCGGCAATAGTGGGAGAACCCACAGGAATGCATCCCGCAGTAGCAGAGAGGGGTTTGATGGTCCTTGACGCTGAGGTGAAAGGGAGGGCCGGACATGCTGCACGGAACGAGGGGCTTAATGCCATTTATGAAGCCATGGAGGATATCCGGTCCATCAGGGAGTTAACTTTTAGCAATGAATCGCTTTGGCTGCCGGAACCGGTGGCAAATGTCAGCATGATATCGGCAGGAACCCGGCACAACGTTGTACCGGATGTTTGCCGCTATGTGGTGGATGTGAGAAGCAACGACAGATACGGAAATGAAGATTTGCTGGAGATAATCCGGTCGGTATGCAAGGCAGAACTGATCCCCCGGTCGACCCGTCTGAAACCCTCCAGTCTTGATCCGGAACACTTCCTGATGCAGGCCATCCATAATTGCCATTTTGAGCCCTTTGGCTCCTCTACCCTGTCGGACATGGCCTTGATTCCCTTTCCGTCTGTAAAGATGGGACCAGGCGATTCGGCCCGCTCACATACCGCCGGGGAATACATTCTGATCTCTGAGATTGAGGAGGGAATAGGGAAGTACTGCCTCTTCCTTGAGAACTTAAATCATTAGTTTAGAAGAACTCATTATGAAACTTTGGGACAAAGAGATATCGACCGAACAGAGTATCCTGTCATTTACCACTGGCAAGGATCCGGTGTATGACCTGGAGCTTGCCCCGTACGATGTGGCCGGATCCATGGCGCACACCATCATGCTGGCAGAAGCGGGGATGATCGGAAAGAATGAGGCTGAAGAGCTTGTGCGTGAGTTAGAAGTTTTGTACCGGCAAAGTCAGGAAGGGAGAATGGTGCTGGAACCGGGTGTTGAGGATATCCATTCGCAGGTGGAGATGATGCTGACACAGAAGCTGGGAGACATGGGGAAAAAGATACATACCGGACGATCCAGGAACGATCAGGTGATGGTGGATATCAAATTATTTCTGCGGGATGAGATCAAAGAAGTGGTTGCAGAAACAGGGAAACTGGCAGAAATCTTCCTCAGGCAGGCCGGGAAATACAAAGACGTGGTGATGCCTGGATATACCCATATGCAGGTGGCTATGCCTTCCTCCTTTGGATTGTGGCTGGGAGGCTATGCAGAAGCTCTGGCCGATGACCTGAGCTTCCTGCAGGGGATACATAAGGTAGTCAATCAGAATCCCCTGGGTTCTGCAGCGGGCTTCGGCTCCTCTTTTCCAGTGAACAGGGAATTGACCACTCAGCTGCTGGGTTTTGAAGATATGCATATCAGCTCGGTCAATGCCCAGATGAACCGTGGAAAAACCGAGTGGTACGTGGGTACTGGAATAGCTGCACTGGCTTCAACCCTGGCCCGCTTTGCCATGGATGCGGTATTGTTTATGGGGCAGAATTTCGGTTTTTTATCCCTTCCGCCCGAACTTACCACGGGTTCTTCCATCATGCCTCATAAGAAGAATCCGGATGTGCTTGAATTGCTTCGTGCAAAATGCAACCGCCTGACAGCAGTGCCCAGTGATATTTCATCGGTATGTGTTAACCTTATTTCGGGCTACCACCGCGATTTCCAGGTACTCAAGGAGATCATTCATCCTGCGCTTGATGAACTATACAGCTGCCTTGAGATGATGGCCTATGTGGTGGATCATATTATGGTAAATGATAAGATTCTGGAAGACGACACCTATCTCTACATATATTCGGTGGAGGAGGTGAATAAAAAAGTAAAGGAGGGGCTTCCATTCAGAGATGCTTACCGTCAGGTGGCCTCCGACATTGAAGAGGGTCGTTATAGGCCTGGCCGGGATCATGCCTATTCCCACCTTGGAAGTATTGGCAATCCCGGATTAAAAGAGATTGAAGCAAAACTCGACAGGGCTAAGGATGGTTTTCGTTTCATCGACATGGAGAAGCTTGTAGATGCATTGAGTACTTATTTTGGGAAAGCATGACACATAGAAAATATTTGAAAGAGAAGAAAAAAATAGTGGTAAAGGTGGGCACCAGCCTCCTGGCCTATGGCAATGGAAAGATCAACCTCCAGCGCATGGAAAAGCTGGTAAGGGTCCTGGCAGATCTTCACAACAGCGGAAGGGAGGTGGTCCTGGTCTCATCCGGAGCAGTTGGCGTAGGCGTGGGCATGATCGGACTCGCGAGCAAGCCTGAAGATCTGGTGATGAAGCAAGCCCTGGCTGCCATCGGACAGGTGGGACTGATCAGGCTTTATCAGAAATTCTTCGATGAGTACAGTAAAACGGTGGCTCAGATTCTGCTGACACGCGATGGAATTGAGAACAGTCTGCGCAGAAAGAACGCCAGGAATACAATTCACCAGCTAATTGAAATGGGGATCATACCGGTGGTCAATGAGAATGATACGGTGATCACCGATGAAATAGAGTTCGGTGACAATGATACCCTTTCAGCGGCAGTGGCCACACTGATACAGGCCGATTTATTGCTTATTCTTACCGATACCGATGGAGTTTTTACAGCTGATCCTCACCTTCACCAATCCGCCCAGAAGGTGCGCAAAGTGATGAATGCCAGCGATGACCTGAAAGATGTGGATGTAAATGGTTCCTCCTTATTGGGATCCGGGGGAATGGGCTCCAAGATTGCTGCCGCTGAACTATGCCGGGAGCATAACGTGGATGTGGTAATTGCCGATGGGGCAGATCCAGCCACCATTATGGATGTGCTGGAGGGCAAGGACCTGGGAACATTTTTTGTATCGGACGCCACGAACAGAATGGCAAAGTAATTTAAAGGGAAGATCAAATGGATGAGTTGATAATCATTGGGAAAAAGGCCAAGCAGGCTTCGGTCCAGCTGGCCCATCTTAACAGCGATAAGAAAAATAAGATCTTGCTCAGGGTGGCAGACCTGCTGGAGGAGCAAAGTGAGGTTCTGCTGAAGGCCAACGTTGCGGATCTGCAACAGGCAACAGAGATGGGACTGAAGGGGGCCATTATGGAGAGGCTCGCCCTCTCGGAGGAAAAGATTGCCGGAGTGGCTGCGGGCCTGAGGGAAATTGCACAGCTGGACGATCCCATTGGTGAGATTGAGGAGATGAAAAAGCGACCCAATGGCTTGCTCATCGGAAAGAAAAGGGTGCCCCTGGGTGTGGTTGGAGTGATCTATGAATCCAGACCCAATGTGACCGCCGATGTGGCCGGACTCTGCATAAAGACTGGGAATGTCTGTGTACTCAGGGGAGGCAAGGAAGCCTTCCGTTCAAACCGTGCCATTGTTAAGATTTTTCACAAGGCCATTGAAGAGAACGGACTGGATCCCAATATGGTGCAGCTGGTACAGGACACCACCCGGGAAAGTGCGGTGGCCATGATGAAGCTGAACGATTACCTGGATATATTGATTCCCAGGGGAGGTGCAGGGCTAATACAGACTGTGGTGGAAAACAGCACCGTGCCGGTGATTGAAACAGGAGTAGGGAACTGTCACATCTATGTGGATGAGGCAGCCGACCTGGAAAAGGCGGTTTCGATCGTGTACAATGCAAAGACCCATCGGCCCGGTGTCTGCAATGCGGCCGAGAGCCTGCTGGTTCACAAGGACGTGGCCAAAGCCGTTTTACCCTCCATTGGCGCATCCCTGGCAAAAGGAGGAGTGGAGATCCGGGGAGATAAAATTACCTGTGCACTCATACCGCGGGCTGTTCCAGCCAAGAAAGAGGATTGGGCCACAGAGTATCTCGACCTGATCATCTCTTCAAAAGTGGTGGCTTCTCTGGAAGAGGCAGTTGATCACATCAATACTTATGGCTCCATGCATTCCGAAAGCATTGTCACTGAGAATTACAGTCATGCACAATATTTCCTGGATCGGGTCGATGCCGCTGCCGTCTATGTGAATGCCTCTACACGATTCACCGACGGCTTTGAATTTGGTTACGGGGCCGAAATCGGCATCAGCACTCAGAAGCTTCATGCCCGGGGGCCCATGGGCCTCAGGGAGCTCACCACCAACAAGTACGTGATTTACGGATCAGGCCAGGTAAGATAGTTGAAAGTCTATAAAGCCCATAAGGTTTGCATAGTAGGCTAAGTTATTTGAATCTTTACTTCAAGCCTGTCTGCTTTATGACTTTGAGCTTTTAGCGCTCTTGCTCTTTTCAATAGTATCCAGGAATACGTCGAAAAGATATGCTGTATCGGTGGGTCCGCCAGATGCTTCCGGATGAAACTGGGTTGAGAAAAAGGGCTTTGTCTGGTGCTTCATTCCCTCGTTGGTATCATCGTTCAGGTTTATAAACAGGGGTTCCCAGCCTTCGGGCAGTGTATCATTGTTGATGGCAAATCCATGGTTCTGCGAAGTAATATATGCTTTGTCGGTGCCTACTTCCAGGACCGGTTGGTTATGGCTCCGGTGGCCATATTTCAGTTTGTAGGTATCGGCACCTGCAGCCAGGGCCATCAACTGGTTACCCAGGCAGATTCCAAAGATGGGTGTATCTGAATTATAAGCTTTGGCCAGGCTTTGGATGCTTTCGTCGCATTGTTTGGGATCGCCGGGTCCGTTGGAGATAAACAGGCCATCATACTCCTCCTTGCTGATATCGTGATCCCAGGGTACCCTGATCACAGTTGTATCCCGATCCAGGAGGTAACGGATTATGTTGTACTTCACACCGCAATCGATCAGCAGGATCCTGTATTTTCCATTTCCATACACTTTTTTTTCTCCCACACTTACCTGTGCCACCAGGTTCTCCAGGTTGGGATCGTAGCTTTCAGGCTCCTTATCCTCAAAAACCACTTTCCCCAGCATGGATCCTTTCTCCCGCAATATCTTGGTTATTTGCCGTGTATCCACATCGTAGATGCCTGGAATTTTATGCTGCTTCAACCAGTCGCCCAGGCTGCGCTCTGCATTCCAGTGGGAGTATATGGCCGAGTAATCGGAGATCACCAGGGCTGAGATATGGAGCTGGTCCGATTCAAAAAACTTGTGCATATCCTGTTCCATGTCCTCCCGGGGAACCCCGTAATTGCCCACAAGGGGGTAGGTGAGCACCAGCACCTGTCCTTTGTAAGATGGATCGGTCAGGCTTTCAGGGTAACCTGTCATAGCTGTATTGAACACTACTTCTCCGGCAATACTTCCTTCGTAGCCAAATGATTTTCCTTGAAATGTGGATCCGTCCTCCAGAATCAGTTTAATGGGTTTGAACTCCATGCGGTTTAGCTATTATTTTTTGATTCAATATTCAGCAGGTTGTTGATGATGCCTTCTGCCTGCTCTGGTGTTACTCGCTTGGCGATAATTTTCTTCTCCTGGTCGAGGACAAACAGCTGAGGATAGCTCTGCAGATTGTAAATGTTTCTGAAATCATTGCTGTAGGGACTCCAGCAATTGATCCATCCAAAGAGCTGGTTCTCGTTTACAAAATCGACCCACTTTACTTTCCCTTCCACCGAATTGATCACATGTACACTGATCACCTCAACACCCTTTTCATGAAGTCTGGAATAGATCTGGTGCAGGACCGGGGTGGATTCCTGGCAGTGACCGCAATCGGCTTCCCAGAAATAGAGTATGGTAAACTTTGCCTTCACATCGTGGATAAGGAAGTCCTGCCCGATATGCGGATCATTCTTAATGGCAGTATCCTGGTCCGCCATTCCGAAATGTTCTTCCGGTACCTGGCGCATGATCAGGTTGGGAGCGGTCTGACCGATCAGGGTCGGTTTGTTTTTAGCCAGGTTCTCCTTCAGTGTGTTGCGAAATTCCGGACTGCTCCAGGTGGCATCGGGGATGTAATAGTATTCGGCAATATGAAAATAAACCCCATCCATGCCAATGAACTTGCTCTCCGCAAAATGATTAAAAAGGGTAATCAGCATGTAGCGGTAAAGCTCCTCATTTCCCCGGGTTCCCTGAAGCAGATAATCTACAGCCACAATCAGGGAATCGGGGTGCTGGGGTACGGCCCTGGAGATATAATTTTTTATCTTTCCTTCATACAGTGGAGTGTGTAATAGCCTGACATCAAAAGGATCGAAGAGGTCAAAATAGTGATTACGGTAGTAAAAAAACCTGACAGAATCATCGTGTCGACCTTCGCCCGTCAGCATCGATTGAGGGGGGAAGGGCTCCCGGGTGGCACCGACAAAGACGGTGACAAAGAGGCCCCGATGTTCGGCCCCGATGACGTCCATATAGGCTTCCATCTCACTGTTTATTTCTTTCTGTCTATCCACTGCCGCCAGGGTATCTGCTGCAGTGGAGTTCGCACTGAGGCTCGATTGAACTAGCTGCAGTTCTTCTCTTTTATTCTGCAGGAATTTTTTATACTCCAGGAAGACCCGGTTATCCTCCGATCCGGAGAAAGAGATGCTTGCGGGGAGATTGTTCTTGTCGGCTCTGATAAGTATATCCTGGTCATCACCCAGCAGGAAATCAAAATAGTGTCCCGGATCCATGTACATGAGGTATAGACCGCCCGACAATGCTTCCTTTCCTTCGAAAACACCCCTGCCTTCGCGGTCAAGGATGATGGTGTCCTTGGTAACCATGCGGGTGGTGAAATACTCCCCGAGAATGAGTGTGTCGTTCGAAACACCCTGAATTTCCACTTCGATTCGGTATCCCTGTGCCCCCAGAGAGGTGGCCCATATTAGTAATCCTGAAAATAAGAAAAGCTTTCCCCTAGAGAGTATCATAAAACGCTGCATTTTAAGTGGGTCAAAGTTAATGATTCTATTTTAAAACATATTGTTCAAAGCCCATGCCAATCTATATTGAAATTCCTTATCTTGCTTCTACCATGTACACACTTCTTGAAGCCCAGAACCTGATTGAGAAACATTTAGAGAACCTCTCGATTCCCGATACTCCTCCGGAACTTTATGAACCCGTGCGCTACATTTTGTCGCTGGGAGGAAAACGGATCAGGCCTGCACTGGTGATCCTGGCATGTGACCTTTTTGAGGGTAGTGCAGAATCGGCGCTCAAGCCAGCTGCAGCCATAGAGGTTTTCCATAATTTTACCCTGCTGCACGACGATATAATGGACCGTTCCGAGCTTAGAAGGGGTCAGCCCACGGTGCATATAAAGTACAGTGAGAACGTGGCCATCCTCTCGGGCGATGTCATGTCCATTCTGGCCAGCAGATTAATGAATCAAGCACCAGGAGTAGTTTTGAACCTGGTTCATGAGATATTTACAAAAACTGCCATGCAGGTTTGCGAAGGCCAGCAATTGGATATGAATTTTGAAGAGTTGCCTACGGTTTCGGAAGAGCAATACCTTAACATGATCGAATTAAAAACAGCAGTGCTGATCGCAGCCAGCCTGAAGATCGGGGCTATTCTTGGGGGCTCTTCGCAAAAAGATGCTGAGGATTTGTATGAATTTGGCAGGAACCTGGGCCTTGCCTTCCAGCTACAGGACGATCTTTTGGATACCTATGGCGACCTGGCATTAATAGGAAAGAAGCCGGGCACAGATATCCTGGATAATAAGAAGACCTTCCTGATGATTCGTGCCCTGGAAAAAGCTTCTCCTTCCCAGAAGGAGGAACTTTGCGACTGGCTGGTCAAAAAGGAGTTTGACGGGGAAGAAAAGATTTCGGCGGTAACTAGGATCTTTGATAAGCTCAAAATCAAAGAGCTCACCGAGCAGAGGATCCACGATTTTTATGAAGAAGCCCTGGCCAGCCTGGAACGTCTTAACAGGCCGGCCGAGCGAAAGGGGGAATTATTCAATTTTGCTTCCTTCCTTAAGACCCGAAACCGCTAAGACCCAGTTTCAACAGAAGGTCCTCCTGACCGTAGGTCTGAAGCAGGTTCTTCATTTCTTCCAGCTGAAATCTGGCTTCATTGATCTCTCTCGGAATAGATGATCTGTGACGCATATTCATGGCATTGTAATATTGAAGATCACTCATCACAGTGTTGTAGTGCTCCAGTACGATTTCATTGGCTTTTTCATTGGCCCCACTCAGGTAGTAAGCTTCAATGATACCTTCGTGATGGATGATGTCCCCATTACTTCCAGGCATGGTAATGCCGGTAATGTACTGATCGAAGGGAAGTACCCTCGAGGGTGCAAGCTCCATGCAACGGTCAAGCACCTCCACGGCACGCTCCTTATCTCCTTCCTCCAGAAGCTGCAGGGCAAGACGCGTATAGAGGCTTCTGAAGCGTATGACCGACATGGTGCGAATGGTGTTGTAATCAAGCTGTACATCCTCTTCATTCATTCTTCCCCACTGGAACTGTTTCATCAGTCGATGGTAGAGGGTGTCAGTATCAATTGCACCCATCACCAGGATACTCTCGTAAGGCGTTTTGACAGGGACCACCCTGTAGGCAAGCCCTTCATTTCTGTAATACTCTTCCAGGCCAAGCGATCCGTCAAATCCACCGGAAGTATAGTAAATGGGCCTGAGCCACTGGTTGCTTCCCAGAATATCCAGCTGGGCCAGGTTATTTTTCAGTATCTGTCCATTGGCTTGCAGAAGAATAGGGATCTCTTTCACAATCTCATTTGCCTGTCTGGCGCTAACGGTCCCGTTGGAGACCACAGTGGCAGAATCGACCGGCAATATCAGCTTGTGAGTAGGGATGAAGTTCACTTCATTGCCACTCCGTAATTTGACCTTGGCCCTGGGATCATCGCTCTTCATAAATTTGAGCATATAATCCAGAGGAGCCCATTGTTCATGCTCTCTTACAAAGATGCTGCTTCCGGGGATCGCCTCATATTTAGATTGGGGGATGGTGAAAGGCAGGGGCTTTGAATCATAATTCTGCCACCTGGCCTGATCGATGTACCAGTCCATATTGAAGAGCATCATGTTTACAATCCGCACGTCCTCTCGGACTCCCTCCACATCCTGCACATACCACAGGGGAAAGGTATCGTTGTCGCCCACAGTAAACAGTATGGCATCTTTGCTGCAGGAGTTAAGATAGTTGCTTGCGATGTCACGGGCAGTGTATCTTCCCGATCGGTCGTGATCGTCCCAATTCTCTGTGGCCATCAGAGTGGGGACTGCCAGCAGGCTGACAGCTATGGCCATGATTGCCGAAGGATTGGGACCCACATGCTTTCGCAGAAACTGGTAGATGCCCGCCACTCCCATTCCGATCCAGATGGTGAAGGCATAAAATGAGCCTGCATAGGCGTAATCGCGTTCCCTGGGCTGGTAGGGAGTCTGGTTGAGGTATATCACAATGGCAAAGCCTGTAAGTATAAAGAGGCTCATAACCACCCAGAAGTCTTTTGGATTCTTGCCCAGTTGGAAATAGAGGCCCATCATGCCCAGGAGCAGGGGCAAAAAGAATAATGTGTTCCTGGCAGGGTGATTCTTCATGTGATCGGGCAGATTTTTTTGCGAACCTATCAGGCCAGAGTCGATGATTTTGATCCCGCTGATCCAGTTACCGTTCAGTGAGTTTCCGTGGCCCTGTATGTCGTTTTGCCGGCCTGCAAAGTTCCACATGAAATATCGCAGGTACATGTGGCCCACCTGGTAACGAAAAAGAAACTCCAGGTTGTCGAGGGCGGTGGGATTGGAAGGATCCTGGATGGTCCCAAACTCCTGGTAGGCCTGTCTGTGTTGGGGCGACCGGCCGTGCATTCTTGGGAGAAGCATCTTATTTCCACTCATCACAGCTTCGGGTTTGCGATAAGGAATCTCATACCTGTTTTCCTCCTTATTTAGCACGTATACGGGTTTTTTATATACGATATCTTCGACTTCAGCATTGTACTGGTGGCCCCTGATCAGTGGCCGGTCACCATATTGCTCACGGTTCAGATAGGAGAGAAGGGCAAAGACATTTTCCGGACGGTTCTCGTTCATGGGTGGTCCGGCCAGCGAACGAATTACAATCAGGGCATAGGAGGAGTAGCCGATAACGATGACTGTTATGGCCAGCAAAATGGTGTTCCAGAGTATACTTTTTTTCAGGAACTGGGTCCGGTAGATTCCGAAGATTAGTGCCCCCAGGAGGAGACAGACATATATAACAACCCCCACATTGTAGTGAAGGCCCACTGTATTGGTAAAGAATTTTTCCACCACCGTGGCTACTTTGACTATCCCGGGGATGATTCCGTACATGATCATCAGGAGGAGCGCCAGGGATACTCCCAGGGCTTTGAGTACACCGTTTCGGGTGACTTTCGGATATTTTCTGAAATAATAAACCAGAACGATGGCCGGGATGGCCAGGAGGTTTAAAAGGTGAACACCAATAGACAGGCCTATCAGGTAAGCGATCAGAATGAGCCAGCGGTTGGCCCCTGGTTCATCAGCCACATTCTCCCATTTGAGAATGGCCCAGAATACCACAGCAGTAAAGAGGGAAGAGGTGGCATACACTTCACCCTCTACGGCAGAAAACCAGAAAGTATCGGAAAATGTATAGGCCATGGCGCCCACAAAGGAGCCGCCCAGCACAACGATCATATCAGATCTGGAGGCCTTATCGCCCTTTTTTATCAGGATCTTTTTCAGCAGGTGGGAGATGGTCCAGAACAGGAAGAGAATAGTAAATGCGCTGGCAAATGCAGATACTGCGTTGATCATCATAGCTACTTTTGCTGTATCGGAGGTAAATAGAGAAAAGACCCTGCCGATGATCATGAAAAGAGGTGCTCCCGGGGGGTGCCCAACCTGCAGCTTATACGCACTGGCGATAAATTCCCCACAGTCCCACAAACTAACTGTGGGTTCTAGGGTAAGCAGGTATACAGTCAGGGCGATGGCGAAGCTTATCCATCCCAGGATCAGATTTGTTTTTTTAAAATTCATAGGACCTAATATTCTCTTACTGTTTTGGCTGGCACGAATTTAAGGCTTTTTTAAGGACCCTTTGCAAAAAACAAATAAATTGAAAAGGTTGACAAGTATTGGTAGGAAATATATATTTGTGTTTCACTAAATCCAAAAGTACATGACTTTGAAAGGAATGAACAATCTGGATCACCCCCTCTACACAGACTATCCCGAATTCGAGTTTGAACATGCCAATATCCAGGAGCCACTTACCTTATCTCCTGAAAAACAAACCCTTATCATAGGACTTGATAAAAGAAAAATGGATGGGGCCCCTATTACCTATATCTCCGGGTTTGTGGGTCGCCGAATCGATTTGAGGAAAATCGAAGAAGAATTGCAGGGCGTTTGCCATACATGCGGCTCTTCAAAAATGTATGACATTGTGCTGAAGGGGGATGTACGAAAGCGTGCTTACGTATACTTGCGCTCACGCGGATATAACGTGAAATTTGCGGAAAACTAACCACTCAATATATCACCAAATGAGCAAGAGCAGAATGATCATCATTCTGCTTTTGTTTCTTTCAGCCGGACTGAAGTCCCAGTTTTATGAATATGGTCAGGATGCAGGCAGGCTGAAGTGGTACCAGTTCAAGTCTCCCAATTACACCGTGATTCATCCTGAAGGAGTCGACAGCCTGGCCCGGGCTTTTGCCCTCAAACTGGAGCATTTCTATCCCTACCTGGGTGCACCCCTTGACCATAAGCACAGCCACATGCCGGTGGTGATACACAATGAATCCAGTTTTTCCAATGGAGTATTTGTATGGGCACCCAAAAGGCTGGAGATTTTTACAAACCCTAATCCCAACGGATACTACCAGGACTGGCTGACTCAGCTGGCGCTTCATGAAGGAAGGCATGCTGTGCAGATCGATAAACTTAACCAGGGGTTTACCAAAGGACTCTTTTATCTGGGAGGCGAGCAGGTTGTGGGAGCCATGGCAGTTTTTCTGCCTTACTGGTATCTGGAAGGGGACGCGGTGGATTCTGAAACCAGGTTGTCCAGGACAGGAAGGGGAAGGCAACCCTCATTTGAAATGAAGTTGAAGGCGCAGATGCTTGAGGCTGATAAGATCTGGTCCTTTTCCAAGGCCACCATGGGCTCCTACAAGCATTACATTCCCAACCATTACCAGCTGGGCTACCTGATGGTCAGGCATGGAAGACGCACATACGGAGATCAGTTCTGGATCGATTTTCAACAATATGCTGCGCGGAAACCCTTTCTGCTGAATCCGACTTACTTCAGCATGAAGAAATACGGATTAAAATCGAAAAAAGTTTTTTACCAGGATGCACTTTCCGAGTACAGCAAACATTGGCAAAAGATGGCTGAGGACCGCAAGCTCACACCGGTCAGTGACTGGGGCAGTCCCGGCTTACGCCATTATACAAGCTATACTTTTCCCCACCAGGTTTCGCCCTCAATGATGATTGCTTTAAAAACAGGCATAGACCAAATACCGGAATTTATCTATTTGGGCGATAAGGGCCAGGAGAAGCGGATTTTCCGTCCGGGCTTTCTGAATTCCGGACGGGTCAGCTATTCAGGATCTTACGTGGTATGGGATGAATTTGTACCTGATACCCGCTGGAGCAACCGGAACTATTCCGTCATCAGGCGCCTGGATTTGGGTACCGGTGCAGTGGAAAACCTTGGAAAGCGTACGCGCTATTATTCTCCGGCACTCTCAAACGATGCACAAAGGGTTGTCGCCATCGAGCAAACCGACACCCACCAGTTCAATCTGGTTATTCTTCAAAACGATGGCTCGTTGGAAAAGAAGATCCAGTCGCCCGGCAACAGGTTCCTGCAACAACCTGCCTGGACAGACACCGACTCGTCGGTGATAGTGCTGGTCTCAACCAAGGCTGGGAAATCACTCTATAACTACTCTCCCGGAACCGAAATCTGGACCAGGCTATTTGATGCGGGAGCAGACGATATCTCCAGTCCCGTGGTAAAGGGTGAATTTATCTATTTCAGCGCCACCTTCTCCGGAATTGACAACATCTACTGTTATAAGGTGGATGATAAGCAGGTATACCAGGTGACCTCAGCACCTTTTGGTGCCTTTCATCCTCAGGTTTCCGCAGATGGACTTACCTTATTTTATTCCAACTACACTTCCTCGGGCTACCGGGCTGCTTCACTGGAGCTGGATCAGGGATTATGGGCCCCCCTGGAGGAAGCCATGGACCATAGCGAGCAGATCGATTATGCTCCGGCACCATCGGAGCTCAAGGTGCTGGATCGGGTTGAAGAAGGGGATAGCCTTGAACTTAATTCCAGGAGATACCGGAAATTGCTCCATCTTTTCAATTTTCATTCCTGGTTGCCCCTGTATTATAATTACCTGAATCCCGAACTGGACCTGAATCCCGAACAGATTCCTGTGAGTCCAGGGATCTCGCTGATTTCACAAAACCGTTTGAGTACCGCGGTGAGTCAGCTGGGATATGAATATCGCGACGGATTTCATTTGTTCCACTCAGGCATTAAGCTAAAGGGGCGATATCCGGTTTTAAACCTCTATTTTGACTATGGCGGGAATCCCGATGTGCTCCGCTATGCGGAGGGAGATTCTGCCCTTGCCCTCCCTACAGATTTGGGTTTCACGGCTCAAACTTATGTTCCCATCCGACTCAATACCGGGAAGTACCTTTCCCTGATTCAGCCGCGGATCGACTACAACTACCGGAGAGATATTCAGTACGACGAAGACCAGGGATCTTACCGGACGGGGGCCCATTACCTGCAATATTCCCTCTTTGCTACCACCTACCTCAGGAAGGGAACGAAAGATATTTTTCCCCGGATTGGTGTCTCGCTCAATTCGGGTTATTATCATGCTCCTTTTAATCACCAGGTATTCGGTGCTGTAGCCTACGGAGGGATGACTGTGTATTTACCCGGACCCCTGAAACATCAAAGCATCAGGCTTTCTGCAGTTCACCAGAAACAGTATCCTCTGGATATGTCGCGTCCTGCCTTTATTAACCTGATTTCCCAACCCCGGGGAATTCATGGAGTATTCGGGGAGATTTTGACCAGGTATAGCGCCGATTGGGTATTCCCCATTCTCTATCCCGATCTTGAGCTTGGAGCTCTCCTCTACCTTAAGAGGATCCGGGGAGGACTGTGGACCGATTACATGACCGGCACCAATGTGCTTGTTCATGAACCGAATCCCCATTACGAGAACAAGACATATCAAACAGTGGGCATTGACCTGGTTGCGGATATGAACATACTGAGGATCTCTTTTCCCCTGTCACTGGGAGGCAGACTTATCTATGAGCCT
>Ga0316190_10000916_pt1 | contig 20907 bp, 21 predicted proteins | sample Eddworburrow2_MG_FD_204929 | JGI IMG/M metagenome (GOLD analysis project Ga0316190, IMG submission 204929) | Coastal sediment microbial communities from Maine, United States - Eddy worm burrow 2 | ecosystem: Environmental > Aquatic > Marine > Coastal > Sediment | place: USA: Maine | collected... | reverse complement strand
CAACGACCTCGCTTGGGCCATGCGCATGGCGTGCCGTTACGACCTTGACGAGATCGATCTAGCCGGCCCCGTACCGCAGCTCCACACCGACATCCCCCGCCTGCACGCCGGAGGGGTCACCGGACAGTTCTGGTCGGTGTACGTGTCGACGAAACTGGCCGGAGCCGACGCCGTCACCGGCACCCTCGAACAGATCGATTTCATCCGCCGCATGGTCGAGCGGCATCCCGGCACCTTCGGCTTCGCCCGCACGGCGAAAGAGGTCGAACACGCACGCGCCAATGGTCGCATTGCCTCCCTGCTCGGCATGGAGGGCGGCCATTCGATCGACAACTCCCTGGCCGTGTTGCGGATGATGTTCGATCTTGGGGTTCGCTACCTGACCCTCACCCACAACGACAACATCGAGTGGGCCGATTCAGCCACCGACGAGCGCCGGCTCGGCGGTTTGAGTCCCTTCGGCGAGGATGTGGTCAGGGAGATGAACCGGCTGGGAATGGTGGTCGACCTGTCCCATGTCTCCGACGACGTGATGCACCAGGCCATGGAGGTCAGCACGGCCCCCGTCATGTTCAGCCATTCGTCGGCCCGTTCGGTTTGCGACGTGACCCGGAACGTTCCCGACGACGTCCTCACCGTGTTGGCAGGAAACGGGGGCCTGTGCATGGTCACCTTGGTGGCCAACTTCGTGTCGCCCGCCGTCGCATCATGGGTCGAGGAGTGTCGAGAGATCGTGACCGAACACGGCGGCGATAAGCGAAACCTCGGTGCCCTGGCCACCGCCATTCGAGAACGGGCGGTATCAGAGGCCATTCCAAGGGCCACAATCGATGATGTCGTCGCTCACTTCGAGCACGTTCGGGAGGTGGCTGGCATCGATCACGTTGGCATCGGCGGCGACTTCGACGGCGCACCCCTCATGCCTGAAGGCCTCGACGACGTCTCCGGCTATCCGCGACTGTTCGAAGCCCTCCGCCTACGAGGTTGGTCACCGGCCGACCTCGACAAAGTCGCCGTCGGCAATGTGCTACGGGTGCTGCGAGACGCTGAACTGACCGCCGGCGCCACCCGCCAGACCTGATCGCCTGCGCCGCACCCAACCCGGTGAGTCGGCAAACCCGGCGGCTCAGGGACTCAGCGGCCAGCACGGCTCCATCAGGCGGCGAGTGGGAGAGGAGCGCGGTCGGCAGACCTCGGCGGCTGGAAGTCCTTGGTCACAAATGGTGACGTCATGGATCGGAGCAGGGCCGAGTAGCCGGGTTCAAACCTCAGTTCTTCACCCGGGTTCATGCGATCCCGGGTCTCGGTGATCAGGTGGTCGCTGCTCGCACCCAGGATGTCGACTCCATCGGGGGCCTGCAGGTCCGTGGTGTCGGTGTCCTGGCGGCCGATGGCGAGGATCGTCTGCCAGATCTCGCCCCGGTCCTCGACCTCGAGGGTCTCGCCGAAGGAATTCTGGCCGGGCCGACCCCATGGCTTGCTCGGCTTGCGCTGTGACTCGATCACCTCGGCGGCCAGGATGACGGCGTCGGTGTGGAGACCACTGATAGCCCGACGGTGCAGAGGCTCGCGCCCCAGCAGTAGCGCCTCCCCCAGGCGGAGGTTGTTGATCCGCCCAACCGGATTCGGCCCCAATGCCCAATCCAGGTTGGCGGAGTTCCCGCCCGACACGTTCTGGATCTCAATACCGAACTCGGTCTCCACCGATTCGACGAGGTTCGAAAGTTCATCCATGTTTTCTGCACTGGGCTCGATTCCGCTACGGCAGGCCAGGTTGGCCCCGATTCCACCAAGGTGCAGGCGGGTCAGGCTGAGGACATGGCGCACGGTGTGGTTCAGCCGTGCGGGCATCACACCCTCCCGGAGGTCGCCGAGCTCAACCATGAGCATGACCTCGTGCACCCGACCGGACCTTCGGGCGGCGTCGGCCAGAGCGGTCAATACCTGGGTTTCGGTGTTGACGCTCATCACTCCGGCCCGCACGACCCGGTCCACCTGGCTCGGCATGGGTGACCGGATCAGCAGCATGGGGGTGTCGATGCCTGCGGCGCGCATCCGTTCGATGTTCTCGATGCGGGAGTCACCGAGGCCGCTGGCACCGGCCTCCTCAAGGGCCCGGCCAAGCTCGGGGGCGCCGAGCATGGCCTTGGTCACGGCGGTGATGGAGATGTTGCGACCAGCGGCCCGCTTGACCAGCACGCGGGCGTTACCTGCGATCTTGCCAAGATCGACTTCGAGGCGAACCCCGTTCACCCGAGGGCGATCGATGACTTCTCGTCGAGGTCGGGAAAGGCGGTGAACACCATGTCCAGTAGCCGGTCGGTCGGCCTGGTGAGTGCATCGGTGGCCGGAATGCCGAGTTCGAGTTCGTACATGGTGATGGCGGCGGTCACCTCGGCGTCGGTCATGTCCTCATGGTTGATCGTGAGGCCGATCACCCTGGTATCGGTGAAGGTCTCGATGAGGTTGATCTCGCTGGCCGGGGTGGGCATGGCGAACATCGGGAAGTCACTGATCGTCTTGCGGGCTGGTGCGTGTTGGAGAATCACCGCCGCCGGGAGGCTGCCCCGCAGGACCGCCGTTGAACTCAGGTAGGTCGGGTGGCTGAGCGCCCCCTGGCCTTCGACGATGATCACGTCGGGATTCTCGGCTTCGAACGCCCCGACGACGGTGGCTTCCAGCTCGCCGGTGACGAACTGGGCCGGAACGGCGTCCAACGCCACCGCATGACTGGCGCCCTGAATCAGGCTGGTCTGGCCCGTGCCAACCAGAACTGCCTGCACCCCCCGCTCGTTCAACGCCCTGGTCAATATCGTTGCCGTCGTGCGTTTGCCGATCGCACCATCGGTCCCAAGTACCGCGATCCGGGGGCACACCACATCGAGGATACTGCCATCGAACATCCGCAGATCAACCTTCGCCCGGGGCCGACGAATATCGGTGATGGTGACGTTGTTGATCGCTGCCGTCGCCGCAAATTCCGGGTCGTCGTTCAGGAATTCGTGCAGACCATTCACGATGCTAAGACCGCGACTCATCGCTTCCAGAACCACAGATCGTTCAACCTTGGACAACAGGCCACTTGTCGGGGCCACCCCGACGATAAACAACTCGGGTGGGACTCCAACCTGAGCCATCGCGTCGTGGAGATCACAGCAGATTGGGATGCCATTCGACCTGCCGTCCAAGGCCATACCGGCATCCTGCCCAGCCAACGTGCTGTCGATAACCGAGATGATGTCGTACTTCTCACTGTGGCGAACCAGACCGTTTGCCGTTTTACCGTCGATGGCGCCAAAGTTCGCCTCGCAGTACACGATCGCTTGCGGTCGCCGGGTTTCCGGGACCGCGGCGGATTGACTGGGTTCGGGGGTACTGGACATGGGTCTCCTCAAGTCTTGCTCAGAGGAGGCGAAAGGATGTGTCCGACCTGAATAAGCGGCCCGAATGTCAACGAGAGGTCCCCACCAAGAGTGGATTACTTCCACCAACACTACGGGAAAGCAGACGGTAACGCCGCGAGCAGACCAAAAAAGCGCACTCGACTTCAGCCCCAGGGACGCGTCAACTGCGCGGCGGTTCGCCCGCACCTCGCACCAGATGGGGATCAATGAGCATGCCCAAACCCCGCCCCCCTTGAGGAAGACGCACAAAGAGTGTCTTCCCGTGTGGACTCCGCAATTCAGCCGGGAGTTGACCACTGATGATGACATGCCACGCGGCAGTTCTCGCATGATCACTGGTTCTGACATGGATCACGACGTTGTGGAGACTCTCAGTAACTCCGTCGCCAATCGTGGCTGGGCCGTGGTAGTACGCCATCAGTTAACCGACACCTGGGTCAGGGATGCAACACCCTCGATCGACGCCGCCGCCGAACCAGAACGCACCCCTTTGCGGGCTAGTTGTTCCAAGCTTTGTGGGCCTCAGCCTTGGCCGCCTGTTTCATACTCTTGGCGGCTCGCTTCTCTTTGAGCGTGCGGCCCGGCTTTTTGGATTGACCTGACGTCGGTGACTTGATGGCCATTGAGCATCCTCTTGGTGATGACCAGTCGCCGTGCAGGCTGGCCAGCAGCAAGGCTGGCGGCGGCTGTTGCTGGACCCCTCAGGGAATCAGCACGGTTATTGTCCAATCTGCTCGACCCGCAGTTACCACGACGATACCGAATCAGATTCGGTTTTACTCGAAAGTCATTCGCGTATTACGAGACAGCACCGATCTTGCTAGAGTCATGGTGTGCCAAAACAGCGCATCACTCTCAGCGCCTTGACCTCAGCTGCGGTCGAGGTGGCAGACAGCAAGGGGTTTGACGCGCTCGCCCTCACCGGAGTCGCCGAGCAACTCGGTGTGGCTGCCTCAACGCTCTACACCCACACCAATGGCATCCACGGACTGAAGTACCTGGTCGCCGTTGCGGCCACCCACAACCTCACCGAGTCCGTCCGTAATGCCGCCATCGGCGCCTCCGGCCCCCAAGCCCTCACCGCAATGGGGATTGCCTACCGCCAGTTCGCGCTCGACCATCCGGGCCAGTTCGCGTCGACGCTCCTGCCGCCCCGCTTCGAGAACGATGAACTCGCCGCGGCTGATTCGACACTGCTCGGTGTCTTCGTTCTCGTGTACCGGGGCACCGGCCACAACGAACACGAAGCCCGCCTCGCCGCCCGCGCCACGCGCAGCGCAATACACGGATTCCTCGCGCTCGAACACACCACGGTCCCACCCTCAGACCACGACGCCGACTACCGCTACCTGCTCAACGCCCTGCAACACGGTCTGCTCCATACCCACGCCAACGGCCGACCTGAAGTATCCACCGATCAGCGGTAGACGCACCACGTTCGTCGAATCCGCGGCCCCCGCTTCTCAGAGCAGAGAAGCCAGCGAGACCAGGACGAGGAAGACGACAACCCCGACCATGAGGAGTGCGGCCACCCACTTGGGGTGGGTGGCCGCTGCAGCGGGCCCGGTTGTCCGCCGGAACTCAGGTTCGGGGTTGGAGCTGCGATTGATCATGCTGTTGGGGCTGGCTGGGTGCGCAGATCGGCCCCAGTGAGTCGCTTGGCCATCGCCCAAGCGTAGCCGTGGCCCCGTTTTCGAGCCTGATCAGCGACTGGCCCGGTCCAACCTCCGTCGAGCGTGGTGTCGAGAATCTCAACCCAGCGAGCGAACAGTTCGGCGTCGAAGGGCGCGACGTCGTGAAGCCAACGGTGGGCTTCGATCACATCATCGGCCCGGCCCAGAGACTCACCAAGCAGCAGGTCGACCCAGAAATCCGTGAGCTGCAGCGTGTGGGCACGCCAATCAACCTGGGCGATGGTCTCGAAATAGAGATGGAAGCCGCCCTCCTGGGCGATCTCGCGGTAGAACCGTTTGACGAACTCGGCCACTTCTTCTCGCTTGTCCAGGTCGCTACCGCGGTGTTCGTAGGGCCGGGTCCTGGTCATCGTCCAGACCCCGCCGTCGACGGGGTCGAGGCCCAGGCCGACCTCCGTGTGGGGTGCCTACCGCCGAAGCAGGTCATGACGTCGCCACCGAGGCCTCGGCGACCGACAGCGCACCCAGCTGCGCCTGCAGCTGGGACCTGGCCCGCAACCACGGATCGTGCAGCGCACAGGTTCCGCCCTCGCCGCACGGGCGATCTGCCAGCACACAGCGTCCCGAATCGGTGGGGCCTTCGACCGCCTCGATCACGGCCAAAACCGACACACCACCAAGATCGGCGCTCAACGAATAGCCACCAGAGGGCCCCGGGTCGGAACGGACCCAGCCGGCACGCACCAGCGGGGTCAACACTTGGGAGACAAACCCGGATGTGGACCCGACGATGGCAGCCAACTCCGGACCCTTCACCCGATCGCCGTCCGCAGCCAGCGCCTGCAGCGAACGCACCGCCAGATCGCTCTTGCGCGTAACTTCCAGTCGCATACTATGAGATTACTCTCAATGGTGAGGACGACAAGGCGATGTTCCGAGAACCGATCCATGCAACTCCCGACAACGCGGGGGTACGACGATGATCCGACTACTGGCCTGGGTGTGGATGGGCATCGTCATCGGTGTTTCGTTCCTGGCCACACCGGTCAAGTTCACCGCCGACTCCATCACCCGGCCCGTCGCCCTCGATGTCGGCCGCGCCACCTTCAACGCCCTCGGCTACCTCGAATGGGCCCTCACCATCGCCCTCGCCGTGCTGATCTGGCGAGCCCTTACCACCGGACAACGACCAGGTGATCAGGCGCTGACCCTGACCGGGGTGGTCGCCTCCGTCGTGGTGTTGCAGGCGGTGTGGCTGGTCCCGGCCCTCGACGAGCGGGTTGCCTCGATCATCGCCGGGGTCGAACCACCGCCATCGCACCTGCACACGTTCTACGGCATCGCCGAGGTCATCAAAGTTGCCGCCCTCGGCCTGCTCGGCTTCTGGGCCGACCCTGGCCCCGCCACCGCACCCGGCCGGTCGACCTCCGTCGGCGCCAGGCACACCGTGTGAACCCGGTGCCGGCCGGGCGGGCCCAGAGGAGCTACGCCCACCCGGCCAGATAGCGAGGAATCAAGCGGTGGCGGGTGCCAGCTCGATCCAGGCGCCATAGCCGCCGAGGATGTCGGAGACATCGTTGAAACCGGCCTGGCGAAGCACACTGGCACCGACCGATGAACGGTAGCCACCAGCGCAAAACACCACCGTTGGCCGGCTCGGGTCGAGTTCGTCGATCCGGCCCGGGAGTTGACCCACCGGGATGGGTGTCGCCCCGGTGATTGAGCCGACGACGAACTCACCCGGGTTTCGGATGTCAACGAGTTGCAGGCCTTCGATGTCCGCCTTGCGGCTCTCAAATTCCATGGCCGTCATGCGTGACGCCCGCTGCACGCGCTCGGGGTTGTCCGCCATGACCGTGAGCGGGTGGGCCAGATAGCCGACAACCCGATCGAAGCCGATACGGGCGAGGCGATTCTTGGCCTCAAGCTCAGAGCCATCGTCGACCACGAGCACGATGTCGACGTCACTGGGCACCACCGACCCGGCGAACTCGGCGTAGCGACCATTGAGACCAACGTTGATGGAACCCTGGAGGTGGGCCTGGGCGAAGTCCTCGGGGTCCCGGCCGTCGATCGCCATGGCCCCCTGGGCCAGCAGGCGGTCGAAGTCCCCGAGGTTCAGGGCCTCGGGCCGAGCCTCCTCATCGAGCAGGTCCCGATCCTTGCGGTTGAGCACGGCGTCGTAGACGAAGTACTCCGGCGCTGGGGGCTGGCCCTCGGTGACCAGGTCGATAAACGTCTTCTTGTCCGGGGCGAGCAGCGCATAGTTGTTCAGACGCTGTTCACCCATGGTCGAAACGGTGTCGGTCGACAGGTTCTTTCCACAGGCCGATCCGGCCCCATGGGCGGGATACACCTTCGTCGCATCCGGCAACGGGAGGAGTTTCGTGTGCAGGCTTTCATAGAGCTGATCAGCCAACTCGTCCCTGGTGAAGCCGATCGAGGCCAGCAGGTCAGGGCGGCCGACATCGCCGATGAAGAGTGTGTCGCCGGTCAGGACCCCGTAGGGGATCTCGTCATTGGCATGCTCACGGACCACGATGCTGATCGACTCGGGGGTGTGGCCCGGGGTGTGTAGGATCTCGAGTTCGACCTCGCCCAGCGAGATGCGTTCGCCATCGGCGAGCTTCCTTGACGGGAACTCGGTCTCCGCAACCGATGAGAACCCGATCTCAGCCCCCGTTTCCGCCGCCAACTCGAGGTGTCCGGACAGGAAGTCGGCGTGGAAATGGGTTTCAAGTACAAGTTCGACGGTGAGGCCGGCGGCTTCGGCGTCGCTGATGTACTCAGCAACGTCGCGCCGGGGGTCGACGACCACCGCCCGCCCTGTGGTCTCATCACCGATGAGATACGAGGCGTGGGAGAGGCAATCAAGGTAGTACTGCGTGAACTTCATGTTCGTTCCCTTCCTAGGAGAAAGCGGGTTGGGTGGTGCCGTTGACCACGGTGAGTCTGCCGGTGGTGACGTCGTGGATGGCGCCGCGAAGCTCAACCAGCCCGTCGGCAACCGCACCTCCGACGGGACCCTCATGGGCTGCGAGAACCGCGATGGTGTTGGCGACGTTGAGGGCGGCAAGCTGATCAATCCCGGCGTCGGGGCAGGCACGGGCGATCTCACAGATTGGGGCGACGATCGGGCCCAGGTGACCGCCGCAGGTCCCACCGGCAGCAGCCGTGACCGCCCCACAGCCGGTATGGCCCAGCACGACGATCAGATCAACACCAAGCACATCGACGGCGTAGTCGAGGCTGGCTACGGCTGAGGGCACCGCAGTGTTGCCGGCGATGCGAACCACAAACAGGTTCCCGGCGTCCTGGTCGAAGATGACCGACGGCGGAACACGTGCATCCGAGCAGGCCAGGATGGCCGCCTTGGGCTCATGCTTGGGTGGACCAACCGGCCCGCCGGCCCCGTGGCCCAACTCGGCCCCAACCCGTTTGTGGGCGGCGACCAGATTCTCCCAGAGCGACTCAGGCATGGGCCTGTACCCCCTGCCCGTTCGCCACGGCGGGCTCGCCAATATTTTCGTCGACGCCGGCGCGGCGCTGGTCGGCCGACCGCTGGAACCCACCTCGAATCGCCCCGACGGCATCGTTGGTCGAGGCGTGAACACGCTGGCCGAGATCGTCCCAGATGCCAGCTCGCCGAAGTACGTCCCGCACCGGCCCCTTCACATCGCTGAGGTGCAGGGCCACCTGGCGTTCGGCGACCTCGGTGAGAACCTCATGGAGCATCTCGGCGCCCGTGGCGTCGAGATCGTTGATGCCCGAGGCGTCAAGAACCAGCGCCCGGGGCTCGACCTTGACGGCGTCGGCATGGGCGATCACGAGTTTCTTGACGTTGGCGGCGTTCACGAACGAGAGCGCAGCGTCGATCCGAACGATCCGAACACCGTCGATGGTCCGGGCTTCGGGGAAGCGTTCGACGTTGCGGTAGCTGGTGGTGCCATCGACGTGACCCAGCACGGCGCTGTGGGGCCTCGATATTCGGGCGAACACCACGAGCATCGATGCGACAACGGCAACGAGAATGCCGAGCTCGATGCCGAGAATCAGCGTGGCGAAGAAGGCGACGCCCAGGCCGATCAGGTCGCTCCGCTTGACCTTGGCGATGTGGCGCATCTCGGCCACGTCGATCAGGCCGATGATGGCCATGATGATGATCGCCCCCAGGGCCGCATTGGGAAGCGAGGCGAATAGCGGTGTGAGGAAGGCGATGGTGGTCAGGACGATGCCCGCGGTGATCAGCGATGCCAGCGGCGTTCGGGCTCCTGCGGTGTCGTTGACCGCAGTCCGGGAGAAGCCACCGGTGACGGGATAGCCGCCGAACAACCCGGCGGCCACGTTGGCCGCCCCCAGCCCCACCAGCTCGCTGTTGGCAACGACCTCGTAGCGGTGGCGTCGGGAGTAGACCTTGGCCACGGCGATGGACTCCATGAACCCCACGACGGTGATGACAAGCGCGGTGCCGACGAGGCTTCCCATCAGCGACCCATCGAAGTCGGGCAGGCCAAAGGCAGGGAGGCCTTCAGGGATATCGCCAACAACCTTCACCCCACGGTCCTCCAGATTGAGGAGTTTGACCGCCGAGATGGATCCGACGACGACGACCAGGGCAGCCGGGATTCTGGGAGCCAGCCGCTTCAGCCCGAACAAGGTTGCGAGCGCCGCGAGGCCCAGCAGCAGGGTTGCTCCGTTCGCCCCCGATAGCTTGTCGGCCACTTCGATCACGGTCTGGTAGAAGTGGTCCTTGCGTTCGGTGGAGACCCCAAAGATGTGCTTCGCCTGTGAGAAGCCGATGATGATCGCCGCTGCGGCGGTGAAACCCACGAGCACCGAGTGCGACAGGAAGTTCACCAAAAACCCGAGCCGGCCCGCGCCCAGGACAAGGTGGATGACACCAACCATCAGCGCCAGCAGGGCCGCCGCACTGAGATAGCCTGCGGTCCCCTCTTCAACCAGCGGCGCCAGGGCCGAAGCCGTGAGCAGTGACACGATCGCCACCGGGCCGACGGCCAGCTGGCGGGAGGTGCCAAACAGGGCATAGACGACCACGGGGATGGTTGCGGCGTACAGGCCGACCTCGGGCGGAAGGCCTGCAAGCAGGGCATAGGCCATTGCCTGGGGAACCAGCATCGCACCGACCGTGAGGCCAGCAGCGAGATCGCTCCGAATGTCCGTGCGCTCGTAACGACGAGCCCAGGACAGGATCGGGAGCAGTTTCCCAAGGGTTTCCATACATACGAATATACGGACATTTACCTGACCCGTCAACCCCAGGCCCAGGTGGGACCGCGCCCACACCGACACGGTCCCCGCCTTGGCCGCCTTGGGTGCCGTGGAGCTCGCCCGAGATCAGCTGAGGCGGATCAGGCCCGAGCCTTGCGCATCACCGACCTGCCGACGGACGCAGTTCGCTGCGTCCGCCCGCCGACCAGTCGCTCATGAACCGGTAGCGATCTCCTCGGATGATCGTCGTCCGCCACTCAATCGGCGCGCTGTCATGGCAGCCCAGACGCTCAAGAAAGAACGCGGCAGCAGCCCGGCCAAGGTCGAGCTTCTTGCGGTCAGCGGCTGCGGGGATTATTGGGGTGAGACGCTCCCAGCCCTGATTGGGGACGGGAGAGCCAACAGCAGCGAGTTCCTGGTAGAGCGCCGTGCGGGTCCAATCGACATCCAGCAGCGGCAACGCGACGGCTTCGGGCAGCCAGGCCCGGTCGATGGCGAGGGGCGAACCACCCGCCAGGCGAAGGCGCTCGATCAGCACCAGCCTCGCTCCCCCATCGAGGCCAAGCTGCGCGGCCGCAGCGGCGTCGGCCACCACTTCGCACCGCTGAACCTCACTGGTCTGCTCGACGCCCGCAGACTCCACCGACTGGAACAGGCTGTAGAGCGTGCCCAGCGACTGCTCGAACTCGGAGCGATTCACCACCGTTCCCCGGCCGCGCTCGCGCTTGAGTAGACCCGTTTTGTTGAGATGCCGGATGGCCTCCCGAACGGTGTGCCGACTGACTTCGTAGGCTTCGGTCAGCTCCAGGTCCGTGGGGAACGACTCGTCGAACTCGCTGGCCTTGAGCCGTTTCAGCAAGTCGGTTTCGAGCTGTGCCCACAGTGGCATCGGGCTGCTTCGGTCAAGAGGTGTCACTTGAGTTCCCGCAAATCCTGTTGGTAGGCCCACCATTTGATCATCCGGACATTCTATCATATGGTCCATTTCGTCTGCCCAGCTGGAACGTGGCCCGCGCCCCGCCATCCAACCATGGACGCGCAGCGCCCCGCCGGAACGAGTCCGACGGGGCGCTGTCAGGTCTGGTTCGTCACGAGTGACGGTGACCGGAAGGATCAGGCGAGATCGAAACGATCGCTGTCCATCACCTTGGCGAACGCCGCCGCGAAGTCGCTGACGAACTTCGCCTCGGCATCGTCGGCGGCGTACACATCGGAGATGGCACGCAGGATCGAGTTCGAGCCGAACACGAGATCGTTGCGGGTACCCGTCCACTTGGTGTCGCCGCTGGCGCGATCGGCACCTTCGAAGACGTCTTCGGAGCCCGACGCCGCCGACCACTCGGTGTTCTGATCCATCAGATTCACGAAGAAGTCGTTGCTCAGCGTTCCGACGCGATCGGTGAACACACCGTGGCCGTCGTTGCTCACACCGAGGACCCGCAGACCACCGACCAGGGCCGCCATCTCCGGCGCACCGAGATCGAGCAGGTTGGCTCGGTCGACGAGGAGGTGCTCGGCCACGTGGCTACTGCCCTTACCCAGGACGTTCCGGAAACCGTCGTTCTTGGGCTCAAGCCAGGCGAAGGACTCGACATCGGTCTGTTCCTGGCTGGCATCGCCCCGCCCGGTACTGACCGAAACGGCGACGTCGTGGCCGCCGGCCTTGGCCGCAGCTTCCACCGCGGCGGCGCCACCGAGAACGATGAGGTCGGCCATGGAGACCGAGACACCGACGCTCGACTGCACACCCTCAAGGGCACTGAGCACCCGGTTGAGCTGGGCGGGCTTGTTGGCCTCCCACTCGTTTTGCGGAGCGAGCCGGATCCGGCCACCGTTTGCACCGCCGCGCATGTCGCTCTGGCGGTAGGTGGAGGCCGAGGCCCATGCGGTCTCGACCAGTTCGGCGACCGTGAGATCGGTCGCCATGATGGCGGCCTTCACGGCGGCAACGTCGGCGTCGCTCAGGGCGGTGCCGGCGGGGACCGGGTCCTGCCACAGCAGTACCTCAGAAGGCACCTCGGGGCCGAGGTAGCGCGCGATTGGGCCCATGTCGCGGTGGGTCAGCTTGTACCAGGCGCGGGCGTAGGCGTCGGCGAGTTGGTCGAAGTTGTCACGGAAGCGCTGGGAGATCGGACCGTAGATCGGGTCCATCTTCATGGCCATGTCGGCCGTGCTCATCATCGGCGCGTGGGTGATGTTCGGGTCATGCGCATCGGGCACGGTTCCCGCCAGGGCGGGGGCGGTCCACTGCTTGTGACCGGCCGGGCTCTCGGTCATCTCCCACTCGTTGTCCATGAGGGTTTCGAGGTAGTTGTTGTCCCACTTGATGGGTGTGGAGTTCCACGCCCCCTCGAACCCGCTGGTCGTGGTGTGCACGCCCTTGCCCGAACCGAAGGCGTTCTTCCAACCCAGGAGTTGCTGCTCCATGGGGGCACCCTCAGGCTCGGGACCCATTTCGTCCTCGGGCCCGGCGCCGTGCATCTTGCCGAAGGCGTGACCGCCGACGACGAGCGCCACGGTTTCTTCGTCGTCCATGGCCATACGGCCGAAGGTCTCGCGAATGTCGGCGCCGGAGGCGACCGGATCGGGGTTGCCGTTGGGGCCTTCGGGGTTCACATAGATGAGACCCATCTGCACCGCACCGAGGGGCTCCTCGAGCTGACGGTTGCCGCTGTAACGCTGATCGTCGAGCCAGACGTTCTCAGGACCCCAGTAGATGTCTTCTTCGGGGGCCCAGATGTCTTCGCGGCCACCGGCGAAACCGAAGGTCTTGAAGCCCATCGACTCCATGGCGACGTTGCCGACGAGGATCAGGAGGTCGGACCAGGAGATCTTGCGGCCGTACTTCTTCTTGATCGGCTCAAGCAGGGCGCGGGCCTTGTCGAGGTTGCCGTTGTCGGGCCAGCTGTTCAGCGGAGCGAAACGCTGACTGCCCGTAGCACCGCCGCCACGACCGTCGTGGGTGCGGTAGGTACCGGCCGAGTGCCACGTCATACGGACAAAAAGCGGGCCGTAGTGGCCGTAGTCCGCAGGCCACCAGTCCTTCGAATCGGTCATGAGCGCAGTGAGATCGGCCTTGACCGCAGCCAGGTCGAGGGTGGCGAACTCCGCCGCGTAGTTGAAATCATCGCCCATCGGGTTCGACTTGGCCGAGCCCTGATCGAGGATGTTCAAGTTCAGTTGGTTAGGCCACCAGTGTTGGTTGGCCTGGCTGCCACGAGCTGAGTGGTCACTCTGCAGCACCGGACATTTTGCTTCGTCGGTCATAGTACTCTTTGGCTCCTGCGGGTTGATTTCATTGGGTTTGGAGAATGTTTCGGTTTGGGCCGACTCAGCCCAGACAGTCGGGGCACCGGCCCCAAAAGACAACCTCGGCTTCGTCGATCTCAAAGCCGTGATCTTGCTCAGCGTCGAGACAGGGCGTCGACCCGACGGCACAGTCAATGTCGAAGATTAGACCGCAACCTCGGCAGACCAGATGATGGTGGTTGTCACCAACGCGGTCCTCGTAACGAGCAGGCGAGCCGGTGGGCTGGATCCGACGAATAAGACGCTTGTCAGCAAGGGCGCCGAGCGCGTCATAGGCTGCCTGCCGGGAGATCGAGCCGATCTTGTCCCGAACAACTTCGGTCAGCTCTTCGGCGGTGGCATGGGGGTTGGTGGTGACGGCCTGCATGATCGCCAGACGCTGGGCGGTGACCTGGAGACCGGAACTTCTCAGCTGCTGCTCGAAGCTCTGTTGCTCGATCGGATCATGAGCGAGGGGCTCTTGCTCAAGGGCATCAGTCAAGATGGACAAGTCAAGCAGGAATTCTGGACTTAGTCAAGAGTTTGGCTTCGTCGACGTGAGAATCTGGCGTGCCGCGATGAGAGGGAGAGAGAAAGAGAACGAATCCGGAGTCAGCCAAATTTGTCGGCTCGATCCTGGAGGGCCCCCGACATGCCTTTCTCCCGCACCGCGGTGAAGAAGTCGACGTAGGAGGAGCTCTGGTGAAAGAAGGTGTCGAGGTCCGCCGTGCTGTAGCAGGAGGCCAACAACCCCATGTTCTCGAACCAGCGGTTGGTGGCCAGTTTCGACATCCGTAGCCCGACCTCGGCGGTGCGGGCCACGTCCTGGGCCATGGTCAGAGCGGCGGCGTCGAGTTCGTCGTCAGGGACGACCTGGTTCACCAGACCGATGCGCTCGGCCTCGGAGCCGCTGATGAGCTTGGCGGTGAACAGCAGCTCCTTGGTCTTGCGCATACCGATCAGCATTGGCCAGAACGAGAGTGTCACCGGGATGCCCAAGTCTCGTCCGGCCGGGTGCCCGAACTTGGATCCCTCCCCTGCGACCACAAGATCGGCGACTCCCAACAGCTCCCCCGCGCCGGACAGACAGACTCCCTGCACCTGGGCGACGATCGGCTTGGGGAACTTCCACAGGCGTAGCCACCGCTCAAGGATCTCGGTGACGTCATCCCGGTCGATGACGGCATCGACCGGGCCCTCAAAATCGGCCCCGTACTGGCTGAGGATCCAGTCGTTGGGGGCCAGATCGTAGCCGGCGCAGAACGATCGACCGGCCCCCTTCAGTAGCACCACCGAGACCTCCCGGTCGGCCTTGGCGGCGGCGAAAGCCACCTCGAGCTCGTCGAGGAGCGTCCTGCTCATGGCGTTGAGCTTCTCGGGGCGGTTCAGCGTGATGGTGCAGATCCGCTCATCGACCGAATAGAGCAGCGTGGCAAAGGAGGGCGCAGTCATCGCAGGAGTTTGTTCCAGGCGTGCGTTCGTCGCCAGTCATCAGGCCCGATTGCGTTCGATGCGACTCACCAGCGAAGCCTGACCCGGCGTACTGTCGGCATTGCCAACGCCAATCCACCAACAGGATCTTAAGACAATGAGTTGCGACAAGACCCGATGAAAGATTTTGATGTCGTCGTCGTCGGCGGTGGGATCAGTGGGCTCGTCGTCGCCGATGGCCTCATCGAGGCTGGCCTGACCGTCAAGGTGTTCGAGGCACGGGCCGAAGTCGGCGGACGGATGGCCACCGTCGCGGTGCCTGGCGGGCACGCCGATCTCGGCGCGACGTGGTTCTGGCCCGGTGAAAGGCGCATCGCCGCCCTGGTCGACCGGCTCGAACTGGCGACCCACCAGCAGTGGAGCACCGGCGACGCCCTCGTCTCGGCCCACGGCCAACTTCGTCGAGTCAGCTGGGGAGCGGCACCTGCGTGGCGTTTCAGCGAGGGTGCGGCCACGGTGCCGGCGGCACTCGCCGACCAACTCCCCACCGGTACCGTCGCCACCGGGTGCGTTGTCCAGCGCATCGAATCCACCGACACCGGAGTCCTCGTCCACCTCGGCGATACCCGGGTTTCGGCCCGCTGCGCAGTGGTTGCCCTTCCCCCGTCGCTCGCACTCGGAGCGGGGCTCATCCCTGACGAAGCGCTCGATCCAGACCTCGCCATGGTTGCCTCGACCATCCCGGTGTGGATGGGGGCAACGGCCAAAGCGGTGGCCGTCTACCCAAACGCCTTCTGGCGAACCGCTGGCCTGTCCGGCCTGGCCACCGCCACCGATGGGCCACTGCATGAGATCCACGACATGAGTGGGCCGAACGGACAGCCGGCCATGCTGTTCGGCTTCGGCCAAGCTGGGCCAGGCCGATCCGAAATCACCCAGGCCGCCATCACCGACCAACTCACTGGACTGTTCGGCCCCGAGGCGGCAACACCGCTTGAGATCCTGATTCGTGATTGGCAACTTGAGGAACACACGACCTCACCGCACCACCGAGCGAGCCAGCGATACGACCTGTTCAGCTCACCGCTTCTCCAACGTCCGGCGTGGGCTGGTCGTTTGTACTGGGCCTCCACCGAGACTTCCAGCGAAGCGCCCGGCCATATCGAAGGGGCGTTGACCGCCGCCGAGCGGACCATCCACGCCATCGCCTGGCATCTCGGCCAGGCCAACGCTGACGCAATCCCCCAAGCCAAGCTCCACCGAATCGAGCCCAAAGTATGACAACGAATCCAACGCTGTCCCTCAAAGACCTGGTCGGCGAACTGGAGATGGCGCGCCGCCACAGCATCGACCTCGTCGCCGATCTCACCCCGCAGCAGGTCGATTGGCGACCACACGCCAACAGCAGCGCCATCGCCTGGCATCTCGGCCACCAGGCTGCCGTCGGCCACTACATGGTCCGCAACCTCACCGCCGCCGAACCGCCAATCGATCGGGAGTTCGACCAGATCTTCGACTCAGCGACCGTCGAACCCGACCGCAGCCCACTCCCACCCTTGGCCGCAATCGTCGACTACCGCGACGCGGTCGCCGCCAGCACCAAAGCCACGCTCGACCGGATCATCGAACGCCGCGTCCAGGCTCCCGACCAACTGGCCGCGGTGGCCGCGGGGCTCCTCCACGCCCTCATCAACCACGAGTACCAACACAGCACCTGGATCGGCGAGGTACGTGACACGATGATCGACACCCCCTCCCCGGCCCCAGAATCAGACCGAATCATCTCCGTCGAGGGCTACTGGATGGCGTCGCGATGAGCTGAGCAAGGCCCAGCGGGCGTTCCACGACGGCATGGTCGAGGTCGGCGAGCCGGTAGTGGCCGATATCAACGACCCGTCGCAGCTCCCCAGGCTCGGTGTCTTCCCCGTCACCATCGACGACAACAACCAGCGGGTCACCACCAGCCTTGCCTACCTGACCGATGGGGTTCGGGCCCGCGAGAACCTCACGATCCGCACCAACGCCGAGGTCGCCAGGATTGAGGTCAGCAACGGGCGGGCGACTGGGGTCACCCTCGTCTCGGGCGACCATGTCGAGGCCGACGAGATCGTGGTGTCAACCGGGGCAATCTGGACCCCGGCCCTGCTCATGAGGTCGGGCATCGGCCCGGCAGGCCATCTATCGGAGTACGGCATCACGGTGCACCCCGATCTTCCGGTTGGGGAAACGATGAGCGACCATCTGGGTCCCGGCCTGCCCTATCGCCACGACGGCCCGATGGGCGGGGTCGCCGGGCCGGCCCAGGTCCTGCTCATCGGCGCATCCAACGGCGCATCCAACGGCGCTTCCAACAGCGCCGATATCGACTACCACGCCTTCCCGATCGCATCGGTGCCGAGCGAGAGCGAGACCACGTTCATGATGGCGGTGTTCCTGCTGCGATCGAGCGGCAGGGGAAGCGTGCGCCTCGGCGAGACCCCCGCCGCCGACCCCATCGTGACGGCGCCGCCGCTGCCCGACAATGCCCCGGAACGGCTTCGCCATGCCTTCGACCGCATCGCGGCCTGGGAGCAGTCGGCTGCGGCCCAGGAATTGGGCTGCTCCCCGCTGATGCCGCTCGACCTGACCGCTCCCGATGCAGTCGCCACTGCGGTGAAGCGCAACACGATGAGTTATGGCCACATGACCGGCACCTGCCCGATGGGAACGGTGCTCGACGCCGACGGTCGGGTGATCGGGATCGATGGCCTTCGTGTTGCTGATGCGTCGGTGATGCCGACGATCCCTTCCGGCAACACCTATCTCGGATGCGTCATGGTGGCCGAGCGAATCGCCCAGAAGATGGCAGGCTGACCTCAATCAGGCTGACGCTGCGGCCGAGTGCCAGGACTCGATGGCGTTGATGTGCTCATCGACGGTGGTGAGACCGGCCCCCATCGTCACGACCGATGCGTGGCTACCACCGGCCTGCTGCCACCGTTCGAGGTCGGCGAGCCACCGGTCACTACCGTTGGTGTAGGGCATGATCGATTCGAATCCGAAGGCGTCTTCTCGACCGATCTCGGCCCTGCGCGTCTCGATCCGCTCCTTGGCCTCGACCGCGATGTCGAGCTGGCGTCCGGAGAAGATGAAGCCATCGCCGATACGCGCCGCCCGGTCGTAGGCCGGGGGTGAGAACCCACCGAACCACACCGGGATCTGGCGCTTCGGGGCCGGGAACAGCTTCGCTCGGACGACTGCGTGATCGGTGTCGGTGTGTTCGACGATCTCGCCCGACCAGAGCTTGCGCATCAGCTCGACCTGGTCGGCTTGACGGGCCCCTCGTCGGCCCCAATAGTCGCCAACCTCAAGGGCGTCGTACTCAACCCAGTTCCAGCCAACGCCAACGCCGAGACGCAGCCGTTCGCCGGAGTAGAGGTCGACGTCGGCCGCCTGTTTGGCCACCAGGGCCGTCTGGCGCTGGGGAAGGATGATCACCCCGGTGACCAGCTCGATCCTCTCGGTGATACCAGCCAGGTAGCCGAACATCACCAGTGGTTCATGGAACGGGTGGGCCTCGGTATAGGGCCCGGTCAGCGCCGGCTCGCGACCCGTGTGCTCGGCCCCGAGGACGTGGTCGTAGACGAGGAGATGGTCATAGCCCAGGTCTTCGGCCGCTTGGGCGAAGGCCTTCACCGCCCCGACATCACCGCCAAGTTCGATCTGGGGGTAGACGACTCCGGTCCTCATGACGTGTGCTGCTCATTCTCGAATGTACCCATGGCCTCTGTTCCCCTGTGGCTTCGGTGTTCGAAGACTAACGGCGGCCGACTGACGTCGCCAGCGGTGACCGGATAGTGAAGAACGCCCAAACAGGCAGCCGTCAGTTTTGGTTGACCCGGCCGCGGAGGGCGGCGAGGGACATGCTCATGCTGAGGGCCCCCACGAGGCCGATTGCGAGCATGGTCTTGGCCAGTTCGCCCCACTGCCAGCCGTCGAGGGTGAGCGACCGTAGTCCTTCGAGGATGTAGGTGACGGGATTCAGTCCGGCGACCGTGTCGAGCCAGCCGGTCAGCTGATCACGTGGCACGTACGACGTCGTGAGGAACAGGAACGGGAAGAACAGCATGAAACTCGAGTTCACGGCTGCGGGGTTGCCGGTCTTGAGGGCAATGGCGTAGCCAAACCCGGCAAACGCCAGACTCCAGCACGCAGCGATGGCGACGAACGCCACGACGCCGTACACGCCGGCTTCGAACCGCACGCCGAGGATGAATCCGAGGGCGAGGATGGGGAGTGTGAGCGCGGCGGCGACGGCGACGTCGGCCAGCATGTGCCCTATGAGGATCGACGTGCGACGCACCGGTGTGAGCAACATCCGGTCCATGTACTTGTTCTGGACATCGAGCACGACGGCGGGCGCCCGTGACACGCCGGTGACTCCGAGCAGGATGGCGGTGGGCATTTGGAATGCGGTGTAGTCGAACCCGGCCGCCGCGCCCTCGGTGAGTCGTTCGAGGGTGGCGATGTTCACGACAAAAAAGAAGATGGCGATGAACACCGGTGGGATCACCACCTCGAGGTCACGAGACACGGCGCGCAGGGCGCGACCGGCAACGGCCAGCGTGTCACGGATGAATCCGCTGGGTGCGGCGAGGGTCTGGCCGAGAGGCCCGGGAGTGGTGGTGGCGGTCATCGGGTTTCGGTGCTGGTGCTGGTGCTGGTGCTGGTGCTGGTGCTGGTGCTGGTGCTGGTGCTGGTGCTGGTGCTGGTGCTGGCATGGGCGTTGGTTGTGTCGGTTTGGATGCGGGAGCCGGTCAGTTCGAGAAACACGTCGTCGAGGGTGGTCGACCGGAGACTGAGTCCGTCGAAGTCGATGCCTGCGGTATCGAGCGCGATGGCGACTGGCCCGATCGTCGTGGCGCCATCGGCGGTGGCGATGCGCAGGACGTGATGCTCGGCGTCGATGGAATCGATTCCCGGGATGTTGCTGAGCGCGTCGCGGGCAGCGGTGACGTCGCCCGGGATCTCGGCGATCACGATGTCGCGGCCGACCTGACGTTTCAGTTCCTCGGGGGTGCCTTCGGCCACGAGTTGGCCGGCATTGATGATGCCGATGCGGTGGGCGAGAGCGTCGGCTTCCTCGAGGTACTGGGTCGTCAACAGGATCGTCATGCCGAGCCGTTCGTTGAGCGTGCGGACTTCGTCCCAGACCCGGGCGCGGCTGGCGGGGTCAAGCCCGGTGGTCGGCTCGTCGAGGAAGAGCACTTCGGGCTCGTGCACGAGGGCGGCTGCGAGGTCGAGTCGCCGTCGCATCCCACCCGAGTACGTCTCGATGCGACGGTCGAGAGCGTCGCCGATGTCCACCAGGCTCGTGAGGGCGCGCATCCGCTCGTCGATGACGGAGTGCTTCAGACCATAGAAGCGACCTTGGAGGCGAAGGAGTTCGGTTCCGGTCTGGCGTGGGTCGAGTGAGATGTCCTGCAGGGCGGCGCCGATGCGGAGCCGCACCTTCTGGGCGTCGGCGACAATGTCGTGACCGGCCACATGCGCCGTACCCGAGGTGGGGGCGAGCAGGGTGCACAACATGCGCACGGTGGTCGACTTGCCCGCACCGTTCGGTCCGAGGAATCCGTAGATCTCTCCAGGGGCGATGGCGAGGTCGAGCCCTCGCACTGCATCGTTGGCATCGAAGGTACGACTCAACCCCTGCGCCGAGATCGCGAGGCGACGCTGCGTCGAACTCGATCCTGGAGAGAGAGTGGTTGCTGGCCCATCAGCGATGGCGAAAGACATTGCTACATCCTTTTTGCGGCTTTGGTTCCATCACCATGGCAACCATTGCGGACAGGATCGGTCCGCAAACTGTGGAAAGCTCAAACCATGCGAAACGATCCGACGGGACGGGCCCTGCAGCTGCTCTCGTTGCTGCAGACCCACCG
>Ga0316190_10000915_pt1 | contig 20916 bp, 19 predicted proteins | sample Eddworburrow2_MG_FD_204929 | JGI IMG/M metagenome (GOLD analysis project Ga0316190, IMG submission 204929) | Coastal sediment microbial communities from Maine, United States - Eddy worm burrow 2 | ecosystem: Environmental > Aquatic > Marine > Coastal > Sediment | place: USA: Maine | collected... | reverse complement strand
AGAGCTGTGGAAAAATGGCCCCGTCCCTTCGGGTTGCGCCCCAAAATGGGCCACTCGGTGTTACTCGTCGTTCATTTGGAATGACCAAACTTCACTCCTCGCGCCTTGATTGGCCCATCTTGGGGCAGCAACGACGCGATCCGGATTAGTGTTAACAGGCCCTAGCAGCAGGACAGACGATAGCCGGCGGTGCGCACTGTCTGGATCATGTCACGCCGCCCCGACGCCTCCAGCGCAAGCCGCAATTTGCGGATGTGTACGTCTACCGTCCGGTCCTCGACCTGGGTATTGGGGGGCCACAGGTAGGCAATCAGTTCGCCGCGACTGTACACGCGCTCCGGATGCTGCATCAGAAACTGCAGCAGCCGGAACTCGGTCGGACCCAGTTGGATCTGTCCGCTGTCCACAGTGACCCTCCTGGTGGTCGCATTCAGACACAGCCCACCAATCTCGATCACTTCACCGTCGGCCTTTTCCACAGCCAGGCCGCAGCGACGCAGCACCGCGCGGATCCTGGCCTTGAGCTCGGAAGGCGAAAAGGGCTTGCTGATGTAGTCGTCCGCACCGGCATCCAATGCCGCCACCTTGTCGGCGTTGTCGGCACGCGCGGTGAGCATGATGATGGGAAGGTAGCCGTTTCGGGCATCCGTGCGCATCGAGCGCGCGAACTCGAGGCCGGACTCCCCACCCGGCAACATCCAGTCCAGCAATATCAGGTCGGGCGACGTTTCGGCGATACGCGCCCGGGCCTCGGCGATAGTCGCCGCAGCGACGCAGCCGAAGCCGTCCACCGAGAGTGCAAATTGCACCATCTCGCGGATCGGCGCCTCGTCGTCCACGATCAGGACTGTCGGTTGGGTCGCATCCACGCCAGCTCCTCGTAGCGAGGGGCGTCAGCCGTAACGCCCCTCGATATAGTCTGCTGTCTGTTGCTGCTTCGGGGCCAGGAACAGCTCATCGGTGGCAGTGTGCTCCACGACCTTTCCCATCAGCATGAAGATGCACTCTTCGCTGGCGCGCCGGGCCTGGGCCATGTTGTGGGTCACGATCAAAATGGTGTACTGGCCACTCAGTTCCCAGATCAGTTCCTCCACCGCCTCGGTACCCTTGGGATCGAGCGCCGAGCACGGCTCGTCCATCAGCAACACCCGTGGCTTTACCGGCAACAGGCGGGCGATGCACAGTTTTTGCTGCTCCTCCAGCGACAACTCCGTCGCCTTGCGCTTGAGCTTATCCTTCACCTTGTCCCACAACAACACCTGGCGCAGCGCCTGCTCGACGATCTCGTCTTCCTGCGCCCGACTGTTCTTCTTGTCGCTGAGATGAATCCTGTGGCCGAACAGCACGTTGTCGCGAATCGGGAGGGGCAGCGGATTCGGGCGCTGAAAGACCATCCCAATCTGCTTGCGAACCTGCAGCAGTTCCACCGCCGGGGCATAGATGTTCTGATCGTGGACCTTGATACTGCCGTCGATCCGCACATAGCCCAGGCGCTCGTTGATTCGGTTGACGCTGCGCAGGAAGGTGGACTTGCCGCAGCCCGAGGGCCCGATCAACGAGGTGATGCGCCCGCTGCGGATGTTGAGGTTCACGTCGAACAGGGCCTGGAAGGTGCCGTACCACAGGTTCAAGTCCTCGGTCTGGATGGCGTAGGTCGGCTCCCCTTGCGTACTCATGGCGTCTTCTTCCGGATGGTGTGGCGGGTTCGGTACGGCATCCATCAGCCGAATTTGCCTTCGATATAGTCCCTGGTGCGTTCGTCCTGGACCTGTCCGGCGAAGATCTCAGCGGTACGGCCGACTTCGATGCACTCACCGGCGAGGAAAAACGCCGTGCGATCGGCAAGGCGTTCGGCCTGCTGAACCAGGTTGGTCACCATGATGACGGTCATCTCGCTGCGCAGTTCCTTCAGCACCTCCTCGATACGCATCGTCGTCACCGGATCCACCGCGATGGAGAACTCGTCCAGCATCAGCACTTCGGGCTCCTGCGACAGTGCGCGGGCAATGGTGAGCCGCTGCTGTTGACCGCCGGACAGCAGGCTGCCCAGCGAATTCAGCCGATCCTTGACCTCATCCCAAAGCGCGGCGCGCGCCAGGCAACGTTCCACGATCACGTCGAGGCTGGCCCGATCCCTGGTGCCCGACAGGCGCGGTGCCAATGCCACATTGTCGTAGATCGTCATCGGCAACCCGACCGGCAGCGGAAATACCACGCCTATACGCTTGCGCAGCGCGTACACGTTGCGCAGGCGGTCGACCGGCTGACCGTCGAACCTTATGTCCCCTTCGACATGCATCCCACTGGTGAAGTCATCCATTCGGTTCAGGGCCTTAAGGAATGACGTCTTGCCGGCATTGGCCGGACCGATGATACCGAAGATCTCGTGCTCCTTGACATCGAGGGAAACGCCACCGAGGGCGAGCGCCCCACCATAGCGGATCGAAAGCCCGTTCACGGTGATTTTCAGTAGGTTCTTGGATGCTGCGGGCAGCGTCTCCACCGCGGCCTGGGCGCTTACCATTTCTTCTTACCCCGCAGGTACATACGAAAGGCGATGGAGAGGCTGTTCATGATCAGGACCAGCGCCACCAATACCAGCGCGACGCCATAAGGCAATGCATCGGGGACACCCGGCACCTGGGTGGAGACCACAAACAGGTGCAGCGACAGCGCCATGGTCTGGTCGAACACGCTTTCGGGCAGGAACGGCAGGAAGAATGCCGCCCCGGTGAACATGATCGGCGCGGTCTCCCCGGTGGTTCGAGACACCTCGAGGATGACGCCGGTGAGGATGCCCGATACCGCATTGGGCAGCACGATCCTTCGGATGGTCTGCCAGCGGGTGGCGCCCATGTTCCAGCAGGCCTCGCGAAATGCCATCGGGACCGCCGCCAGCGACTCGCGGGTCGCGACGATCACGACTGGCAGGGTCATGATCGCCAGGGTAAGACTGGCGGCCAGTATGCTGGTGCCGAAACCGAAAAAGATCACGAAGGCACCGACCCCGAACAAGGCATGCACGATGGATGGCACGCCGGCCAGGTTGATGATCGCCAGGTTGATGACCCGGGTGAACCAGTTGTCGCCGGCGTACTCGTTGAGATAGACCGCGGCGGCCACCCCCAGTGGCACAGAGACGAGCAGGGCCACCGACACCAGCCACACGGTGCCTATCAGCGCAGGCAGGATACCGCCCGCGGTCATCCCATCCGTGGGGCTGGTGAACAGGAACTCGAACGATATGATCGAGCCGCCCTTGACGATCAACGTACCCAGAATGACCAGCACCGGCAGGACCAGCAACAGCACCATCATCAGGAACAGGATCCTGTACAGCCGCTCGACCTTCTTGTTGCGCTGGTTCAGTGCAGATATTTCGAACATCGCGCTCATCCTTTACGCACCCCGCGGACAATGAGATCGGCCAGTAGATTGATGATGAAAGTGATGACGAACAGGAAGATGCCGATCGTGAACAGCGCGCTGTAGTGGTCCGACCCGACAGCGGTCTCACCGAGTTCGGCAGCAATGGTGGCGGTCAGCGCACGCACCGAATCGAACACGCTGTGTGGGATATTCACCGAGTGGCCTGTCGCCATCAGTACCGCCATGGTCTCCCCGAAGCCACGCCCGACGCCGAGCAGTACCGCGCCCAGCAGGCCGTTCTTGGCCGCCGGCAACACCACCTTGTAGATCACCTGCCAACGCGTCGCGCCCATCGCTTCGGCGGCCTCGCGATAGCGGTCCGGCACCGCCTTGAGAGCGTCTTCCGCGATCGAGGTCATGATCGGCGCGGCCATCAGGCCGAGGATGATGCCGGCATTGAGCACGTTCAGGCCCACTGGCACGTCGAACAGCTGGATGATCAGCGGATTCATGATGGACAGCCCGATGAATCCCCAGACTACAGACGGGATCGCGGCCAGCAGTTCGACCAGGACCTTCAGGAACTCGCGCGTCTTACCGGTGGCGAACTCGCCTATGTAGATCGCGGCTCCCAGCGAGAAGGGGATGGCGACGATCATCGCCAGACCCGTGACGCTGGCGGTCCCGGCGATCAGCGCGAGGATGCCGTACTCCGGCTCATCCTCGTCGCTGGGCTCCCAGTACACGGAGGTAAAGAATTCCTTCAGATCGAGGGTATCGAATATGAAACCGAGCCCCTCTTTGGTAATGAAGACGAATATCCCGATGATGAACAGGATCGCCGAGATACCCCCCAGGAAGACCACTCCCTGTACCAGCCTGTCGATGTACCAGTCGGTATTGCGGCGATCGAAGGAGCCGCGGGCGGCCTCCACCGCGACCTGTTCCACCCCGGCCATCAGTCCGCCTCCACACCGCGCAACAGTTCCATGAGCTGCCTCACCTGAACGCTGAGCGCGCGATACAGCGCTTCGTAATCCAGATCGGCGTCATCGGGCGACTGGGCCAGATCCCACTCCAGCGTCACAATTGGCGAAGCGAACGGGATCTCTTCCAGATAGTTGCCGATCGGCCCCTGCAGGCTCACCACGACGTGGTAGTCCGCCAACTCCAACGGCGTCTTGTCGAACTTGTGCGGCGTCATCGCGCTGACATCTCCCCCACGCGCCGCCATGAAGGCAACCATTTCGGGGGCAAGCGTCGGTGCAGGCGTCAATGCGGCACTCTCATAGCGACCGCTGTTGGGAAAGTGTTGCCGGGCGATGACCTCTGCCATGGGTGCCATGGAGGCATTGTCACGATCGAGAAAGAGAATGCGGTAGACCTTTTGTGCCTTGGTCTGGCCGGTCGCGGCGAACACCGCCTCTTCGCAAAGATTTTTCGCCTGGTCCGCGACCCTTTCGAGCATGCCGAATACGCTGAACATCGCGAACAGATCGTCGATCGGCAAGACTTCCCTGGCCGCCGTCAGGTCACTCAGTGCAGCGGCACGCAGCCGTTCGACCTGCTTTGCCATGATCATGGTGGCATTGGCCTGATCCGCATTGCGATCGACAAAGGCCTGAACCGCCCGCTCGAGCATATCGCCCGATTCGGCGGCCATGTTCTCGACCGCCGCCGCCAGGCGCTGCCCCGGCGGCGCCGACAGATGGGCCGCCACCCTGGAGATATTGGCGGCATAGTCGCCGATCCGCTCCAGCTCGATCACCGCGCGGATCGTGGCCGATACCAGGCGCAGATGCCCGGCACTCGGCAGATGGCGGACGATGAAGCGATGACAGGCCCCGTCGATCGCGCGGACCTCACGATTGATATCGCCGTCGCCGAGAATGGTCAGACTGGCCAGCTTGTGGTTTCCGGTAAGTAAGGCATGCACTGCGTTCTTCAGCGCCTCCCGGACCAGCCCGGCAACGGCCGCCGTCCTGGAGCGAATGTCTTCCTCGTCCTGTTCCAGACGTTTCTCGTAGTGCTTCATAGCGGGGTTCCCGACGGGGTTGCGTGTCGCGTGGAATGACCGGAGATCAGTTGCACTGAACCGGGCGCACTGGGGCATAACCCTTTTGCAGGATGATGCACTGCCCTTCGTCACTCATGATCCAATCCATGTACGCCTTGATGTCACCCTCGGGTTCGCCGTTGGTGTACATCATCAGCGGCCGGGCAATGGGGTAGGTCCCGTCGCCGGCCGTTTCCACGCTCGGCGAGACACAGGGCTTGTCATCATTGGAAATGCAGGCCATTTTGATGTGATCGGTCGCATAGGCAAGACCGCTGTAACCAATCGCACAGGGCGTCTTCTCCACCAGGTCGACGACGTCTTTCGAGCCGTGCATGTCCAGCGTACCGGTGCGGTACTTCTCCTTGCCCAGCACCGCCTTCCGGAAGTAGGCGTAAGTGCCCGAATTGTTCTGCCGGCTCACGACCACGATCTCGTCCTTGCAGCCGGGTACCGTGATGCCGATGTCTGACCATTTCTTCGCCTTGCCGTCGCGGCCATAGATCTGGGCCAACTGCTCGATGGTCAGGGTGTCGGCGGGGTTGTCGTGGTGGATGTACACCGCCAGCGCGTCATAGCCGACGACATGCTCCACCGGGTTGTGACCGCGGTCCTGCGCCATTTTCAGTTCCTTGTCCTTCATCTTGCGGCTGGCGTTCGCGATATCCACGGTGCCGTTGATCATCGCGGCTATCCCGGTGCCCGACCCGCCACCACTGACCGCGACAGCGACGTCGGGATTGACGGTCTGGTAGGCCTCAGCCCAGGCCTGGGCCACGTTCACCAGGGTGTCCGACCCCTTGTTCTGAATCACTGTGCGTCCTTCTGCGCCCATCGCGAATAGCGCCAGTAGCGCACCGAGCAGGCTCGTCGATTTGTTGAGATACATTCGGATCACTCCTTTTGGAACGGAAATCTTTGATTGTGGCTGCACCACTGCAAGGCCCTGACTTTTGGGCGTCAGCGCCGACGGTACCGGTTGACTGCGCGGCTTCTAACGGCCTCTCGAGTTACTAAAGATATTGCCGGCTCATTAAGACCAAATGAATTTTTCGTGAAGTTTTTGTGAATGGCGGGACTCAGGGGGTGCCTTGCTCACGCCCGGGAGCCGGCCGTGGACCGGCGAGTCACCCGTATCCGACCGCCATTCCCCACCCCGGGTTAAAAATTCGTGACATTTTTGTTACGGAATAAGATAAGCTCTATATTTGTGTGACTTTGTGCATACAAAAAGGCATGCGAAGGGCAATGCTGATTGCTGAGCTGCTCCGCAGAGACGGCGTTGGTGCCCGCCGACCGGTTAGTGCCGGCGCCCAGCGCCAGACAGACGCCCCTCGGGCGATCGGCTCGCCCTAAGCGAGCCTGACTTTCTGTTTGGATGGCCGAGAAAAACACGAACCAGGTTGTTGCGCTTCAAGCCTTGCAACCGCGCTGAACTGCCCACCGGAGAAGAGCCGATGTCGGAAGATAAAGATGCAAAAACGACCCAGAACGTTGTCGAGGGAGACACCGAGCCCTCCGCGGCGCAGGGTGGCCAAGCGTCGGCCGATAACGCGTCGGGCCACCAGGTCCACGTCGCGGGCGACAAGGAAGCACTCGCCAAGGCGACAAAAGCGGCCATGAAGAAGAGTCATGGCAAGGTGATTCTTGTCCCGGTCGACTTCTCCCCGCACTCCGAAGCCGCACTGGTGTTTGCCGCGCAGCTTGCCGAGTCGATATCCGCCAGCCTGATCGTGCTGCATGTCGTGCACGACCCGGGGGAGATGCCCGGCTACTACTCCCGACTCGTCAAGAAGAAGCGCGTGGACCTCATCGCGAATATCGCCAAGGAAGTCTTCGACGAGTTCATGAAGGATGCGATCGACAGAAACCGGGACCACAAGGCCATCCGCAAGGCACAGAAACTGATGGTCACCGGATTGCCGGTGACCCGCATCCTGCAGGTCGCGGAGAAGGTGGAGCCGATGATGTTAGTGATGGGCAGCCAGGGCCGCACGGGGCTCAAGCACCTGTTTCTTGGATCGAAGGCGGAACAGGTGGTTCAGTTGTGCCCATTGCCCGTGACCATCGTGAAACACAAGAAATGAAGCACACGACGACAGGGGACCAGGCCATGAACAAATTAATGGATAAGCAGACACTCCGGATGGTGGTGCTCGCCACACTCGCCACCGGCGGCCTGATCTGGTGGCTGCCGGCGTTTGCCGCAGACGCATCCGGCAAGGAGATCGCCGCGGGACAGATGGCCATGCAGCTGCTCGGCGGCCTCGCCCTCTTCCTGTTCGGCATGGAGCAAATGGCCGACGCGCTGAAGGCAGTCGCCGGCGAGCGCATGAAGGGAATTCTGGCGAAACTCACCTCGAACCGCTACATGGGAGCGGTCACGGGCGCGTTCGTCACCGCCATCATCCAGTCCTCGTCGGTGACCACCGTACTCGTCGTGGGCTTCATCACCGCCGGACTCATGTCCCTGTCGCAGTCGGTTGGCGTAATTATGGGCGCCAATATCGGCACGACCATCACCGCCCAGATCGTCGCATTCAAGGTGACGAAGGCCGCACTGCTGATGATCGCGCTCGGTTTCAGCATGTCGTTCTTCTCGAAGAAAGACAACATCCGACACTACGGCAACATACTGATGGGCCTCGGTATGATTTTCTTCGGCATGAGCATCATGAGCGATGCGATGAAGCCGCTGCGCACGTTCCAGCCCTTCCTGGATCTGATGATCTCTATGGAGAATCCCTTCATCGGAATTCTCGCCGCGGCGGCCTTCACCGCCCTGATCCAATCGTCTTCCGCTACCACCGGCATCGTCATCGTCATGGCCAGCCAGGGTTTCATCACCCTGCCGGCCGGCATTGCGTTGGCCTTCGGCGCCAATATCGGAACCTGCGTAACGGCCTTGCTCGCCTCGATCGGCAAGACGCGCGAGGCGTTTCGTGCCGCCGTGGTGCACATCCTGTTCAACGTCGCCGGTGTATTGGTTTGGGTCGGCTTCATCGACCCACTGGCGACATTTGTCACATCGGTTTCGCCGACGCACCCGGAACTGTCCGGCGCCGCGCGACTCGCGGCCGAGACACCCCGACAGATCGCCAATGCCCATACGGTATTCAATATCGCGAACACACTCATTTTCATTGGTTTCACTACGCAGATCGCCCGTTTGGTCGAGTGGCTGGTACCGGACCGGCCCCTGGATGAAGAGGACATCGTCATTCGCGCCAAGTACCTCGACGACGAACTGCTGATTGCACCATCGCTGGCATTGGAGCGGGTACGCCTGGAGATCCAGCACATGGGCGAGCAAGTCAGCGATATGTTGTCGCGGATCATGCCGGCGATCATCAGCGGCGACCGGATCTCCCTGACAGCAATCCGCGATCTGGACGAGCGCGTGGACGTTCTGCAGGCCCAGATCCTCAGCTACCTGGGGAAGATCAGCCGACTGGAACTGACCGAAACGCAGAATGAAGAGTTCATGCGGCTGATGGAGGCGGTAAACAACCTGGAGAACATCGGCGATATCGTCGAGACCAACCTCGTGGACCTCGGTCTGAGCTTCGCCGATAAGAATGTCACAATGAGCCCGCCTACCCAGGAGGTATTGAATGCCTTCCACCGCGTCGTCGTCGACTCAGTGGATACCGCAATCCGGGCGGTCGCAGAAAAAGACCCGGAGGCCGCGGCGTCGGTGATCGAAATGAAAGACGAGATCAGCCGCATCGCCAATTCCACCGCCATTCATCAGGCCCGGCGCCTGGTCGCGGACGAGCCGAATCGGATCGAGGCCTACACGATCGAAATCGACATCGCGGAAAAGCTGCAGCGCATCTACTACTTCGCGAAACGTATGGCGAAAACCGTCCCGATGGAGGAAACCCCGGCGACGGCCGAATAGTCAGCGCGCCGGCGACCGGCGGGGCATCGTATCGGTTGGTGTGGCGACGCTGGCAACGCCGCCACCCGATACCCGTGCACCCCGATTGGCGGCCATTGTCCGATCGGACGGTCATCGCCCACCCGTGCCAGGACCGGGCCGGCACCACGATCAGTTAAAGCATTCTGCCTGTATTTTGATGATGACAAGCATGCTCGGCGCGGATCTTTCCGAAAACCGAAACGCCGATCGCGCCACAGTCCAGCGTTTTTCGGCGCAAGTGCGGTAGTGTTGGCGGCGGTTGCGTTGATCAGCCGAGGATAAGTCCCGGTGATTTGCCTACCCAGCGACAGCGAGGGCTGCGCACGGAATAGGGATGTCAGCATGGCTGAGCGCCCAGCATTCATCAAATCAATGTCGACGATAAACAGGCTCGTTGCGCCGGCATAAGGGGAGTAAAAAACATGACCGTTGAGAATATTATGAGTTTCCGGCTGGTGAAACTGAAGCCGACGGACCGGGTGTGTGACGCCCTGCAGATCATGCACGAGCGGCAGATCCGGAATCTGCCGGTGGTCAAGGAGAACGACGAATTCGTCGGCTTGTTCGGAATCCGGCCATTGATCCGATTGTTGTTGCCGAAGGCAAGCCAGGTCGAATACGGGCTGAAGGACCTCAACTTCATGCCCGACAGTGCGGTTGAACTCTATGAGCGCCTGCAGGAAATCGGCGAAAAACCGGTGGCGGATTTCCTCGAAAAGAAGAAGCACCTTACCTTCTGTAAACCGTCGACCAGCTTTCCTGCCGTTATGGAACTGCTCGATCAGAATCCCGATTCGAGCCTGCCGGTGATCGTGCTGAAGGGTAAGCGAAAGAAACTGGTCGGCATGGTCTCCGCCTGGGATGTACTCGAGAAGCTGGTGATGGATATGGTGCTCCACCCGCAGCACGACGGCCGTCCGAGCGCCTGCGCCGAGTCGATAGCTGCCGAACAGCAACGGCGCAGTGAAGAGGGCCCCGAACAGACTCGCACGACGGAGGATCCTGATAATGCAAGTTGATCATCACGCGGCCTCGCATCTGATCTTCGGCTGGAATCCACTTTGGGTGGCGACGACGCTGTTCGTCGTCACGTATCTGCTCATCATTTCCGAGAAGATCAACCGTGCCATCGTGGCCGGGCTCGGTGCCGCAATGATGGTTACCCTCGGGGTGTTGAATCAACAGCAGGCTGTCGCGGGCATCGACTTCAATACCATCGGACTGCTGACCGGGATGATGGTACTGGTGGCAATCACAAGGCGTTGCGGTGTATTCCAGTTCGTGGCCATCTGGGCGGCCAAGAAAGTGGAGGCCAAACCCTGGGGCATCCTGCTCATGCTGGCGGTGGTGACCGCGGCCTTCTCGGCCCTGCTCGATAACGTGACCACGGTACTGCTGGTCGCCCCGATCACCCTGCTGATCACCGATGAACTCAAGGTAAACCCCTACCCCTATCTTTTCACCGAGATTTTCGCCTCCAATATCGGCGGTACCGCGACGCTGATCGGCGACCCACCCAACATCATGATCGGCTCAGCGGTGGGCCTGACGTTCAACGACTTCCTGTTAAACCTGGGTCCGGTATCGGTGATTTCCCTGATCGTGACCATGGGCATCATCTATTTCATCTGGGGGAGAAGGTTGCAGGCGACAGACGAAGCACGCGAGCGCATCATGCAGTTCCGTGAACGTGAGGCCATCACGGACGTGACGCTGTTGAAACAATCGCTCACCGTGCTGGCGCTGGTTATCGTCGGATTTGCATTCGCCCACCCACTGGGCCTGGAGCCAGCGACCATCGCCATGTTTGGGGCCGGCGTGCTGTTGCTGATAACCAATATTGGGCGCGACGCCGAAGAACAGAGCGAAGACGTGCATCATTCATTTGGTGAAGTTGAGTGGGTTACCATCTTCTTCTTCGTCGGCCTGTTCATCGTAGTGGCCGGTATCGAGCACGCCGGGCTCTTGAATATCCTGGCGAACTGGGTCACTGACGTCACCGGCGGTGACATGACCTACACCGCCATGCTGATCCTTTGGGTGTCGGCTGTCGCGTCCGCTATTGTGGACAACATTCCCTTTGTGGCGACCATGATTCCGATCATCGAGTCGATGGCACCCACCTTCGGCGGCAGTGAAAACCTCGAACCGTTGTGGTGGTCGCTGGCGCTTGGCGCCTGCCTCGGCGGCAACGGTTCTTTGGTTGGCGCGAGTGCGAACCTGATCGTCGCCGCTTTTGCCGAACGCGCCGGCCACAGAATCGCTTTTCTGCGCTTCATGGCGCTGGCCTTCCCGCTGATGTTGGTCAGCATCGTCATCGCCTCCATATACGTTTATCTGAGATATCTTTAAGAACGATGAAACCAGGTCGCTGGGTGCTTAATCTTTAAAAAGGCGGGTTACCGGAATGTTGGTGCGAGATGCCATTATCCATACCAGAGTGGTCAGGCCGGGCATGCCCGTTCGTGACGTCTTCGACGAGTGCGGAAGGGTCCACGTGCAGTCGCTGCCTTTTGTTGATATGGACGGCAGGCTGACAGGGCGCGTGACCTTGAAAAATGTCATGAAGATCGCCTGCCTGCCTGAACACATGGTTCATACGGCAACGTTGTTGGGCAGCTTCCTGTCCTGTGTAAACAATGCCCAGGATAAAATCAAAGAGTTGTTGCCAAGCCCCGTGGATGCCTATGTCCGGCAGACGCACGTGTGGATCGGCTCTGCCGAGCCTGCGATCAAGGCATTGGCCATCATGGAGAAGAACGACACGAGTTACCTTTTCGTCGTCGACGATGGTGAATATCAGGGAATCGTCACCATCCAGGGGATCGCCGCAAAGATGTCGGAGATGTACGCAGAGTCACTAATGGGGCAATGACACCGGATTCCGTACGGCTGCACGCATCGTCGCAGATGCCGATTGCTGTTGAGCCTGTTGACGCCATCGCACCTCCGCCTGTGAAGTGTCGCAGCCAATCCCACAGTCAGTGCCGACGGCTCGTTGAAACGGCACATGGCCGTGGTATCGGCAAAACAAAAGGCATCGGCCCTGGGGTTTCCCCAAACGGGAGGCACCCGGGCGATCAGGGACAGGATTGGCGACCAACCGCCCAATGGGCGTAATCTCTGAGGCTTATGGCGAAACTGCTTGTCATCAACTCCGATGAAGATACCAAGGTACCCTTTCTCAGGGGCATTCTGACCCGCTCCTTGCAGGACGCGGGCCTGGACTTTGAAGAGGCCTACGATCTGGCCTCCGATGTACGGGATTCCCTGAGCAGTCAGTCCAGGATCGGAACCAAAGAACTTCGCCAACGGGTCGCAGCCCGATTGCGCGAAGTACACGGCGATTACCTGGCGAATCGTTACGAGTCTGGCGTCGACTCCATGGACCAGGTTATGGTCCAGCGCCAGGGGGGGACGCTGACCCCGTTTTCCGAAGAGTTGCTCGGTAAATCACTGGAGTTGAGCGGCATCGCCCCCGAGGAGGCGCGCAGCCTGAGCCGAATGCTGGGCCGACACCTGGTGACACGCAACAGAAGAGAGATCAGTTCCGATTATCTAGGCAAACTTACCTACCGCTTGCTGCTCCGCGAGGTGGACAAGAAGGCAGCGCATCGCTATCTCGTGTGGCGCGATTTCCGCAGAAGCGGGGTACCGTTGCTGCTGCTGATTGGCGGCGCCCCGGGGTCGGGCAAGAGTACGATCGCCACGGCCCTGGCCAGCCAACTGGATATCTTTCGCACCCAGTCAACCGATATGCTGCGCGAGGTCATGCGTATGATGATGCCCGAGCGCCTTCTGCCCGTGCTGCATCGTTCCTCGTTCGAGGCCTGGCGGGTGCTGCCGAGTGGCGACAGCGACTTGCCGGGCGATCAGGAAGACCTGATCGCCACCGGGTACCGCAGTCAGACGGAACTGCTGGTGGTTTCGTGTGAAGCGGTCGTGCAGCGTGCGGTGAGGGAACGAGTGTCAATGGTGCTCGAGGGGGTGCACATCGATCCTGCGGTAGTGAACCGGCTGCGGGACAGCGGTGAAATAATCGTCGTACCCGTGGTATTGGCGATACTCAAGCAGGACATGTTGCGCAAGAGAATCCGTGGACGCGGCGGCACGGTGCCGCATCGACGGGCGGAACGCTATCTGGAGAATTTCGACGCCATCTGGCAATTACAGTCTTATCTGCTGGCTGAGGCGGACAGGGAAAAGATGCCGATCGTGGCCAATGAAGAAAAGGACGCCACGGTAGCTGAGATCCTGCAGATCATCGGCGACAAACTGGCGGCGAAGCTGGAACCGACATTGAAACAGGTGTTTCCGGCGAGATCTTGAGACAGGCCAGTCAGGGTGTGGCCTTTGGGGCAATCGCACGGACTCAATCAGCCAAGCGACATCGAAACGCGCACCGGCACGTTCGATTCGCAGGTGTCCTGCCGCACAGACGCGTCAGTCGAGCCTCCAGGGACGGTTTCAGGGTGTCCTGCGGGCAGATGGAGGACCCGGGGTACCAGTCCTAACGCAAGTGGGTTCTAAGGGGGAGACTGACGATGCATTACAAGGGGCTGATGATCATCATCGACGGCCTGGGTGATCGCCGTTGCCCACAGATGGCGGGACGTACACCGTTGGAGGCGGCCGACACGCCAAATCTCGACCGACTGGCCCGAGAGGGAATGACCGGTCTGGTCGATCCGCTGGTGCCCGGCATGCCGGTCGGCACCCATACCGGTACCAGCGTATTGATGGGTCTGGCGCCCGCCGATGCGGCCCGGCTGGCACGCGGACCGGTCGAGGCGGCCGGGGTCGGTCTGGAACTGTATCCGGGTGAGGTGTTCCTGCGCTGCAACTTTGCAACCCTGTCGGGGACCGACGAAGACTTGCGCATCGAGGACCGGCGCGCCGGCCGAATCCTGGACGGCACCGCGGAACTGGCGGCCGAACTGCAGGACGTGCCGTTGGGTGACGGCATCTCCGGGAGTCTGCATCCAGCAACCCAGCATCGCGCGGTGTTGAGGCTGCGCGGGCCTGAGCTGTCGGCCGAGATCACGGATACCGACCCGGGCAGCGGGCGCCGGGCACGCGGTGTGCGGAGGGCAAGGGCCCTGGATCCAGACGACCGGGCGGCGGTGCGTACGGCGAAGGCGGTCAATCTGATGGTTCTGGAGGCGCACCGGAGGCTTGGGCAACATCCGCTGAACGGCCAACGTCAGGCGGAAGGCCTGCTACCCGCAAACGGGCTGCTTACCCGAGGAGCCGGACAGTACGCGGAGTTTCGGAACCTGGTGTCGCGGCTGGGGCTAAGCGCATCAGTGATCGTCGGCGAGCGCACCGTCGGGGGGCTGGGCCGATTGTTCGGTTTTCGCATCGTCAGCCAGCCGAGCTTCAGCGCCCTCCCACACACGGACCTGGACGGCAAGCTGGCTGCCGCGCTGGCCGAACTGGAAAGCCAGGATCTGGTGTTTTTGCACATCAAGGGTCCCGACATCAGTTCCCATGATCGTGATCCGATGGGCAAACAGGCGACCATCGAGCGTATCGACGAAATCATAGGCAGGCTACCGCGAACCGACCTGGTTATCGGGATCACCGGCGACCACTCAACTGACAGCTGCAGCGGGCGGCATTGCGGCGACCCGGTTCCGGGCCTGATGACGGCACCACACGGACGCCGGGACGCAGTTTCGGCGTTTGGCGAGTCGTCGTGCATGAAGGGCGGACTCGGGCGGGTGACGGCGACATCTTTCCTCGTGGGGATGCTGGATGCGATGGGGGCGATAGGTAATTTCCGGCCTTCCGACCGCCCCTTCCTGTGGCCCGGGTGAGAAGCGTGATCGCGCGGTCTATGCCGGCAACGGGCCGGACAGTCGACATCCTGACCAGCATGACGCGGGCCGGGCAGTCATTCGGTGGTTGCCGGGCGGACACCGCCACGCGGGCCGACATCTTCGCGCCGGATCTTGTGGCACACGGCTTCGAATACATCCACCAGACGAAGAATGCCGACGATTCGGTCGTCTCTGGTAACCAGCAAAGACATGAAATGTCCGGCTACCAGCTGATGTATGGCCTTTTCCAACGACGCACCCTCATCGATCAATTCCTTGTTACGTGGTGGGTGTAACAGATCGCGTATCTTCAGGTGCGTCGTCTCGTCGGCTATGTTGCGCAAGCGACTTCGCCACAGATGAGAGGCCCCCACCATCTCTTCCATCATCGCCCGGGCCGAGCCGGATCTCGATGACGCCATCGACGATGCGGCCCCCCCCGCGACGCGGTCGTAACTCGGCTCGAGGCACCCAATGATCACCCACATGGAAAGCTTGCCGATGATTTCACCCTGTGGGTCCTTGACAAGTACCGCACGGTCCCTGTGCCTCTCCGGGTCCTCCCGGAATGCGCGCTGCTGTGCCTGCTCCAGCGCAAGGATTCCTTCCAGGATGGATGCATCGATCGGGATGGAGGCGTAATCCTCCGCCAGCACCATCAAATCCTTCACCAGATAATCAGCCATCGAATTCCTCGCTCGTAAAGGGTGGGGCCAAGCGCTTCGGCATCGCGGTCGCATTCCGGCCACGGCCCAAACGACAGATCCGGGCCAAGACAGCAGGCTGGCGCGGGTTGGCACCGGCGAAGCAGGGTCTGGGACCGGATGAACCGCCTGAATGCACCCCCTCTGATGGTCGCACCGCCAGCCGAGAACCAGTTGGAAGCGGCTGCGTTTCCGCATACCCGAACGGTCATGGATAAATGGGCAGCCGCTGTGTCAAAGCTAATTGTAGCCAGTTTAGCGTGCTCGGGTTCGCGCAGACGGAGAAAGCGGCGAATGCCGCCGGGACGCGGCAACCCAACGCGACCGTCTTTAGGGCATCTCTAATAATCCTGGGTGAGCAGAAGGGGCGACATAATTCGTCAGATCAAGGCGAAGATCGGACGTAATAGCAGGCTATTGCGAAGATCTTCAACACAGAGATGGCGGATTGTGTCGTTCAGGATGCTTATCCATGGATTGTTAGAGATGCCCTTTAGCCAAACTTCGCCGCACCATTGGCTCATGTCTGCGTGCCGGATCCGAGTACAGGGAAGGGTTCCTTGAGCGGATGATCTGGCGAATAATCGTCTCGAGCGATCCAACACCAAAGACAGGTGGGTTCAACAGATGAGCATAGAAAACGCTTCCCATGGCGGGCGGTCCGTGATCGCGCTCCTCATCGTGCTCGGGCTGTTCGTGATCTCCGCCTGCACAACGACGCCCAGGCCGGTCGACCCCGGACTTGCGGTGACGGACCAGATTTTGCTTCAAGACCTGCCGAGCGAGACCATCTCTTATCAGTAAAGGGTTCGGACGGTCCTGCAGCGCCGTTGCGTAGTCTGCCATGGTTGTTACGACGCCCCCTGTCAGCTCAAGCTGTCTTCGCCCGAGGGTATCCAGCGTGGCGCAAGCAAGGAAAAGGTCTACAACGGGGCCCGCTTCATTACGGCGTCGCCAACCCGGTTGTATATCGACGCAAAGACTACTGAGCAGTGGCGCGGCAAGGGATTTCACAGCGTGCTGAACGAGGGCGAATCTTCGCCGAAAGAGAACCTCGAACAGTCGGTGATGTACAAGATGTTGCGACTGAAGCAGGTCAACCCACAGCCGCGGGTCGGCCTGCTGCCCGACACCTTCGATGTGTCGCTGGGTCGTGTGCAAACCTGCCCGACAATCAGCGAGTTTGATGACTACGCGAGCGAATTCCCCCGTCAGGGCATGCCGTTCGGCCTGCCCAATCTCGATGATGACGAATACCGTGTACTTGTGCAGTGGCTGGCGCAGGGCGCGCCGATGCCGGTCGATGACCAGGTATCCGGGCAGTTGGCTGCCCAGATTGATCGATGGGAGGCCTTTCTCAACGGCTCGAGCAACAAGCATCGCCTGGTAGCACGCTATCTCTACGAGCATCTGTTTCTTGGCCACATGCATTTCAAAGGCAGCGGCGACCGCGCGTTCTTCCGGCTGGTCCGCTCTGCAACGCCATCAGGTCAACCGATCGACGAGATTGCGACAGTGCGCCCCTACAACGATCCGGGTCAGACGTTCTATTACCGCCTGCTGCGCTACCCCGGCGACATCGTCGCCAAGACGCATCTGGTCTATGAATTGTCTGACGAGCGCATGGCGCGCTATCGCGAGCTGTTTTTCGAACCGGATTACCAGGTCGCCGAACTGCCCCCTTGGGAGCCACAGATTGCAGCCAATCCGTTCAAGGCCTTTCGCGATATCCCGCCAGCTTCACGTTACCGCTTCCTACTCGATGAAGCCGGCTATTTCATTGAAGGTTTCGTCAAGGGGCCGGTATGCCGGGGGATGATTGCACTGAACGTGATCGAGGATCACTTCTGGGTGGCGTTCCTCGCACCCGACGGCGACTCGCCGCATACCAAGCCCGCGTTCCTCGAGGAGATGTCGGACTATCTGCAGATTCCATCCGCACAGGGCGAGGATATCCCACTGATCGGTGTCTGGAGAAACTATCGTGAACGCGAGCATCAATATAACGAGCGCCGATTCGAGCATTTCGGCTCGAAAGATGCGGTCGATATCGAACAGGCCATTACAGAGATCTGGGACGGTGACGGCAAGAATCCGAATGCCGCACTGACCGTTTTCCGGCACTTCGACTCGGCGTCTGTGACCAAAGGCTTTGCCGGCGACTACCCAGAGACCTCGTGGATTCTCGATTATCCGTCGCTCGAACGAATTCACTATCTGCTGGTGGCCGGTTTCAACGTATTCGGCAATCTTCGGCACCAGCTGTATACGCGGCTGTATATGGATTTCCTGCGCATGGAGGGCGAAGACCTGTTTCTGTCGTTCATGCCGACCACGCACCGCAGGACGATACGTGAAAGCTGGTACCAGGGCATGCGCGAGGACCAACAGCGGGAAGTTGGCGACATCGACGCTTGGCTGACCAAGGAATTCGCCAGCGGTTATAGCACCGGCGACCCACAGCATGAGTTCTATCAACAGTTGTTCAAGCGGCTTGCCGGGGTGCTGAAAGACCAAAACGATATCGATCGCTGTCAGCAGGCTCACTGCGAAAACGCCGACGCCATTGCCGAAAAACGCAGAGCCGACAAGGCCATGCAGCGTGTAGCGGCTATGCGGGGCACCGTGCTAGCAGCCTTTCCGGAGGTTGCATTCGTGCGGGTTCGACTCGACGAAGATCCCGACAAGGACCTGGCCTACACAGTGATCCGCAACAAGGCTTACAAGAACGTCGCGTCGATGTTCGAAGACGAGGAAGACAATGAACTCAGGGACTTCAGCAATGATTCCCTGACCATTGTGGACTGGCTGGAAGGCGCCTACCCAAACTTCTTCTTTTCAGTGGGTATCGATGAGATCGAGCGCTTTGCAGATCAATATGCCGCGTTACAGGATCGTGAAGACTTCGAGGTACTGGCAAGCATCTATGGCCTGCGCAGGACCAATACCGCATTTTGGGACACTGCGGACTGGTTCCAGGATCAGTACCTGCGCGAGGAGCCGATCCAGGCCGGCCTGCTGGACCTGAGCCGTTATTACACTTGGCGCTAGTGGGCTGCTTGGTAAGTTCGGTTACCAAGCAGGCCAGCCCGCATCCGTGATGCCGATGACGGATGCGGGCTCGCCGACTGACAACGAGGACGATGACGGGTCGTGATGCGCCGTGGCGCTGCGTCGCAATAGGCTGAATCCGCGTCAATTGTAGACCAACTCCGACCAACGTCCTGCGGCACGCAAGCGGTCGCGGGTCATCAGCCACACCTCATCAGAGCCCGCGGCATAGCGCATGATTTCATCGAAGCGCTCGGCAACCCTGCCGAGACCGGCCAGGTAGACATAGGTATCCGGCGTCCGGATCAGTTTCCAGATCGAGGCCGCATGCTCCTCGGTCGCCGCAGCCAGTGTGTCGGCCTCGCTCGCCAGCGGCTTGCTGATGATGCCACGGAAGGCCTGGAACGAGGCTTGGTCATAGTATTGGGCCAGATCATCCTGTTCGTCATTGGCATAGAGCAAATCCATGCCATTGCGTGCACCGTAGTAAAGGCGCACCTGTCCAGACCAGCCGCCGCGCTGTCGGTAGATCTCCTGGATGAAACTGCGGAATGGCGCGACCCCAGTCCCGGTACCGATCATCAGGATGTTCGCGCTCTCGTTGCGCGGCATCCGGAACGGGCTGCGGAAAGGTCCGGTCAGCGTTATCTCCTGGCCGATGCTCGCGTCGCAGAGATAATTCGATGCGATGCCGGGGTACGACTCACCGCTGACCTCATCGATCGCAAAACAGCGTCGCACAAGCAATTCGATCTCGGTTTCGCCCCGGCGGTCGACAGCCTCGCCGGCAATCGAGTAACGGCGCATGTGATAGCGGTTACCGAAAGGATGCGGTCCCGGCACGACGACACCAACGCTCTGGCCTACCGAAAAGTGGAAAGATGGATCGTCGATACGCAGGCGTATGCGGCGCACCTCATCGAGATCCTCGCGACTGATGCGAATGCTGTCGGTGACCACCGCCTCACTGACGGGGCCGAGTTCATGTTGATGCTCTGTCATGGTCTACTCCCTGTCGGCCGCCTGTTCCGCACGTGGGATCTCCAGGCTCACTGCCGTTGGCTGGTTGTTGGGTCGCGACGCGCTGCAGCTGCCCTGGCTGCACGAGCAGCCATCACCGCAGCCGGCCTCCGGCCGGAACGGCCCTAGCGCCGGGTTGTCGTTGGCGAAGCGTCGATAGCGATAGTCGACATACTGCCAGGCGGTCAGTACCGCGAAGATCACCGCACTGGTCAGAAGAAACTCAATCATGTGCAACCCTCGCCTTGTCCATCATGCGCCGAGACCAGCGAAACCCATGAAGGCCAGCGACAGCAGGCCCGCCAGCATCAGGCTCATCGCCGCCCCCTGGCTGACTGCTGGCACGTCGGCCAGTTCCAGCTTTTCACGCAGACCGGCCATCAGCATCAGCGCCAGCGTGAAGCCGGCACCGGCGCCGAGCGCATAGACCACACTCTGCAAGAAATCGTACTCCTTCGCTGTCTGGAACAGCGCCAGGCCGAGGATTGCACAGTTGGTCGTAATCAATGGCAGGAAGATACCGAGACTGCGGAACAGCGACGGGCTGAACTTCTTGATGAACATCTCGACCAATTGAACCGCCGAAGCAATCACAGCGATATAGCAGATCAGGCGCAGGAACATCAGGTCCAGCTCGCCGAGAATCCAGTTGATGGCGTAGGCGGACATCGAGCTGACCAGCATGACGAACAGCGTAGCCATCCCCATGTTCCATGCCGTCTCCTTCTTCGCCGACACGCCGAGAAACGGACAGATGCCAAGGAACAGTGCGAGCACGAAATTGTTGACGATCGCGGCATTCAGAAAAATGAAACCGAGTGATTCAGCTTGCATGCGAAGCACCCTCCTGTTGCGGCAGGCGTCGCTCACGCCGCTGCTTGAGCCAGGCAAACAGCAGCAGCCAGACACCCAGTACGAAGAACCCGCCCGGCGGCAGAATCATGACGACCCATGGCTCGAAGTTCTCCG
>Ga0316190_10000914_pt1 | contig 20927 bp, 23 predicted proteins | sample Eddworburrow2_MG_FD_204929 | JGI IMG/M metagenome (GOLD analysis project Ga0316190, IMG submission 204929) | Coastal sediment microbial communities from Maine, United States - Eddy worm burrow 2 | ecosystem: Environmental > Aquatic > Marine > Coastal > Sediment | place: USA: Maine | collected... | reverse complement strand
CGGTGGGTGCTGAGGTCGTCGTCATGGTTGGTTCCTCCCGGTTTCGATTTGCTTGATACATCATGCGCATCACCAATACATGATGCATCAAGTACTTGGACGGGGCGGGCCGATTAGAGTCGACGTCATGAGCGACGGGCCGTGGCTGAACGATCGAGAGCAGCGGGCGTGGCAGGGTCTCCAGCTCATGCAGATGCGCGTCGAGGGTGAGCTCGCCCGCCGCCTCGCCGCCGGGTCGAGCCTCTCCTATCCCGACTACGTCGTCCTGGTGGCCCTGACCGATCAGCCCGACGGGCGGCTACGCCAGTTCGAGCTGGGCCAGCGATTGGCCTGGGAGCAGAGCCGGCTCTCCCACCACATCGCCCGTATGGTCAAGCGCGATCTCGTCACTAAGGAGAAGTGCCCCACCGACCAGCGTGGGGCGTTCGTCGTAGTGACCGGGCGAGGTCGAGCCGAGATCGCGGCCGCCGCCCCCTGCCATGTCGCCGCGGTGCGAGAGCTGTTCATCGACCACCTCACCGACCGGCAGCTCGACAGCATCGCCGAAGTCGCCGAGACCGTCCTCATCGCCAACGACGCGTCCACCGCGCCAGGACAAGCCCGACCATCCAGGTGAGCTCGCTTCCGCCAGCGAGATGGGTCGATACCTGGCAGACACCCGTCGCTGCGGTCGCTTCAACGCCTGGCTCTTCACCGCTTCCGATCGCCATGTCAACGTCATCGAGCGGAGCCACAAACCGCCGGGCGTTCGATGGGATCCGACCAGGCGACAAGCTCAAGCTTAAGCTTAAGAACCGGAGTGGGCCATGCTCAGCCGGGGGTCGGAACGGGAGGTCCGCACCGACAACGGGCGCGAGGGCGCCATGTTGGACGAGACCGCACTGCGCGGATTCTGGCGTCACTATCGCTCGGTCATGACCAACGTCTCGCCGACGTCCACCGCGAGGCCCGCCTGATCGACGAGCGCCGCTTCGCTGAATGGGAGGCCCTGTGGACCGACGACGCGGTCTACTGGGTGCCGGCCAACGGTGACGACACCGACCCGGACCGCGACGTGTCGATCATTCGCGACAATCGATCGCGGTTGCATACGCGGGTCGAGCGTTTCGCTTCGGGGCTGGCCCACTCCCAGCACCCACCGCCCCGCACGACCCACCTCGTCGCCAACATCGAGGCCGAGCGGGCCGCTCCCGATCCCGCACCCGACAAGGCCGGCCACGGTGATCGGGACGGGAAGGACTCGGCGGCTCCGTGGTTGGTCCGCTCGACCCTGTTGGTGGCCGAGTCCCGCCCCGGGATCCGCCTCGACTGGGTCGGCCGGGTGACCCATCATCTCGCTGGCATGCTGGTGGCGATCGCCGCCGTGGCCGCCATCACCTTCCGGTCAAGCCGCGCGACCGGCAGGTGAACCGGTCGCCGTTCGCCCGTCACTCGATGGATCACCCGACCCGTCGGTCAGATCTTTGGCGTCCTGATCAGGCGCCAGCCCGGCGGTCGCCGGGACCTGTTAACTTCAGGTTCGAACTATCGCCGCTGGCTCACCGTCGGCGACAGCTGACCTGGGGGGGTTTGTGGGATGCGAAAGACTCGACAGGCGATATTGGCGTTGCTGGTGCCGATGATCATGATCGCAGCCGCATGCGGAAGCAGCGACGACGATTCCACTGAAGCCGCCGACGGCTCGGGATCCGACACCGATTGCGCGACCGAGGGCACCGTGGAGGATGACGCCGATTCGGAGCTAGAGGTCAACCTGGCCGAGTGGTCGGTCGGCGTGGCTTCTGAGACCGACCCCGGAAACATCGAGCTCGTCGCCAACAACCGTGGAGCCGAAGCCCACGAGCTCGTCGTCGTGCGAGCCGATTCGGTCGACGAGCTCACGGTCGTCGACAACAAGGTGGACGAAAGCGCGCTCCCCGACGGCAGCTTCATCGGTGAGATCGAGGAGTTCGCCGCTGGTGGCACCTGCTCGGGCACGTTTGCCCTCGAAGCGGGCAACTACATCCTGTTCTGCAACATCGTCGAGACCGAGGATGATGGCGAGATCGAGAGCCACTATGAAAAGGGCATGGTGGCCATGCTTGCTGTCGGATGAACCTTCGGAGCTTCGGTCGTTTCGCGCTCGGCGGGATGGCTCTCATTTTGTCGGCCTGCGGATCGGACGCGGTGACGTCCGAGACTCCCAGCGAATCGCTTGAGGTCACCGCCCGCGACTTCTCGTTCGAACCGAACAGCTGGACCGTCCTTGCGGACACCGAGTTCGACGTCACAATGATCAACGAGGGATTCAACCTGCACGAGTGGACGGTCCTTCCGGTGGGCGAGAGGATCACCACCGAGGCAGAGTTCGATATCGACGATATCGCCCTCAACCTCGATGATGTGGGTGCGGGTGAGTCGGTCACCCGCACCTTCATGCTCGACGCGCCCGGCACCTATCAGGTCATCTGCAAGATCAACGGCCATTTCGATGCCGGCATGGAGGGCGAGCTGACCGTCGTCGAGTGATCGACCCCGAAGGCGCCCCATCGTGGGAGCCCCGACGAGCCGTGGTCGAACGACAAGCCCGCCGCCATGACGATGAGATGTCGGAGGGTGGTCGCATCAGCCCACACACCGGGCTGGATCAACTCACGCAGTGCGCCAGATGAGCTTGCGGGTGCACGCAACCCATCCTCCCAGCCGGTCCGGGGCCGCATGCATGTCCGGGCCGACCTATGCCTTCCGCACCTCGCGGAACGACAGGCCACGATCGACCTCGATGTCACGAGGCAGGCCGAGCACACGCTCGCCGATGATGTTGCGCTGGATCTCGTCGGTTCCGCCCCCGATCGAGGTGAAGTAGGCGTTCAGCGCCATGAAGTTGGCGACGGCGGCGCGGTTTGAGGAGGCACCGTCGAGCATCGCCTCGGCGCCCACCAGGCGGTGTTGCACCTGCGCCCGCTGGTGAAAAAAGCGAGACAACCCGAGCTTTGCCAGGAGGCCTATGGACGATGGACGACCCATGCGAGACTCGTCTTTGCCCCGTTGCCCATTCCAATGGTGGATGCGCTGGAGGCTGACGATGCGGGCCAGGTCCTGGCGCAGGACAGGGTCGTCATCGCGGCCTAGCTGCCTGGCGAGGGCCAGCAGGTCGACGTCGTCGCCGACGCGCGCCGTGCTCTGGCCTGCTTGTTCGCCCCCAACGATGTTGGGCCGTCGGGCCCTGGCTCCCATGTGGGCCCGTTCGTAGGCCAGGGCAGTCTTGAGAACGCTCCAGCCTCCGCCGACCTCGCCCAGTAGATGACCGCTCGGGACGCGGGCCTCATCGATGAACACCTCGTTGAAGTGGGTCTCGCCGGTGATCTGGCGGATGGGACGGATATCGATACCGGGCTGGCGCATCGGCAGCAGAAGGAAGCTGATGCCCTGGTGCTTTGGCACATCCCAGTTGGTCCTGGCCAGGAGGAAGCCGTACTCGGCCCGTGGCGCATTGGAGGTCCACACCTTCTGTCCGGTGACGATCCAACCGCCGGCACCGTCTGGCTCGGCCTTGGTCTGTAGCCCGCCGAGGTCTGAGCCGGCGCCCGGCTCGCTGTAGAGAAGGCACATCTGCAACCGGCCAGTCAGGAGCTGTCGAACCAGCCGATCCCGCAGGTCGCCGGGCGCGTGATCAACCAGGGTGCCGGCCCACAGGTTGGTAAGGTCCTGGCCGCCGCCGGGTGCGCCGGCGTTGGCGAACGCCTCGGCAATTGTGTCAGCGGCAGGGGAAGCCAGGCCGAGACCGCCGAGCGCTGGGGCCCACCGGGGGGTGGCATAGCCGGCATCCACCACGGCGTCGAGAAACTCGTAACGATCGACACCCTCAACCCAGTGGTCAGCAAGCCAAACCCGGACCTCCTGGCGAAGGGTCTCGATGTCGACCTCAGCGTCCACCGTGGTTGGTGTGACTGGCTCGCGGTCAGATGTACTCATGGGCATGCTGGAGACCTCCGGGCCGGAAAAATAGGCCGGTCAAAGGGCCCGCTCCAAGTTCCTTCCTATCTTGACCGCGCGTTGTTTCGATAGGCCCAAAGCTTGGTGACGCAAGCTACCCAGGACACATTGTCTGCGATTCGCCTCTGCCGTGCTGTACCGCCAAAGCCTCGAGCGAGTCGGCCAGCAGATCGGCGAGAGCGCCGAGGTTGGTCTCGCCCGGGAAGACAACACCACCAAGGCAGTGCGTGCCGCACTCCACCACCACGACCAGGTCACCCTGCATCTCCCGTTCCAGACGGTGAGATGCCAATCTATGACCGTGTCAGCGGCTCGACATCGAACTGGAGATCGGTGCCGTGTGAACGTCGGGAGCGGGTCAGCCGTGCATCAGAGTGAGGCGCTCGTCGTTCATTCGGTGGCGTAGCGGCGCAGGAGCCGGCGACCGAGGCTGGTCTTGTGGACCTCGTCGGCTCCGTCGTAGATCCGGGCGGCGCGTTCGTGGCGGTACCAATACGCGAGGACGGTGTCGTCGGTGACGCCGAGAGCCCCGTGGACCTGGATTGCCTTGTCGACCGCGTCGAGCATGGTGTTGGCCACCTCGAACTTGATCGCCGAGATCTCGTCGCGGGCGACCTTGGTGCCGTAGTTGTCGATCATCCAGGCCGCGTGGAGGGTCTGGAGGCGTGCCCCTCGGATCGCGGCGTCGAGCTCGGCCACCCAATGCTGGATCACCTGGCGGTCGGCAAGTGTGCCCCCTTCGATGTCGACGACCCGTTCGTTGGCCCGCTGACACATCATCTCGAAGGCTCGGGCCGCGATGCCCAGCCAGCGCATGCAGTGGTGGATACGGCCCGGGCCCAAGCGGTCCTGGGCGATCAGGAAACCGCTCCCTTGGGGCCCCAGCACGTAGGACTTCGGCACCCGACACGACTGGTAGGAGACCTCGCCGTGGCTGGCGTGGCCCGAGCCGGAGTGACCCATCACGCTGACGTTCCGGACGAGATTGAAGCCCGGCGTGTCGGTCGGGACAATGATCATGCTGGCCCGTTGGTGGGGCGAGGCATCGGCGTCGGTGACGGCCATGACGATCGCGAACGCGGCACCATCTGCTGAGGACGTGAACCACTTCTGGCCGTTGAGGACGTAATCGTCACCGTCGCTTACCGCGGTCGTCGCCAGAAGGGTGGGGTTGGATCCCGCTGTCGCGGGTTCGGTCATCGAGAAGCAACTACGAATCTCGCCGTTCACCAGCGGCTGGAGCCAGCGGTCCTTCTGTTCGAACGTACCGTACTTGTGGAGTATCTCGATGTTGCCGGCGTCAGGCGCCTGGGTACCGAACACCGTCATTCCGAGCGGGCTGCGCCCGACCGCTTCGGCGAACAGTCCGTGGTCGACCATCGACAGGCCGAGGCCACCGAATTCGACCGGGTGGTTCGGAGCCCAAAGGCCCATCTGTTTGACTTTGGCCTGAGCGGCGGTGACCGCGTCGGCGAGGATACCCGGGTCGCCGTGAAGCATCTCTCCCTCGAGCGGGATCACTTCCTGATCCATGAACTCACGAATCATCGTGAGCATGACCGACATCTCCTCGGACACCTCGAAATCCATCGTGCACCTCCAGCGGCGAATCTACGGACCTCGCCTTCTCGCCGACAGGGTCCTTCGTCCCGTGACGAATTCTTGGCCTTCGAGCAGAAGCGTCTCCCGTGCTCGTGAGCTGGTGTCAGCCGAGACCTCGGCCCTGGTCACGGCGCCCGGGGCGGGATTCGAAACCCCGATGACCCCTGGGGGAATCCAAGGGGCTCGAGTGCGCCGAGCAGTGCTCACGGTCACCGTCCTTGCCCCGGCTGGCGAGCTCGGTGGCTCAACGGTCGACGAGCGTACGGACGAGGCCTCCGGCTCGAGGTGCTAGTCATAGCTGGCATGTTGTCGAAGCTCCGCATAGTCGACTTGTCCGACGAGCGAGGCCAGTTGTGTGCTCACGTGCTTGCCTCGTTGGGTGCCGAGGTGATCTCTGTTGAGCCGCCAGGTGGTTCCCCCAGCCGGGCCGTTGGGCCCTTCGCCGGTGACGTCGAGTCCCCGGACACGTCACTTTGGCACTGGTCCTACAATCGGGGCCGCAAGTCGGTCGTGCTCGACCTCGACAACGAGGACGGGGTTGCCGACTTGCTCAGGCTGGTGGAAGGTGCCGACTTCCTCGTCGAGTCAACGGAGCCCGGCACGATGAACAAAAGAGGTCTGGGTTACGACACTCTTTCCTCGGTGAATCCCGCCCTGATCATGGTTTCGATTTCTGCGTTCGGGTCGACGGGCCCCAAAGCAAACTGGCCGGTGTCGGACCTCACGATCCTGGCGGCGGGCGGTCAGACGGTCATGACCGGTGACCGCGATCGGGCTCCGCTTCGTATCCCTCTTCCTCAGGCGTACTTCCACGCATCTGCTGAAGCTGCGGGCGCCGCGCTGATCGCGCTCTACGAGCGTCAGCACCTCTCCGGCGTCGGGCAACACATCGACATGTCGGCCCAGCAATCCGCGATGCAAGCCAGCTCGTCGTACATGCTCGCGGCCGCGGTCAATGCCGCCCAGATGAACCGCACCGCTGGTGGTGTGAACGTGGCCGGGATCGACGTCCAACTCATGTGGCCATGCAAGGACGGTCATGTCTCGGTGACGTTCTTGTTCGGCCCCGCCTTGGGGCACTTCAGCGCACGTCTCATGGAATGGGTGTTCGAAGAAGGCTTCTGTGACGAAGCGACCCGAGACAAGGACTGGCTGAACTACGCCGAGCTCTTGTTCAGCGGAGAAGAGCCGGTCGAGGAGTACGACAGGGTCAAGCAGGTCCTCGCCAAGTTCTTCGCCACCAGGACAAAGGCCGAACTGTTCGCGGAGTCCTTCGAGCGGCGGCTCCTGTTCGCCCCGGTGACCACCGCCGAGGAGGTGCTGGACAATCCCCACCTCGCCGCCCGCGACATGTGGGAGGACATCGAGATCGACGGCAGGGAGATCCGCTTCCCTGGGCGGATGGCCATCTTCGCCGAGACGCCCCAACCCACACTTCCCCGTCCTCCCCGAATCGGTGAGCACACGGTGACAATCCTCGCAGAGCCACCGCGCCGGCCGAGTGTGCCAATCGCGGCACGGCCGGACCGAACTGGCGGCGCGCTCGAAGGTCTGAAGATCCTCGACTTCATGTGGGTCATGGCCGGACCTGCCGGGTCGCGGGTGCTCGCCGACTACGGAGCCGACATCGTTCGCATCGACTCTCCGGCGCGGATCGACACCGCACGCACACTCCAGCCGTTTCACGACGACGAGGGCCTGCCCGACAACTCCGTGCTCTACGGCAACCTGAACGCCGGCAAGCGGGGACTGTCGCTCGATCTGGCCAGACCCGAAGCCCGCGAGGTCATCCATGACCTCGTCCGATGGTCCGACGTTGTGCTCGAGTCCTTTTCGCCGAAGGGCATGAAGGGCTTCGGGCTCGGCTACGAATCACTTCGCCAGGTCAAACCTGACCTCGTCATGCTGTCGAGCTGCATCATGGGTCAAACCGGCCCCTACACGTCCCTCGCAGGATTCGGGACCATGGCTGCTGCGATTTCGGGGTTCTTCGACATCACCGGATGGCCCGACCGAGACCCGAGCGGTCCATTCGGGGCCTACACCGACTACATCTCGCCCCGGTATCTCGTTGCCTGTCTCCTGGCCGCCGTCGAGCATCACCGAGAAACTGGGCAGGGCCAGTACATCGACTTCTCGCAGGGCGAAGCGTCGCTCCAGCAGCTCACCCCAGTCCTGCTCGACTGGACGGTCAACCAGCGGCTGTGGGATCGACGCGGCAACCGCGACCCGGTGCATGCCCCCCATGGGGTGTTCCGATCGATCGGTGAGGACGACTGGGTCGCCATCGCCGTCACCACCGACGAGCAGTGGCGGGAACTGTGCCAGCTGATGGGTGCCTCGGGTCTCGTGGACCTCGATGCCGCTGCCCGCCGAGCCCGAGTCGAGGAGCTCGAGCAGCTCGTCGAGTCTTGGACATCGGCCTGCACGAACGCCGAAGCAATGGAGGCATGCGTCACGGCGGGAATTCCCGCTCATCAAGTGCAGAACACCCGCGAGTGTCTCGCGGACCCCCAACTCACCCATCGCAACCACTTCATCGAAGTGGGCCACCCCACCCAAGGGAAAACCTGGGTCGAAAACACCCGCTTCCAGATGTCACGCACCCCCGCTGCTGTCACCTACGGAGGACCCGCCTGGGGCGAGCACAACTGGGAGATCCTCACCGAAAAACTCGGCTATAACCCCGACCAGATCGCCGAACTGGCGATCGCCGAAGTCCTCGGCTGATGGCCCACCGCGTTGCATCTGACTTCGCTGGACACCCCTCGAGCGCGAACCCGGGAACCCCCGGTGATCTTGTCCGCACAGCCGATGTCGACCCCGCTCAATTGTTGAGGCACCAGTCGACGGTGGAGACGGGTTGTACGGGGTTCGCTCGGGTGGCGCACCTCCCCAACCCCCCACGACACGGTGCGCGATCGCTTGGCCGCGGTCTACTCTCAGCACCGGGGAGGCGCCATGGCCGATGAGTTGATCCTGACCGAAGTCCGCGACCGGGTAGGGACCGCCACCTTCAACCGGCCCGAGGTGATGAACGCGTTCACCGACGACATGCGGTGGGAGCTGCTCGCGGCGCTCGAAGAGTTCTCGGCCGACGACGAAGTGCGTTGCATCGTTCTGACGGGTGCAGGGCGAGCGTTCTGCGCGGGTGGTGACGTTGCGAGCATGGCGGCGTTACAGGGTGGTGACGACACGAGCGTGATCCAGGATCGTATGAGGGCCGGCGCCCAGGTCGTCCACCTTCTGGCCGAGGTGCCGAAGCCCACGATTGCTGCGGTGAACGGCGCGGCCGCCGGCGCGGGCATGAACGTGGCGCTGGCGTGCGACATGCGGGTCGGGTCGGATCGGGCGCTGTTCAGCGAGTCGTTCGTGAAGATCGGCCTGGTCCCCGACTGGGGCGGGTTCCGCTCCCTCACTCAGCTCGTGGGCACGGCCAAGGCAATGGAGTTGATGATGACCGGAGACCGTATCGACGCACCGGCTGCAGAACGCCTCGGACTTCTGAACCACGTTTATCCGCACGAGACGTTCGAGGAGGAGTGGCGGGCCTTCGCTCACCGCTTCGCCGCAGGCCCGTCGGGGACCCTGGCTGAGATCAAGTTCGGCGTGCGGGTCGGCGCCACCGGATCGCTCGATGACGCCCTCGCCCACGAGTACAACGCCCAGAGCAAGGTCTTCCTCAGCGCCGATGCCCGCGAGGGAATGGGCGCGTTCATCGAGAAGCGACCACCCAAGTTCGCGTGACTCCGCAGATCGGATCCGAAATCCGAACCGGTACACCTTGCTCCTGGTCAGAGCGTATGGCGCTCGGGGGGTGACGGGCGGGTTATTGGGGCTGATCGACGTGCGCGATGCCGAGCAGGCTCGTGGTGACCTGTGGAAACACTGGTCGGTTGCGGCCCTGACCTCGCGCATCAAGCTCGCCCGCAGGCTGTGGCGACAGCGGCCGCGAGCAGCGCATCATCAAGACCGTCCACGGCCGGGGATACCGCTTCGTCGCCGATGTGAACGCCGGCGATCCGGTCCTGGCAGCCCAGTCAGGACCCGCCACTGCTCTCTCGATCGGTGTTCCCGAACGCTGCCTTTCTCTTTCAGGTCTTCGTTTGGATGGCGGGGTTGTTGATCCCTGCTTCGTCAGGTGGGGCGGCGGCGATGGGTGCCTTGTTGCGGAATCGTTCGGGGTGCGCGGCGTAGGCGGTGTCGAGGACGGCTTGGCGGGCGGCGATGATCGCGCCGGTGGTGCCGGCTGGGTGCAGGTGGCCGAGCGCTGAGTGGTAGTGGTCGCGGTCGTGGTTGTACTTATGCGGGTGACCAGGCCACGATTCGGCGCATCCAGGCGCGGGTGGCCTCGATCGAGTCGGATCGGGGCGGGTGGTCGGGCCGGTACCCGGATCAGGAGTCGGCGGCGGCGAGAGCGTCGGCCCAGGACGTGTGTTGGGCGATGAGCTGTTTGTACTTCATGACCAAGCGAGGGCGGTTGAAGGCCAGCACGCCGACAACCTGGTCGTCGCGCCGGGCGATGGCGGTGAATCGCCTGTCTTCGGTGGAACCGTCGACGACCACCATCTCGTCGTCGGGGCCAATCCGACCGGCCATCTGAATCTTGCGATCGTACTGATCGGACCAGAACCAGGGCACCGGCTGGTAGGCCGGCGCTTCGCCATCGGCGGCCAGCAAGCGCCGGGCCGCGACGCCACCTTGTTCGATCGCGTTGTCCCAATGCTCGACCCGCATCATCTCGCCGAACAGCCCGTTGGGCCAGCGAGCCACATCGCCGGCGGCGACCACGCCGGGGGCGGCGAGACACGTCTCGTCGCACACCACTCCATTGTCGATCGTCAGCCCGGAGTCGACGAGCCAGTCGGTAGCGGGAGCGCACCCGATGCCGACGACGACCACGTCCGCTTCAACGGTGGAGCCGTCGGTCAGCCGTACGCTGGTGACCCGCTCCTCGCCCTCGATCTTCTCGACGCCGACCCCGGTTCGCAGGTCGACCCCATGGTCGCGATGCATGTCGGCGCAGACCTGACCGAACCGGTCGCCGATGGCGTGACCGAGGGGTACCGCGGCCATCTCGACCATGGTCACCTCCAGACCGCGTTCACGGGCGGTGGCCGCCACCTCGGCCCCGATGAAGCCCGCGCCTACCACCACCACCCGGGAGGGCACGGCATCGAGGTCTTTGCGCAGGTCGCGGGCATCAGCGATCGTGCGCAAGGTGTGCAGGCCACCCAGCGACGCGGTACCGGCCAGGGAACGGGCCGAACCCCCGGTCGCGATCACCACCCCATCGCCGGGCACCGACGTACCATCGTCCAGCGTCACCGAGCGTGTCGCGAGGTCCAGGGCCGTGGCCCTCACCCCGAGGCGCCACTCGATGTTCAGCTCATCCTTGCGGTCCGGTTTGAGCAGGTCGAGTCGATCCCGATCCCATTGACCGGACAGATAGTGCTTGGACAGGGGCGGCCGATCATACGGAAGGTCGGGCTCGGCCCCGATCATGGTGATCGCCCCGTCATAGCCGGCCGACCGAAGGGCCTCGGCGGCGTTCAGTCCGGCCAGTGAAGCTCCGACGATGGTGATGGAGCGGGGTGCCGGCACCGGCTCAGTCTTCCGCTACGGCGATGGCTTGTTTGGGGCAGCGCCGGACCGCCTCCTCGAGGCGGTCCCGCATGGACTCGGCGGGGGTCTCGTCGAGGATGTAGAGAAAATCGTCGTCACGAACCTCGAAGATCTCCGGGGCGATATTCATGCACACCGCATTGCTCTCACACAGATCGAAGTCGACTACCACTCGCATGAATCCGCTCCCCTATCGATGACTGCCTGGGGACATTCCAGCACATCTCGGCCACGTACCGATCTCGAAGCGACGAGAGGCCAATTGTGGGGCCTACGGTCGGTCCGGGTCCGGTGAACCTTCGGGGAGGAAATCGGGATCGACTTCGCCGAGCTCGATCGGTCGCATCATGACGTCGATGGCGCTCCAAACCATCTTTGAATACGGGAACAGGACGATCGGAGCGATGCCGGCGACCGACAAGGTAACGGCCAGCAGCGGAACAAACGGAACGTCGGGCGCCGTGATCACGATGCCGGCCACCAACACGATGCCCAGAAGGGCAAAGGACATGATGGTGTTCATACCTACGGCGCCCACAAAGTGACCGGGCACCCGCTCAAACCGAAAGGCACAGCGAGGGCATTTTTCTGCCAGGGTGAACCAGCGGCGGAACACCTTGCCCTGGCCGCACACCACACAATGGCGCGCCGCGGCTCGACCCAGGAGGCGCAGCGGGGTGAGCGCAGGGGGAGGCGGGGCCGTCGAGCGACGTTGCCCGCCATCAGAACGTGGCGCGGCCATGACTACAAACACTCCGGGATGCCCGACAGCAGCAACGCGGCAACCACGCCCCCGTCGTCGAGCGCCAGAAGTCGGTCGCACTCGACTCGCAGATAGTCTTCGCCACAACCGAGCGAGATCCGGCGTCCCTCGATGCCGTCGGCGTCGAGCTCGTAGGCCGCCAGCCGACTATCGGCCTCCCCGGAAACGAACTCGGCCTCGGTAAGCCCAGCATTGTCGGTGATGATGTCCTCCATCAGCTCGGCGGCCACACGAGCGAGGTCCGCACAATCCTGGGCATCGTTCGGGTCTGGGCCCGATGCACCGCACGCTGCCCCGGTCAGCGTAGCCGCCGCACACCAGAGCCCGAAGGCGGCTCTCACCCCCACCCGAGGTGCCCTTGGTCCTCTCACCCCCACCCGAGGTGCCCTTGGTCCTCTCACCCCCACTCGAGGTGCGCCTGGATGGCCGTCTTCGCCTCGTCGAGCCAGCCTTTCGAAGCGGCGTAGCCCACCATCGAATCGAAGTCGGCGGCCCAGGTAACGCCTACCCGACCCTCGGCGAGGGTGCGGACCCCCGCGATGTCGATCCAGGCGTGATCGTCGTCGGCCAGCCGTCCGATCGCGGCCAGAGCGTCACCCAGACCGGCCCGACCGGCTCCCGGATCGCCGTTGCGGACCTCCACGTGAAAGCGGGTGCAATCATCGGGCTCGTCGAGCCCGATCTGGTTGGTGGCGAGATCGACCGTGACGAACATGCGCATACCCCCGCGGTGGCTACCACCCTCGATCTTCGAAGCCCCACCTGACTAGCACACGACCGTCGACCCGACCCACCGCTTGTCCCGACTGGGCCGAGGTTTCCCCGCCTGGAAGGCTGATGCGGTGCCCTCGCCCTCACCCTGTGCCCGAACGCCGTCATGTTCGCTCCTGGCCGTCGCGTTCCTCTCGACGATGCTCTTGCTGGCGGTGACAGCATGTGGGGCCGGTGAGCCCGAGGGGATTATCGACCTCGCCGCCGACGCGGATCCGGATCTGGAGCTGCCCGACTTCTTCCCGGTCGAGTGGGACGTTCCCGCCCGCGCCACCTTGGTCGACGTCGAGGTTCAGCCCGACGATCCGACGATCGGACCCTGGGCGAGCTGGGTGGTTGACGACGACCACCAGGGCGTCGTCAACGACGTCGAGACCATCTTGGCCAGCCTGCGCTGGACCCCCCAGAGCCAACGATCGGACCCCGAGGGCCAGGGGGCGCAGCGCACCTTCTTTCTTCTCGACAACGGGCGGGCCTACTCGATTACCGTCTTCACCACCCCCTCGCTGAAGGGCACCCGTCTGACCCTGGAGCTACCGATCAGAGCCAGCTGACCCATACTCGCCAGAGGCCGAGACCGCCCGAACGCCGCGGCCAGCACGAGATTGCTCGGTCCCGCCAACTCGTGATTTTGTGACAAGTTTTCAAGACCGAGCGAGCCCGGCCGAGCGAGCCGGACGGAGATGGGAGAGGCCGCCTGCGGCCGTCGGCGGCGCGAGCCCCCGGTTAGTGTCCGGACACGGAAGTCATGCTTCGAATTCGCCGGGCCTCGACGCCGCTCGCGCCGATCCCGCGCCGACTTCATCAATGCATCAACCTTCCGGGACACTAGGGTTTTCCGGTGGAGCTGATCCTCATACGTCACGCCGAGCCCGAGTGGTCCAAAGACGGGCGGGCGGTGGACGAGCCGGGCCTGACCGATCGAGGCCACCACCAGGCGGCGCTGATGAGCAGAACGCTCGCCGATGAACATTTTGATGAGATCCTCGTCTCACCACTCCAGCGGGCTCGCGAGACCGCGATCCCCCTGCTGGCAGAGCGCGAGGTCGAACCCCACGTGCTCCCCTGGCTCGCGGAGATCTCCAGCCCGACATGGGATGGGCAGCCCGACCAGGTAGCGATCGACGCGTTCGATACGCACCGCAACCTGCCCGCCCACGAACAGTGGGCGGGGCTGGACGGCGGCGAGGCCGTGGACGCCTTCGGTCACCGGATCGAGAGCGGCGTTACCGACTGGTTGGCAGCACGAGGTGTCCGACGAGCCGTGGGCCACGATCTACCCCTCTGGACCATCGCCGGCGACACGGACCGCGCTGCTCGACGAACCGAGCGGGTGGCGATCGTCGCCCACGCCGGCACCAACGCCATGATGATCGGCGTTCTGCTCGGTATTGCCCCGGTCCCTTGGTCCTGGGAGCGGCTGTCGACCGGGCACAGCTCGGTTACCCGGTTGATACCGTTCGAGCTCGGCGGCAGCCACGCATACCAGCTGGCCGCCCTCGGCGATCTCGAACATGTCCCCCGGGGCCTGCGGACCCGATGACGGCATAACCGACTCGAAAAAGGCCATAGGGGCGGGGAACACGCTATACCATCGCCCGACATGCCATCCCCCGCGAGCCATCAGCCTGCGAGCCCTCCCGCGGGTAGCCATAGGCCGACGAGCCATCTGATCCAACTGTTGGACGCCGCGGTCGGCCATGGGCCGGAGCGGGTAGCCCTCATAGACCCGTCAGGGCTGACCACCACGTATGGGGAGCTGGCAGGCCGGTCTGCCGAGGCGGCTCGGGCCCTGGAGGTCGTCGGCGCGCGACCAGGCGAGGTGGTGGCCACCTTGCTGCCGGGTGACAGTTCCTCGGTGGTGGCGCTGGTGGCCTGTGCCCGGATCGGGGCCATCTGTGCCCCGATCAACGGCCGACTCTGGGCGCGGGAACGCCAGGCCTGCCTTGCTTTGTGCCAACCGAGTGTCGTCGTGACCCATCCGGAGTTCCGCCCGGACGTAGCGGACAATCTGACTGGGGTGAATGGGCGGAACGGGCTGTATGGCCGCACGATGGTCATCGAACCCGGAACGGGGGCCCAGCCATGGGCTGACGGTGCCCTACCCTCCCCATCAGGTGCGATAGTCCGCCCCGGCCCTGGCAGCTTGTGGTTCACGTCGGCCACGACCGGCGAGCCGAGAGCCGTGCTGGTCGACGAGGCGATGAGTCGGGCGGCCACGGCCGGTGCGCGCCATCGACCCCGTCCGGCCCCATCGTCACCCAACCGTCGGCATCTGTGCGCCATCGATTTGTCCCATTTCGGCGGGCGATTGGCGTTGTTGCACGCGCTGGAGGACCAGGTGCCGCTCGAATTGATGGCGACGTGGAGCCGACGCGAGCTCGAACGAGTGCTCGACCGGCCGGGTCCGACGGTCGGGACACTCAGCGCCACAGGCCCCCAGCTCAACCCTCTGGTTCGGTCCGGGCCCGTCCCCTGGCTGGACGGGTTGGAGCGCCTGGAGCTCACCGCCGGGTTCGCCAGCCATGCCCTGTTGCGGAGCCTCTCCGAATCAAGTTGTGAGGTCGTGCTGCGCTACGGCGCAGCGGAAACCGCCGGGTTGGGTGCCACATTGAGCTGGACCGGTCCCGCCGAGGACCGCCTCGCCGTCGGGGTCCCGAGTGACGGCATGGCCATTGTCGTGCGCAATACCGCCGGCGCCATCGCTGAGCCGGGCCAGGTCGGGGAGATCGAGCTGGGGGGACCGACCGTGGCCGGTCACTACTGGAGCGATCCCGGCGCGTCGCGTCGAGCCTTTCCCCAACCTGGAGTGTTCCGATCGGGTGATCTCGGGGTGGCCCACGAGGACGGCTCGTTCAGCCTCTACGGTCGGCTCGGCGATCGGTTCGTCCAGGACGGCGAGACCGTGGACCCCGCGGCGGTGGAGACCGTGTTGGGGGCCGACCCGAGCGTCTCGGAGCTGGTGATCGTTCCCCGACCGGATCCAATTGTTGGAGCCATCGGAGTAGCCGTCACCGTACCTTCTTGCCCTGACCACCCTCCATTTCTACATGAATTGGTTTCAGGATCAGATCTAGCGCCTAAAGTGAGACCTAGAGCACAATGGGTGGTTGATGGGTTGCCCCTGTCGGGTTCGGGAACTGTTCAGCGTCGCCGACTGGTGTACGAGGAATCGACTCGATAGACAGGAAGTACACCCCTCAAGGTGTCCAGATGATGACAAAGAGTGGCAGATCTGGTCGCTTTACATCACAAACGGATTACCATACATAGCAACTGGACGCTCAGATGACGTTCATTCGCACTTCGAATTCGGACTACGCAGCCCGGCGAAAGGAGCACGGCCATGACTGATCTCGCATCGCCGGATCACACGCACGGAACGAGTCGGGTGATCGCCCGCACAGAGGAACGCCGCCCGATCGGGCGACCTCGGGTCATCGATCGCGCCAAGATTCTCGCGGCGGCCAACGAGATCGGACTCGACCGTCTGACCATGCGGGCCGTCGCCGAACATCTCGGCGTGACGACCCAAGCGCTGTACAACCATGTGGGAGGCCGCCGAGAACTGGTGGCGCTCATGGCGAACGACTATGGCGAGAGCACCCCGATGCCGTCCGAGGCCATCGACGACTGGCGCGAATGGCTCATCGTGTTCGCCCAGGATCTGCGCGCCCTGTTGCTCGCTCGACCAGGCATGGCCGAATCGCTCATGTCACAGGGTCCAACCACTCCCCAGGCGCTGAAGTTCGTGGATCGAGCCATCGCCCTCATGGCCACCGATGGTTTCGATGAACGCGAAGCGATCGTGGCCTACCGCATGATCGTCGAATTCGTCATCAGCTCGGTGCAACGCCAAGAAAAGAACGAGGCGGCCAGCACCGGCGGCGGACATCCCAACGCGCTGTTCTATGAAGCTCTGGCCAAGAGCGATCCCGACGAACTCCAGAACCTGGCCCACATCGCCGTTGGTTGGGATCGCCAGACGCCCGACGAGACGTTCGAACACACCCTCGCCTGCCTGCTGTCGGGCATCGAAGCCAACAAGAACAATCTGGCCTTCGATCAGCCCACCGAGACCGCCGCCCAGTAAGGGAGTGCGCGGTTGGGAACGGCTGTGCCGCTCGGACCACGGCCTCGCTCAGGACAGATGAGCGGTTCGGCCACATTGGCTCCCTATCCGGCCTCTAGGGCGATCGAGCCGAAAGAATGACTTTCGGTTCGAGGCCTGGCCGTTCGCAGCGCTCGTCGCTCGCGGCTGGGACGGCAAGCCTTACGAATCGCTGAACGGCCGCCGTTCCCGACGGACAGATCTCTAGGACTTGCGTACCCTGGTATCTATGACCCCTGCTTCAGCGTCACGAGGATCCGCCGCAGCCGCTGGCGCTGCTGCGGCGGCCGTTGCGCTTGGAGTCACCGAGCTCGTGGCCGGGTTCGGGCCCTCGGTGCCATCGCTGATCTCGGCGATTGGCGACATCGTCATCGAGCGTGCCCCCGGCGAAGTCGTCCATCTGGCCATCGATGCCCTGGGCACCGCCGACAAGCCGGTGCTGGTCTGGACCGTCGTCGTCATTTCGATCCTGATCGGGGCCGCGATCGGCGTACTCGCCCGGACCAACGCCCGGGCCGGCGTGGTCGGCTTCGGGGGCTTCGCCGTTGTCGGAGCGATCGCAGGAACGTATGCCGCTCTGGCCAACCCCCTGTTTTCGCTATTCGCGGCCACCGCCGGGGCGGTCGCCGGGCTGTTGGCTCTGCGGCTGTTGTTGTCAGCCGCCACCGCCAAACCGAGTGAAGAATCGATCCCGGCTGTTGTCGCCACCCACGAAACACCGTCAACCCCCGACCGTCGCGGCTTTCTCCAAGCGCTGGCCGGAGCCGGGTTCGTGGCAGGTGCCACCGGGTTCATTGGGCGGGCCCTAATGAGTCGATCGGTCGCCGAGGCGAGCCGGTCAACGGTTGCTCTACCCGGGCGTGGCTCGGTCTCCGCCGGCGAACAGTCCGCGGCCGCCCTACCCGGGACCACCAGCGAATTCGACGCCGTCCAGGGAATCTCGTCCTACATCACCCCAAACAACGAGTTCTATCGCATCGACACGGCTCTACTCGTGCCCCAGGTCGATGCTTCCAACTGGACGATGTCGATAAATGGCATGGTGGATGAACCCCTCGAGCTCAGCCTCGATGACCTGTTGGCCGAGGACCTGATCGACGACACCATAACCATCGCCTGTGTCTCCAATCCGGTCGGTGGCGATCTGATCGGCAACGCGGTCTGGACCGGCGTGCCGCTGGCCCGACTGCTCGAACGGGCCGGAGTACAACCAGGAGCCACCCAGGTCGTCGGTCGCTCCGTCGACGGCTGGACCGCCGGATTTCCCACCGAGCTGGCCCTGGACGGTCGACCGGCCATGGTCGCCGTGGGCATGAACGGCAAGCCTCTTCCGGTCGTCCACGGTTTCCCCGCTCGCCTCATCGTCCCGGGTATCTACGGCTACGTCTCGGCCACCAAATGGCTCCGCGAGATCGAGCTCACGACGTGGGAGGACTTCAACGGATACTGGGTGCCCCGTGGCTGGTCGAAACTCGGCCCGGTGAAGACCCACTCCCGAATCGATGTTCCTCGCGGGGGATACAATGCGGGGCCCGTCCAGCTCGGCGGCGTTGCGTGGGCCATGGGACGGGGGATCGAACGGGTCGAGGTGCAGATCGACAACGAGGATCTTTGGCGACCGGCTCAGATGGGACCCGCGGTCTCCGATCTGACATGGGTCCAGTGGTCCTTGGACTGGGAGGCCACCAGCGGTACCCACCTCATCGCCGTCCGCGCCACCGACGGCGAAGGCCAAACCCAGACCGCCGTGCCCGCGGACGTAGCTCCCGACGGAGCGACGGGCTATCACACCATCGCCGTCAGGGTCTGACCGCCTACCGGTTGGTCCCCTCGCCGAGTGACGGGTCCCAGGACTCAGACGTTCGGTCGGCGTAGCGCACCGCTTGGCGTATCGCGGCGGCCACTGCCTCCGCCCCGAGGTGGGCGATCAGGTCGGTATGGCTTTCCTGTTGACCCGTGCACAACAAGAACAGCGCATCCCCGTCATGGGAGGTGTGGGGAGGGTCCACCGCTCGAGCGATGCCGGTGTGGGCGAGATCGACCGCCCGGTACGCATCGGGCTTCGACAGCTTGGCGTTGCTGACCAGACACCCGATCGTCGTGTTGGCGCGCGACAAGCTGTTGGTGTCGATACCCCCATCGGGATCCGCACCCCCATCGGGATCCGCGTCATCGGGGCCCGCACCATCGGTCCAGAGCTTGGCCAGTTCCGCGCCGGTGATGTGGGGAAACCGGCTGGTGCCGGGCGGCGCGAGCGAGCCGGCGAGCACTGTGCCGTCCTCGTCGATGATGTCGCCCAACGCATTGACAGCCATGATCGCGCCCACCGTTATCGCGCCGCTCGATGCGACCGCCCACCCCTGCCCTCCCTTGACCGCGTACTGCCGGCCCCCGATCTTGCCCACCGTGCAACCCGTGCCGACACCGACCGAGCCCATCGGCGGGTCCGCTGCGCTGGCGGCCTCACAGGCCGCCCAACCGGCGTCACGAGTCGGCCGTGTCGTGCCGGCCCTGTGCAGGTCGTACACGACCGCCGCCCCGATGACCGGAACGGTCGCCACCCGTAGATCCAAACCGCGTCCCTGCGCCTCGCACCAGTCCACCACTCCATCCGCCGCGGCCAGGCCAAACACACTGTTGCCGCACAGGATGACCCCATGGCATTCCTGCACCGAGCCGGTCGGACTCAGCGCCGGAACCTCACGCGTGCCTGGCGCTCCTCCCCGCACCGAAGCCACCCCGAGCGACCCCGCCGGTGGCAACACCACGGTGCAGCCCGTGCCATTGGCTTGATCGGTCCATTGGCCGACCTCGATCCCCTCCACGCCGAGCGCCATCAGTGGCCCGTATCCAACGCGTCAGGCGCCAACGGGTTCTCGCCGCCGGTCACCTGGGACAAGAACACCCCGGGGACGAACACGTCGAGCATGGTGACCTCGTAGATGTCATCGGGCTCATCGGCGATGGTCTCCGGGTCGTGTAGGGCGTCCTGGCATCCCTGGCAGAGGCCCAGTTCGTTCGCCGCAAGACTCTCGCAGCGCCAGCACTGATCCGCCGGCCGTTCACCAGGCAACGGCTCGGTGGATTGAAGGCCGACGTCCAGGACCTGCACGAGCTTGTCGATCCGGCCGACTGCCGGAACGCTCGGATCGGACGGGTTCGCCGTCGCTCGCGGGGAGGGGTCGGTCATCGGCGTTCGCCCCTCTTCGCCTCGAGCCAGGTGCGGGCATCCGCCAGCGAGTCCATCGACACCTCGTGTTCCATCGGATAGTCACGGAATGTTACGTCCAACCCGTGCTCCTCCAGACGAGCCGCCGCGGACAGGCCCTTGTCGATCGCTACAACCGGGTCCAGCGAGCCATGGAGCACCAGCACCGGGGGAAGCTCCTCGGACCACGCATAGTCAATGCCGTCCACATCGGGGAGATACCCGCTCATGGCCACAACGGCCTGTGGCCGGGGGGTCGATCCAGCAAGGGCGACCGTCAGCACCATCGCGGCCCCTTGGGAAAAGCCGATGAGAACCGAGTCCGCCCGATCGGTGCCGTATTTGGCGCACAGATCGGTCAGGAGCGTGTCGAGGGTGCGCCACGACCGTCTCAGCCCGTCATGATCCGAACCGTCCGGACCGACGTCGTACCACCCCGCACCGGCGCCGAGGATGGGCACCGGTCCCCGCGGTAACACCACCCGATAGCGCTCCTCGGGGTCCAAATAGGGCACCAACGGCACCAGGTCAAACTGATCGGCCCCATATCCGTGCACCACGAGCATGAGTCCCTGATCGTCCGATCCCCGCTCGATGATTTCCAGAACGAGCGCAGATTCTTCCATCCCGCGAAGCTACCCAGTTGCTCCGATGCCCACCACCGCGAGCGAACGGTCAGCCCAGTTCGCCGAGCAGGTCGACCGCAAAGACCTCGGGCGGTATGTCGAACCCGGCCCTCGCCAGGAGCGACGTGGCGCGATCGATCGACGTCGGGTCAGGTGCGAGCAGCTGTTCGGGGGATCCTGAACCGCCGGTCATGATCGAAACGAGCGCGCGGAACTCCGATGCGACCTGTCGCTCATCGAGATTTC
>Ga0316190_10000913_pt1 | contig 20929 bp, 19 predicted proteins | sample Eddworburrow2_MG_FD_204929 | JGI IMG/M metagenome (GOLD analysis project Ga0316190, IMG submission 204929) | Coastal sediment microbial communities from Maine, United States - Eddy worm burrow 2 | ecosystem: Environmental > Aquatic > Marine > Coastal > Sediment | place: USA: Maine | collected... | reverse complement strand
TCGCTCAAAACAAAAGGATTTGGTGAGCCTGGTTGATGAAGAAGATGAGGATGAGGATACCGAAGTGGAAATGGGTATGGCAGAGACAGATGCGGGTCCGGTGATGGAGGCCTTCGTTGATTCTGGCTCGGAAGAGGTTTCTGAAACGGCGGTTGAGTCAGAAGAGGAACAGGTTTTGGAAGATCCCGTGGCTGAGACCGCGGATGAGTCGGATGAAGAAGAAATAGAAGAGATAGCGGATGAGTCAGATGAGGATGAGCTGGCAGAGATACCGGATGAGTTGGATGAGGAGGAGTTGGCAGAGATACCGGATGAGCCAATGGGCGAGGACAAATGATGAGCAGCAGGGGGCAGGGACATGACTGAGATTGACTCACTGTATCTCATGCTGCTGTTCGAACTGCTGGCGCTATTGTCTGTTGTCTGTGCGGCTATGGTGGTTGTTTTGCTGCTGCGTGCCAGGCGCGAACGGCGGGCCATTAATAGGCTGGTGGGTTTGGTCAAAGAGGATAGTGGTCGGCGCCAGGAGGAGACAAGAAGTCTGTTGGAGAAGCGTTTTGGCTATGAGGGAGAGGCCTCAAAAAAGATCGCCCGCAAGCTGTCTCGGAAGGAGCTGGGGTTTTACCAAACGCTGATAAACCTCTTTATCAAGCGGGATGCCAAGGCCATGGCGGAGTTGAACATCGTTTTTGAGGATGCGGTTGCCCCCTATCGCGAGCTCGATGTTTCCAAACAAGCCGCTGCCCAAGAAGTTGTAAATGTGGTTGAAAAGCGTACTGCTTCAGTAAGCCCAGAGGAGGAAAGTCCTGAAGCAGAAGATGATGGCGAGTTGCAACGTCTGCGCATTGAAAATCAACAGCTCCTAGCGGAGTTGCAACTTACCATGAATACCCTGGGTGGTATGTTGAGTCAGTATTCTGCCATGTGTGAGGGCGATGCCGATGCTGGTGCAGAGGCAATGGCGAAGATGTTGGATGAAGGTGAGGATTCCACATCGGCGGGTGATGAAAGTGCAGCGTTGGCGGAGGAAGCTGTGAGTGATGCGGCAGGGCTGGTTGATGATCTTGAGCCTAACTGGGATGAAGCCTTAACCGAGCAGCTTGCCCCAGGTTCTGCTGATGAGGCCAAGGCTGAGGAGGGTGGAGATGAGGCAGAACCCAGCTGGGATGAGGCCTTAACTGAGCAGCTTGAACCGGATTCCACAGATGATGCCAAGGCTGGAGAGGCCTCTGCTGAAGCAGAGCCTAATTGGGATGATGCCTTGGGTGAGCAACTTGAACAGGGGGCTGCTGCTGAGCCGGAGCCCAGCTGGGATGAGGCCTTGGGCGAACAGCTTGACCCGGGCCAAGAAGAGGCAGCCAGTGGTGAACAGGAGCCTAGCTGGGATGATGCGTTGGATGAACAGCAGCAAGATGGCCAGGCTGAAAAAGGCTAACTAATACGGCCATTCAGATGTCCTTTTTGACGGTTCGTTGTTATTTGATTGGTGCCTCGATTGATCCACTCTTTCCCTGGTTGTCCACCCAATGAAGTTTTATGGTGTCTCCCTTGGCACCTCCCGCAAAGATAAAATGTAAATAAGGGTCTGCAGAAAGACCGCTGCCGGCTGTCACGCTAAGCACGGTTTTTCCCTGGTGCATGCAGTTGATCTCTTGGATGAACTCGGCAGGAATCAGTTGGCCGGTCGCTTTGTCCTTCCGCCGGCCCGACTCCATGGGGTGAATTAACACCGCTTTGACGCTAGTCTCGCCATCTTTGAATTTGGCGCGTAGTTTCGGTTTGCTTGCCATGAGTGCGGTTCTCTATCTCAAAAAAATACGCAGAATTACTTGCATCCGCCGACGGTGACTTTTACCTGGCGGCGGGCGCTGTACAGCTTATCTCCCGCCTTGACCACTGCCACCACATCACCGGTATCGGCCATCTTGATTTTGGTGCTGATAAAACCCTTTACGCCGGGTGTGAGCCGGAAGCTGGCAATCAGTGGGATGGGGTTCTTGGGAGAGAAGAGGGTGATGGAATCGACGTTGGGCAGATCGGCATATACCTTTACCCTGACCAGGGAGCCATCCTCAGCCACATCGGGTGCATCTATGCGGATCTTCTTGTTTTCCTCGGTGGCGTCTGTGCCCAGGAGTTTCTTCATGGCCTCAGACAACTCTTTTGCCTGGAAGGCCTCCTTTGGCCAGGCAGCCAAGGCGCTGATGGGGGTCAATAACCCGGTGAGAGCTGCCACACCAAGGGTGCCGGCTGCCAATGAACCCTGTAGAAAGACTCTGCGTTTCATACCCGTTTATCCATGATTGGTTAATGAATATTGTGTTGATTCACGCTTCTGGTAGTAGACCCATAGGGTGGTGAAAAATTCCCCAGCCTAGATAGAGCATAATCCACATATCGATCAAAACAACCACAACCTGAAGCATTAGTATTTACTAATATAGTATACCTTTGCTGATCTTTCCATCCCTATTTTTTGATGTGGGAAGCAAAGGCCATATTGGAATTATTACAATTTAATCAATTGGTTAACATAATTGATGGCAGCGGATTGTGTTGTGAGGTGCTGATCCGTGTAGTCCCTGTACACCACGGGACCTGTGCCTATCCCCCTGAATTTGCTGGCTGAAACAGGTGTAAATGGCCTTGGCAGTGCTGTTGGCTATTCAATCTAATCAGACCTTGCCCCCGACCTCATTTTTTTCAGTTCTGCGAGCTCATCCTGAAACTGTCTTAAGCGGGCAGCCATGCGGGCACTGCGGACCAGTTCGATATCTTTATCCTGAAGGGCGATCTGCAGTTGCTGGATAGCGGGCTTGAGAGCGCCAGAGAGATAGTAGTGCTCAGCCATATGTTCATGGGCCTGATTGATCTGCCCGGCATTGCCAGCGGCTTGGGATAGCAGTTTATAGAGCCGTGCATCCTCCGGGCGATTCGGCAGGAGCTGTTGCAGGGCGTGGGTGGCTGGGATTGGCATGCCGAGATCCAGCAGGGCCTGGGCATAGGACAGACCCAAGGGGTAGTTGCCGGGAAACAATTTCAGTGCTGATTCCAGGGTGGATAGCGCCTGCTTGGGCTGGCTGGTGAGGAGATAGAGGCGGGCGCTGGCCAGGATGAAAGCCGTTTGGTGGGGGGCCTTCTTCAGGAGCTGGTCCAACTCCGTGCGGGCCTGTTGGAACTCCCGGGCACGGGTCAGGGCCAGTACATAACCGTAGCGCTGGGCCGCCTCGTTGCGATAGCGTCCATCGGTCAGGGACTCGCCAAAAAATGCCACGGCATCCTGGGCCTTTTCAAACTGTTTCTCCCTTAGGGTGGCGCGCAACAGGTGATAGCGGATGTCCTCTGGATACTGGCGATAGGGATAGGCCTCGGCCCTGCCCCTGGAGTCTGCGATGCGGTTGAGTGTAATCGGGTGGGTGCGCAGAAACTCCGGCAATTGCGTGCCATAGAAACGGGTGGATTTGCCCATGCGTTCGAAGAAAACCGGCATGGCACGGGGGTCGAAGTTTGCCTTGGCCAGGATCTGGATACCCATGTGATCGGCCTCTTTTTCGTTTGTTCGGGTGAAGTTGATCTGGTGCTGTATCAGGCCGGCCTGGACCCCGGCTGCGGCGGCTGCAGTTAGATCACCTGAATCTGTCCCGGCCCCGACGAGGATGGCGGCCAAGAGCATGGCCGCCATGGGGATGCTCATGCGATTGGCTTCGTCAAAGGTCCGCGCCAGATGGCGTTGTGAGACGTGGGCGATTTCATGTGCCACTACAGAGGCCAGTTCACTCTCCGTTTCGGTGGTCAGCACCAGTCCGCTATAGATGCCGATATGACCGGCTGGTCCGGCGAAGGCGTTAACCGCAGGGTTTTCGATAAGGAAAAAATGGAAGGGCTGATTGGCGTGATCGCTATATGAGACCAGTTTTTCTCCGAGGGACTCGATGTACTCGGCCATCAGTGGATCGGATGTGACCTTCATGCTCTTGCGCACGCTGCGCATGAAGGCCTTGCCCAGGCGCTGTTCCTGCGCAGGTGTGATGAGGCTGCCGGATGGGTCTCCAATCTCCGGCAGCCTGATGTCATCCGCAAAGGCGGTTGCCATGGTGATGCAAAAGAGCAGCGCCAGCTGCGTCAGAAGCTGGCCAATGTTACAGAATCGAAAAATCATAATGTACTGATCATCCCTAAGCCTGGAGTCTGCGTCAAATGGATCTCTAGAGGGGTAGTTTGAAGTGTCTGCACTGGTTGGACCTGGCTCTCGGGCATCGGGAGTCGCCGTTGTTGGACTTAGAATGCAGGGCATAGTTTCAAGAGGATGGTTGCCAATGGGACAAAATCCAATAGGGGGAGGAGCTATGGGCCATTGCAGGGTATGATATGCGGCTTTTTGGGGGCTTCACCCTGGGAATTGAGGGCGTTTGGTACGATGAAATTTGTGTTGCAGATAAATGAAGGACCCTATCAGCATCAGGCCAGTGATACGGCATACCAGTTTGCCAAGGCCGCGCTGGCGACGGGGCATGAGGTGATGCGGGTGTTCTTTTTCCATGATGGGGTCAACAATGGGTCGCGCCTGACGACGCCGCCCCAGGATGATCGAAATATTGTGCAGCGCTGGTCGGAGATGGCGCAGCAGCATGGGGTGGACCTGGTGCTCTGTATTGCGGCGGCCCAGCGTCGGGGCGTCGTGGATACCGATGGGAAGCAGCGCCTGGAAAAGGATGCCGATAACTTGGCCCCGGGTTTTCGCATATCGGGCCTTGGGCAGTTGATCGAGGGGATTGTACTGGCCGATCGATTGATGGTGTTTGGGGATTGAGGGGGAGTAATGGAAAAGAAATTATTGTATCTCAATCGCCGCGCCCCCTATGGCGGCATCTATGCCCAGGAGTCACTGGAGGTGGTATTGATCGGTGCAGCCTTTGATCAGGATGTCAGTCTGCTGTTTATTGATGACGGCGTATTGCAGTTAAAAAAGGGCCAGGATACGACAGGGGTGGGTATGAAGAATTTTTCCCCAACCTTCGGCGCCTTGGAAATGTACGATGTTGAAAAGCTCTATGTGTCCCGTGAATCAATGGCGGCAAGGGCCATTAATGAGCGAGATCTGGTGGTGGGTGTGACGGTGCTGAATGATGCCGAGATAGCCGATTTGATGGACGAACAGGATGCCGTCCTGAGTTTCTAATTATCTGGAGTAAGCCATGAGCATTTTACACACCGTTAACAAATCCCCTTTTGAAAAAAGCTCATTGGAGAGCTGCCTTAAGTATGTAAAAGCCAATAGTGCCATTCTGCTGATAGAGGATGCTGTTTATGCCGCACTGCAGGGCACAGAGATCGGAGAACGCTTGGGTTCTGCGGCCAGCGAAGTCAGGCTGTTTGTATTGGGCCCTGATTTGAGGGCGCGGGGGTTAGTGGATAAACCGCTTATCGAAACTATTGAAGTGGTGGATTATGAGGGCTTTGTTGAGCTGGCGGCTCAGTATGACAAGGTCCAGGCTTGGCTCTGAGACAGGCTCAATGCTGAGTGCAGTTTGGGGAAAGCCAAATGGGTTAGTGGTTGATGGCAAATCCCTAGATACCGATGTTGAAGGCTACCTCACTCACATGGATCAGTGGGAACCGCTGGTGGCAGAGGTCATGGCCCGTGCCGATCAGATTGAATTAACGGCGGCGCACTGGGCGGTAATTGATCTGCTGTGTGAACATTATGCGCAATACAGTATGGCGCCGCCGATACGTGTCATTCTCAAGATAATAGGTGCAAAGCTTGGGACGGATAAGGCGAAGCATCAATACCTGTATTCACTCTTCCCTTATGGGCCTGGTAAGCAGGTCTGTCGATATGCCGGGTTACCCAAGCCTTCGGGCTGCGTGTAAGCTTAATTGCCTTTGCTGCTGTAATCCCATTCGAGATTAAGATGCTGGGCAATCTTGTCTAATAGCTTATCAAGCTTTACGGGTTTGGGGAGGAAGTCGTCACAGCCAACAGTGAGACACTGCTGGGCGTCTTCTGAAAAGGCCTTGGCACTGATGGCAATAATCACCGGCCTGTTCGGCAGGCTGAGCTGCCGTATCTGACGGGTAGCCTCCAGGCCATCGACAATCGGCATCACAATATCCATCAGGATAATGTCGGGCTGGATTTCAGTTGCCTTCTCCAGGCATTCCTGTCCATTGCTGGCCTGTTCAACATTAAACCCAACCTTGGTTAACAGCTTTGTCATCAGGGACCGTATATCAACGGCGTCGTCGGCAATGAGAATGGTGCGCCGGGGTCCCATGTAGTTGATGATTGGCATCTGTGTTGATTGCTGTTTTTTCAGGTCTGCATCGACGGTTGGCAGTGCCACATCAAAACAGAAGTTAGAGCCTTTCCCCTGTTCGCTGCTAACGCTGATGGTTCCTCCCATCAATTCGGCAAGTCTATTGCTGATGGCAAGGCCCATGCCGATGCCTTCCGGAGGCATTGCCTGGTTGTCTAGTTGGTGGAAGGCCTGAAAGATTTTTTCAAGTCCCTCCTGGGGGATTCCAATGCCTGTATCCTCTACCTGGAAGCGGGTATGTTGTTGGTAGGGATAGACCCTGAGTCTTACTTCGCCTTCATTGGTGAACTTGATGGCATTGCCGATCAGGTTGTTGAGTATTTGGCGTATTTTTGTTTCATCGCCGATAACGGCGGTGGGAAGATCGGGTGAGAAATCCGTAGTAAACCGGATGCCCTTGGCGTCGATGCGGAGCTTAAAGGTATCGGCAACATCCCATAAGAAGTCATGTAGGCTCAGTTCACTGGGGAACAACTTGAGGTTGCCCGCTTCGATGCGTGAGATATCCAGCAGGTCATTGATCAGCATCAGCAGGTGCTCGCCACTGTGCTCGATGATATCGAGTGAATTCAACTGGGCCTGGCTCAGGCTGGGGTCGTGCTTCAGCAGGTTGGAGAAGCCCATGACTGCCGTGAGCGGTGTCCGCAGTTCGTGGCTCATATTGGTTAGGAAGCGATTTTTTGCCTCGTTGGCACTGTCTGCCAGCTTTTTGGCCTCCTGCAGCTCCATCTGGATCTTCTTGAGATGGGTGATGTCCTCGGACACCTTGATGAAGTTGGTGGTGATGCCGTTTTCATCGGTTACCGGGCTGATGGAGGCGGTCTCCCAGTAGGGTTCACCATTCTTCTTTTTGTTGCAGAACTCACCGCGCCAACTATGGCCGGATTTTATGGTCTGCCATAGCTCTTGCTGCTGGGCCACGTCGGGGTTGCAGCTCTCGATGGTGTTGACATTTTGGCTGATGAGCTCATCTGGGGCATAGCCGGTATGGCTTGATGCCTTGGGATTTATGTACTGGATGATGCCATCCATGTCGGTGATCATCACCGTGCTCGGGCTCTGTTCGATGGCGTGATAGAGCAGGCGCAGCTGCTTTTGGGCCTCCCGATAGTCTGTGTGGATGCGGGCATTGCGGATGGCGACGCCGACGTAGGTGGCCACGGACTCGATGAATGAGATGGCTTTTTCTTCAAGGATTTGCGGGGGGAAGGTCAGGATATTCATGACCGCCACCACGTCGTCGCCGGCGAAGATCGGTACTCCGATAAAGGTGTTCAGATTTTCGGCAGCGGTCGCAGGCCGTGCAATACGGGGATCGGCAGAAGAGTTTTCACGGATATAGAGGGCTTGGCCGCTCTCGGCGATACGTCCGGTGAGCCCCTCGCCAGGCTGGATGGGTTTGTCCTCATAGCTGCGGACAAAGTCCTGGGAGAGGCCCTTCTGTGCCATCCATCGCAGGCTGCCGGTCTGGGTGTTGCGTTCGAAGATCATCCCTACCGGGGCCTCCAGCGCTGCCATGGTGCCCTCCATGATGCGCTGCAGTACCTGCTGCACATCCAGGGAGCTGTTGGCCATAAGCCCGATGCCATGGATGGACTGCAGCTCGTTGATGCTCTCCTGAAGCGCTTCCTCCGTGCTATCGCAGGGCCGCAGGGCTGCCTGGCTTAGCAGGCTCAGGGCCTCATCCTCCAGGGATCGGCCATGTTTGGCTGCACTGCCGGCAATGGCATCAAGCAGGGTTTGATCGTTGATATTCAGGGAGAATTTCGGCATGGCTTTACGATAAAGATTTATTGTTTTATGGCTTTACGATAAAGATTTATTGTTTTCCGGTAAAGCGATGGATATGGCGTCGGTCCCGCTTGCTTGGTTTTCCGCTCTCAGGCTTGGGGCTGGCGGCCCTGAGTGCGCGCTCTTCTTCTATCTGTTTCTGCCGCCGCTGTGCGCTGGCCTCGTCCTCTGTGTAGAAATGGATTGCTTCTGAGGCTGGCCGGCGCTGTTGCGGAATGGCCTTGATCACGATATCCCACTCCAGGGAACCTTTGTGGATTCGTAGTTGAGTGCCGATGCGAACCTCCTTGCCTGGTTTGGTACGCTGGCCGTTGAGATGCACCTTGCCGCCGCTGATGGCTTCGCTAGCCAGTTGCCGGGTCTTGAAGAAACGCGCCGACCACAGCCATTTGTCCAGGCGCATCCCTATAGGAGGCGTCTTCTCATTCATCGTCTTTGCTGGTCCGGCTATCGTCCGAGCAGCTCATCCAGTTCGCCGAAGGCATCCAGCTCCGCAAGATCATCGTAGCCGCCGACGTGGTGGTCACCGATGTAGATCTGGGGCACGGTGCGGCGCTGGGTGCGATCCAGCATCTCGCGCATGCGTTTTTGGTCGAGGTCGATACGCACCTCTTCAAACTCCACTTGTTTGCGTTTCAGCAGTTCCTTTGCCCGTACACAGTAGGGGCAGATGGCGGTAGTGTAGACAATGACCTTTGGCACAGTGGGCTCTCGTTTAACCAAGTAATGCAGTATCCTATCAATGGCAAGAAGGGGCGTCTATTGGCCAGATAATGGGTCTATATCGCTCCCTCGGTATAGTGCTTAGTATATTAGAAAAAGCTAATAAATAAAGTTGTAATAAGGAAGAGGATTCAGATTCATGCTGCGTGATGCACCAAATGCCGTTTTTCTGAAGGATTATCAGCCGCCGGAGTACCTGATTGACCAGGTGGAGCTTTGCTTTGAGCTGGGCGAGAAGGTGACTGAGGTCCACTCCCGATTGCACCTGCGGCGAAACCCCAAGAGCGACAGTGAATCTGCTGCCTTGCAACTGCATGGTGAGCAGCTGGAACTGGTCTCTCTTGCCTTGGATGGGGTGGAGCTGGCTAAGGAGGCATATGTGCTGGATGGGGAGGGGCTTACCGTCCACCGGGTGCCGGAAGCATTTGTGCTTGAGAGTAGGGCATATATCCGGCCCCAGGAAAATACCGCCCTGGAGGGGTTGTACAAATCCAGCGGCATGTTCTGCACCCAATGCGAGGCGGAGGGTTTTCGCAAGATCACCTGGTATCTGGATCGCCCCGATGTGATGGCTCGTTTCAGCACCGAGATCATTGCGGACCGGGACAGGTATCCCGTGCTGCTCTCCAACGGCAACCCCGTAGCCCGTGAAGCACTGCCCGATGGGCGCCACCGAGTACGCTGGGAGGACCCTTTTCCAAAACCTGCCTACCTGTTCGCCCTGGTGGCCGGTGACCTGCGTCATATCGAAGATAGCTACACTACGGCTTCCGGTCGGGAGGTGCTGCTGCAGATCTTCGTGGAGCCGGAGAATATCGACAAGTGTGACCACGCCCTGCAGTCGCTCAAGAAGGCCATGCAATGGGATGAGGAGAAGTATGGTCGGGAGTATGACCTGGACATCTATATGGTGGTGGCGGTCAATGACTTCAACATGGGGGCCATGGAGAACAAGGGGCTCAACATCTTCAACTCCAAATATGTGCTGGCCCGTGCCGACACCGCCACCGATCGGGATTTCCAGGGTATCGAGGGGGTGATTGCCCATGAGTATTTCCACAACTGGACCGGCAACCGCATCACCTGTCGTGACTGGTTTCAGCTGAGCCTCAAGGAGGGGCTGACCGTATTCCGTGACCAGGAGTTCTCCGCCGATATGGGCTCCCGTGGGGTCAAGCGTATTGAGGATGTGCGCCTGCTCCGTGCCCATCAGTTTGCGGAGGATGCCGGACCCATGGCCCATCCGGTGCGACCGGACTCCTACATCGAGATCAACAACTTCTACACCGTCACCGTCTATGAGAAGGGTGCCGAGGTGGTGCGCATGCAGCACAACCTGCTGGGCCCAGAGCTCTACCGAAAGGCCACGGATCTCTATTTTGAACGCCATGATGGTCAGGCAGTGACCACCGATGATTTTGTGCAATGTATGGAGGATGCCTCCGGCAAGGATCTGCAACAGTTTCGCCGCTGGTATAGCCAGGCCGGCACCCCTGAGTTGGCGGTGACCGATAGCTTTGATGCCCGTAACGGCCGTTACCACTTGACCATTAGGCAGTCCTGCCCCGACACCCCAGGGCAGCACGATAATAAGCCCGTGCATATCCCCTTTGCCCTTGGCCTGTTGGATAGCGCCGGCCATGAACTGCCGATGCAACTGGAGGGTGAGACGGATGCCGTGGAGGGAACCCGGGTGCTGGAGTTGAGGGGGGCTGAACAGACCTTTTGTTTTATCGCTATGGATGAGGCGCCGATCCCTTCCCTGTTGCGGGGTTTCTCCGCCCCGGTGAAGGTTCACTACGATTACAATGATGAAGAGCTGATGTTCCTCATGGCCCATGATGGTGATGACTTTAATCGTTGGGATGCCTCTCAGAACCTAGCCCAGCGCATTATCCTGGGGATGGTGGAGCAGCGTGCCCAGAGTGGGAACATGGAAGTGCCGTCCGGTTATATCCAGGCCCTTGGCAGGGCGTTGACTGATGAATCGGTTGATCAGGCGCTGCTGTCTGAATTGCTGATGTTGCCGTCCGAGTCTTATCTGGGAGACCAGATGGAGGAGGTGGATGTGGATGGTATTCATGCTGCGCGGGAGCTGCTAAAGGCGCACATCTGCACCGATCTAAGAAAGGATCTTTTACGTATCTATCGCTCGAATATTGAACAGGGCTCCTATCAACCTGATCCTGCCGATATTGCAGGCCGCAGCCTGAAAAATGTTTGTCTTGGTTATCTCATGCAACAGTCGGATGCCGAGGTGCGCGCACTCTGTATGCAGCAGTTTGAGGCCGCCCATAACATGACCGATGTAATGGCCGCCCTTGGGGCCTTGGCCAATACGGACTGTGCCGAACGTGAACAGGCTCTGGCTGCCTTCTATGCACAGTGGAAGGATGATCCCTTGGTGCTGGATAAATGGTTCGCCATCCAGGCCACCTCGAAGCTGCCGGAGACACCTCAGCGGGTAACGGAACTGAGACAGCATGCCGCGTTCTCCATCACTAACCCCAATCGGGTGCGTAGCCTAATCGGTGCCTTCTGCAGTGGCAATACGGTTGGCTTTCATGCCATCGATGGTTCTGGTTACAGCTTCCTGGCCGACACTGTGCTGGAACTCAATCGCCTTAACCCCCAGGTGGCGGCACGCATGCTGCGCCTCATGTCACGCTGGCGCCGCTATGATGCCGCGCGGCGTGATCTTATGCGCAATCAGCTTGAGCGTATTCTGGGAGTAAAGGAGCTATCGAAGGATGTGTATGAGATTGCAGCAAAGAGTCTGGAGGGAAGTTAGGCTAAGGCCTCTTTGTTGATATTCAGAAGATGCCACTGCCAGCGGGATTCTCCTGGGCCATGCGTCCAAGGAATGCATCGAACGTCAAATTCCATTGCATAGTCAGTTCCGTGGTTCGCTGCTTCAGTGTATCAATGGTATGGAATTCCGGCAGGCCATGAAAGGCAATGACCACGATATTTTTATGGTCCGGCACTGAGAGGCAAACGGTTTTTTGATCGAATGCCTGGCGGATGTTCCAGAGTGCCGTGATAAAGCTCTTTTCATCTTCGGGTATCAGGTTGATTGCCAATGCACCCCCAGGGGATAGGCATTGGCGGCATTCCGATAGGAACTGTGGCTTGGTGATCCAGGCTGGTGTGTGGCTCCCTCCCGCAGAGATATCCAGTATGCTGAGATCATAGGTGCGTTCGGCATTGCCGATATATTCTTTTGCATCAGCAATTCTTAGTTGCCATTTCTCCGGGTCGTCAGGGAATTCGAAAAACTGTTTGGCAACCTCGGCCACCGTTTGTGATTGCTCAATGGCATCCCCCAAAATGGTTGGGCAGTGATGGTAGAGATAGCGTGCGATTGATCCCCCGCCGGTACCAAGCAGCAGCACACGGCGGGGGGTGGGAATGAACAGGAGCGCCGAGAGCAGGGCCTGGCAGGAGGCGGAAGCAAGCCGTCCCGGATCGCTTAGATCGATAGTGGTCTGAACGGTTTTGTCACCAAAGGCGAGCCAACGAAGTCCATTCTCTTCCCAAACCTCTATGGTTTGCTTGTTGTGTTGCTGCCGAAAAACCTGCTTTTTATGCGTGCTCATCGGACTCCGCTGTTTTCTAAATGGTGCGTTGATCCGCCGTCAGGTGTTGTGCCTCGGACTCGATCGGCGGTTTGTAGGTGGTCTGGGTGAAGCCCGAGGCCTCGAATAGGATGCGGTTGTCTGCATGACCCAATAGGTCGATAGTCCAGAGATAGCGGTTCTCCTCCACCTTTTCCCGCCCGATACCCACGATGGTGGCCAGGTAGCTGTACATGGTGGGGATGGGGCTGTGGCCCAGATTGATGCGCAGGCCGGTGACATCGTGGAATATCAGATGGGCCGGAGCCACCCGGAAGCGGTAGGCACCCTCTTCGTTCTTCCATTCCAGGATGTAGTCGATGTCGAGGGTGAGGTCATTTTTGAAATTTTCATCGACCAAGGAGATGCCATGCAGGGTGTTGTCGTGCCATGAGAGGAGTTCAAACTGTTCGGTGGTAAATTTCATATTTGGTATCTAGTTTGTTGATTGCTTCGCTGCCAGCATTCGATAGACGGATGGTACCAGCAATAGGCTGACCAGGGCGGAAAAGAGCAGGCCGGATACGATGGTCACGGCCAGGGGTTGCAGCATTTCAGACCCCTCACCCAGCGCCAGGGAGAGGGGCAGCATGCCGACCACGGTGGTGAGGGTGGTCATGAGGATAGGGCGCAGGCGCAGGCGTGCGGCGGAGACGATGGCCTCATTGAGTGCCAGCCCCCGGCTGCGTTCGATCTCGATATATTCCACCAGCACGATGGCATTATTGACCACAATGCCGGCCAGCATAATAAGCCCCAGCCAGATGGGCATGGAGATGGGCAACTGCCACCATTCCAGCCCCATGGCCACGCCAATGGCGGCAAAAGGAACGCTGAGCATGATGACCAGGGGATTGCGCAGCGATTCGTATTGCACCGCCATGACCACGAATACCAGGAACAGGGCCAGCCCCAGCAGCATGCGGCTCAGATCGCGCCCCTCCTGCAGGGCCTCGGTGTTGCCTGCCTCATAGAGGGTATAACCGGGTGGCAGCTCGATATCGCTGGTGGCCGTCTTGACCTGTTGCAATGCATCCAGGATAGCCAGCTCCTCGGTCAGGGAGGCGGTGATCTCGATTACCCGCTGCTGGCGGTCGCGCATGATGCTGGCCGGGGTGGGCACAAGCTCGATGCGGGCGATATCACCCAGCCGGAGTGAGGTGTGGGGCTTGGTCTTGCTGAACAGGATGATGGACTCCAGATCCTCTGGGTTGGCTACGTCACGGCGGTCCAGGCGCAGGCGCACATCCAGGCTGCGGTCACCGTCGATAAAGTCGGTGACCGCAAGGCCACCCAGGGCAAAGCGCAGGGTTTTGCCTACGTCCTCCACACTCAGGCCGAAGCGGCTGGCCCGCTCCCTGTCCACCTGGACGGACATCTCCTGGTTGATGTCCTCCTGGCTGTGTTCAACATTGCGTAGGCCATCGATGGTTTTGAGCCGGGTCGTGACCTGTTCCGCCAGGAGCTCCAGCTGATGCAGGTCCGGCCCCTGGATGCGCAGGCTGATATCGTCATCACCCCGGCTGATCTGAATGCCCCGAATACCACGGGTACGGATGGAGACCTTGAGGCCCGCAATCTGGGCCTTGGTGATCAGCTGTTGCAGGCGGCCGATCCAGGCCTGGCTGCTGATAGCGCCCCGTTCCGCCATGGGTTTGAGTCGCACCTTGATGCTGGCCCGGTTGGCGGCCTCATATTGGGAGCGCCCGAATACGCTGCCACCGACGATGGTGAAGATGGATTGCACTTCGGGCTGGGCCGAGATGATGTTCTCGATGCGCAGGGATAGCTGGTCCATGGCATCCACGTTGACGCCCCGGTCCGCCTTGAGGCGGATATCGATGCGCCCCTCATCCAGGTTGGGCAGGAAGACCTGTTGCCGCTCGGTAAAGGAGGGGGCGGCCAAAATCAGGGCGCCGATGAAGGCCAGTACCACCAGCCAGGGTGCGTGCAGCAAGTGGCCGATGAGCCAGCCATAGAGGTTCTGCAGGGCCTCTATGACCCGGTTCACGCCACGGCGCATGAGGCCTTCACGCCCTGCGGGTATGCGCCCGGCCAGGGCGGGTACCAGGGTCAGGGCCACCATCATGGAGGCGAGGATGGCGGCGGAGATGGTGAAGATCAGTTCCCGGAACAGCAGGCCAACAAGGCCGCCGATAAAGAGGAAGGGGAGTACCGCCGCCAGGTTGGTGCTGGTGGCAGCGACAATGGCGCTGTTTACCTCGGATGCTGCCTGGCCGGAGGCCTCTGCCCCCGCCTCTCCCAGACGCTGGTGACGGTAGATGTTCTCCAGCATGACAATGGTGCTGTCCACCAGCATGCCGATGCCTAAAGCCAGGCCGCCCAGGGTCATGATGTTGAGGGTCAGGTTGCCGGCGGCCATGAGGATAAAGGTCACCAGGATGGAGATGGGGATGGCGCTGCCGATGATGAGGGTGCGACGCAGGCTGCCGAGAAAGAGATAGACCACCAGCATGGCCAGCAGGGCGCCGCTGCCGGCCGCCAGTTGGGCATTGTTCAGGGCGTGGCGCACATAACGGGCCTGGTCATCCACGGTCAGGATTTCGATGTCTTCGGGGATCAGGCCGCTGTCTTTTAGTTCCGCCATGTGTGCCATGATGGCGTCTACCACTGCCACGGTGTTGGCCTGGGGCTGCTTTTGCACCGAGAGCTTCACCCCCGGCAGGCCATTGAGACGGATACGCAGGCGCTCTTCCTCTGCGCTATCCGTGATCTGGGCTACTTCCCCTAGGGGCAGGGTGTGGACCTCCTCGTCCTCTTCTGTAATGGGCACGGGCAGGCGTGTGATCTCCTCCACGCTACGGAAGCGCCCGGCGGTACGGCCGCTGATCTCACCCTGTGCCATCAGCAGGCGACCGGCGGCGGTCTCCTGGTTGCCTGCCTGGAGGGTCCGCTCCAGATCCAGCATGTCCAGGCCCAGCCCGGCCAGGCGCTCCTGATCTGCCAGCACCTGGATCTCCCGCACCAGGCCGCCACCTACCTCCGCTGCGGCCACGCCGGGCAGATTCAGCAGCCACTTGCCCAGGGTGTAGTCGGACCAGGTGCGCAGCTCCACCGGGTCACGCAAGGGTGAGCTGATGACGAACTCGGCCATGGGCAACTGGGAGGGGTCGCGCTTATAGATAGTGGGTGGACGGATACTGTCCGGCAGAAAGCGCTTGGCTCGATCCAGGCGGGTGCTGGCGTCACGCAGGGCGATGTCGATGTCCTTGCCGTACTCGAATGAGAGATCGACTGAGCTGCGCCCTTCGGTGGTGCGTGACTGGACGTGAATGGCGTCCTCGGTGATGGCGAGTTGCTCTTCGAGCTGGCGGGTGACCTGGTCCTCCATGATGCTGGCCGGTACGCCGGGGTCGTCTACCCGCACCCGCACATCCGGGTAGATGATGTGGGGCAACAGGTCGATGCCCAAACGCTCGAAGGAAAATACGCCGAGCACCATCACCGCCAGAGTGATCATTACCACCCCGACCGGGTGGCGGATGGACCAGGCGGCAATGCCGCCGGCGAGGGGTCTGTCGGTGCGCATGGGAGGCATTGCGCTATCTCGCGGTCAGCTCCACGGGCTTTACCGGCTTGCCGTCTCTCAAGCCCAGAAACCCCCGGGTGATCACCTGTTGTCCTGGCGCCAGTCCCTCCAGTATCTCGACCTGATTGCCCACACGGATGCCGCTTCGGATAGAGGTCTTGCCGGCCTTGCCGTCCCCGGTCAGGCGGTAGACAAACTCCCCTTCGCGGTCCCGACGCAGGGCTGAGAATGGGACCAGCAGGCGGTCGGTGGCGGGCAGCAGCAGGGTGACGCGGGCGAGTTGGCCGGCACGGGCCCCCGAGGGTATGGGGTCCAGTGCCACCTCTATGGTGCCCTGGCGGGTACGTTCATCCAGCTCTGGATGGATGCGTAGGATCTTGCCGGGAAAAGCCTGTGTGCCCAGGGCATCGATGCGTACCTCCACAGCGTCACCCAGTTTAATATTGGGCAACAGTAGTTCGGACACTGCCAGTTTGGTGACCAGGGAGGCGGGGTCGGCCAGGGTCAGGAGATGGCTGTGGCGCGGGACTACGTCGCCCGGCTCTATGAGGCGCTCGGTAATGATGCCAGCAAAGGGGGCATGGATCCGGGTATAGGCGATACGGATCTCCAGCAGGCTCTTCTCGGCGATGGCAACCTCCACCGCGGTAGAGGCGCGGGCCATCTCATCCTCCGAGGCCACGCGCTTCTTCACCAGGCCACGGATACGTTTTAGGTCCAGTCTTGCCTGGCGCAGGGTGGCCCTGGCCTTATCCAGCTCCGCCTTGAGGATGTCGTCCTCCAGGCTTAGCAGCAGGCCGCCCTTTTTTACCCTGTCACCCTCGAAAAAGGGCAGGTGAGTGATGCGCCCCTCCTCCTGGTTATAGATGCGCACCAGCCTGCGGTAGCGTAGGCTGCCGGTTCGCTCCTGGCGGGTTACCACCTGTGTGTGCTCAAGGGTGACTGTCTCAACCAGATGTTCGCTGGGCGGGCGTTTGGCCTTGGCCTCTTTGCTGGGTGGTTCTTGCTCACAACTGGATGCCAATAGCAGGAAGCAACTGATCAGGCCGGTAAGCAATATTGAGTGGAGTCGCATGTGTATATTCAAACGGTAGGCGGTTGTTTTTCAGTCTCTTTTCACCGATGCTATCAATCGATTATATCCAGATGAAAAGGCCCGTGTCTCACTCAATCCATTTACTGACAGATTCAGATAGCAATTGGCTGCCTGCCTTAGGGGATATGGCGACATGAAAAGCTATCTCGTCGGTGGTGCCGTGCGTGATCGGCTACTGGGGCTGCCGGTACATGAGCGTGACTGGGTGGTGGTGGGCGCCACTGAGCAGGTGCTGCTGGAGGCGGGCTATAAAAAGGCCGATGTGGATTTCCCCGTGTTTCTGCACCCCGAGACCGGAGATGAGTATGCCCTGGCCCGAATCGAACGCAAGACCGGGCCCGGCTATAAGGGTTTTGTCGTCGAGGCCGGCCCTGAGATCTCACTGCAGCAGGATCTGGCGCGGCGTGATCTGACGGTCAATGCCCTGGCCGAGGATGAGGATGGCCATCTCATTGACCATTTTCATGGTCGAGATGATCTGGAACATCGGGTGCTACGCCATATCACCCCCGCCTTCGAGGAAGACCCGGTACGTATCCTTCGGGTGGCGCGCTTTGCCGCCCGCTTCGGCGCCTTGGGTTTTTCCATTGCCCCCGAGACCCTGTGCCTAATGGCCAGGATGGCTACCTCCGAGGAGCTCAAGTCCTTGAAGCCGGAACGGGTGTGGCAGGAGATGCGAAAGGCCCTGGGTGAAAAACAGCCCGGGCTGTTTTTCGAGACCCTGTATGAGTGTGGTGCCCTGGCCGTATTGATCCCGAGCTTACATAGGGTATTAAAGGATGGCTCCGCATCGGCTTCAAGTGATCCCCTGGTTGCACTGGCGCATGCGTCCTCAACCAGCAGTGACCCTAGGGTGCGGTTTGCGGCCGTGATGTATGCTGCAGCCAAGGGGGAGACGGTTGCTGATCTTTGTGGTCGGCTGCGGGTGGAGCGGGATTACAGTGAGTTATTGGAGAGGGTGGTGCAGCATGGGCCGGCCTTCTCCGAATTGGGTGGTGCAGCTGCCGGAGGGGTGCTGGATCTGCTGGAACAAACAGGTGCCTTCCAACAGGCGGATCGTTTCCGGCTGTTTCTTGATGCATGCCTTGCCTTATGGCCTGAGGCGGCTCCGGGGAATGGTCAAAGATTGCAGCAGGCCCTGGCGGCGGCCAGGGGCATTGATGCCAAGCTGTTGCTGGAGGCAGGTTTCAGTGGCGTGGCCTTGGGTGCTGAGCTGAAAAGAAGACGAATAGAGGCTATCCGGCAGCATGAGGCGAAGGGATGAGAATTGAATGGTGATGATATAGAGGCAGAACCCATATTTTCCTCTATATTTCTTTCTGGGAGTTTTACATTTTAATGGTATTGGAGGGGGTTTCATGAGCAACTTTGACGAAGAGCTGGATGCCAGTGGCCTGAACTGTCCGTTGCCGATCTTGAAGGCAAAAAAGGCCTTGGCCGGTCTTGAGACGGGTAAGGTGTTACACATCATCGCCACCGATCCCGGCTCAGTGAAGGACTTTGAGTCCTTTGCCAAGCAGACCGGCAATGAGCTGCTGGAGTCCAGGGAAGAGGGTGACAAGTTTTACTATCTGATCAAGAAAACCTAGACGGCACTGCTGGTGCAAAAAAGAAAACCCCGCGCCGGTTTCCGGTGCGGGGTTTTTTGCCTGTATTAGAATTGTCTTGCTAGAAGGTCCACTTCAACTGTGCGCTGAGGATATCGGTACTGGCGTCATAGTCCCCATTAAGTCCTCCGCGTAGTTGGTCTTCCCCAGTCGCCGTCTTGCGGATCTTTGGGTCCTTCACGAACAGGTGGGCATAGCCGAAATCGAAGCTGAGGCGGTTGGAGTATTTGTAGCCCAGGCCAACAGCCAGCCAGGTACGGTCCTCACCAGGGATGCGCGGGGTGCGGTAGCGGGCATTGGGGATTGGAGTCTCATCCAGGGCTGCGCCGGCCCGATAGATTAGACGGTCCGATGCCTTATAGGTGGTGCCGATGGAGTAGCGGTAGGAGTCCTCCCACTTCAGGGTGGTGATGCCATCGGGTTGGGCGGAGTCAAACTCAAAACGCAGTTCTTTCATTCGGCTCCATTCGGTCCAGGAGACATCTGCCATAACGGCCCATTTGGGGTTGATGGTGTGATGGATACTCATTGATGCCGAGGCAGGAAGCGTAGCGGAAGATTTTACATCCGTATCTATAAACAAGCCGGGTGCTGCCACTGCGGCGACAGCTGCGGCCGCGGCTGTAAGATCAAAATCTGCATCGCCTTCCAGATTATGTGCAATTTTTGAGCGATAGTGGATTCCTACCCGTGTCTGGTCTGATATATCGAACAGACCGCCGATGTTCCAACCCCAGCTCCAGTCATCGCCCTCGAGCTTCACAAAACCATCGTTGGTGTTTACTGGAAGGGCAGGGAAAAGGATTGTTGCGAAATCGATGGCGTTGGTTAGCTCCGCTTCTATATATTGCGCATTGATGCCGAAGCCTAGGCTCACCTTGTCATTAACCTTGAATGCGATGGCGGGATTAATATTGACTGTGTGAAGCTCGGACTTTATGGCGTGATAACGGCCGACCCAGTCTTTGCTGTACTCCGTGGACAGGCCAAAGGGGACGTTAATGCCGAGGCCAAAGAAGAGCTTATCGGACAGGGGGCGTGAGTAAAAAAGGTTGGGCACTGCACCGGTAACGCCGCCATCACCCCCTTCATCCGTGCCTAGTGTCCCGCCAAATCCAGCGAGAGCATGGGTTGAGCCCTTTTCGTTGAATTTTGCCTGGGGTACTACCACATGCACGGCGGCAATGGCCTGGGGTGCTTTTAGCTGTGTCAGTCCCGCCGGGTTGAAATAGACGGTGGAGGCATCTTCAGCGGTGGCGGCTGCACCCGCATAAGAGGTACCCATGCCGGAAACGCTCTGCTCAATGAGCTGAAAGCCAGCAGCCTGTACTTGTGAGCCTAAGGCGCAGAGTAGGCAGCTGCCTGCAATTGTTAGGGGGTGTCTAGCCGGGATGCCTGTGCGATCCATATTGGGATTCCTCCGCCATTCTTTGTCTTCTTAAAAGGGGTGTGGCCACCCTGTCCATAGGTTGTGGGAACCTGCTGATGAGCGTAAGTGATTTTGTGCGGAAGTTCCAGCCAAGTCTATGTTGGCGCCGTCTTGATGGTTAGGGTTATGCTATAAGTCAATGTTAATGCCTCTTGTTGGTTTTCAGGAATAGGTGCCTTTTGTTTTCTTGTGTTGAGATGACCCTTTTATGCAGCTTCTGACCCAGTGGTTCAAACGCCATTTTGCTGATCCGGGCGTGACCTTTCTGGCGCTGTTTCTGGTGGCCGGATTTGCTTTGGTGATCACCGTGGGTGACATGCTATTGCCGGTGCTGGCCAGCCTGGTGATCGCCTATCTGCTGGAAGGCATCGTTGCCCCCATGGAGAAGCGGGGGCTGCCACGCACGGCGGCAACGGCCATTGTGATTTTCATTTTCGGCCTGTTTGCCACTGTGGTGCTGTTTGGGCTCATGCCTCTTCTGTCACGGCAGCTGACCCAGCTGTTTCAACAACTGCCCATTATGATCTCGGAGGGGCAGCAGGTGCTGATGCAGCTGCCGGAGCGCTATCCCGAGGTCATCTCTCTGGAGCAGGTGCAGGAGGTGATTGGTGTCATCCATCAGGAGATTGCTGAGTTTGGCCAGACGGTGCTGTCCCTTTCGGTCTCCTCGGTGGTGGGGGTGATCACCCTGGCGGTCTACCTGGTGTTGATGCCGGTGCTGGTGTTTTTCTTTCTCAAGGATAAACGGCTGATTCTGGATTGGTTCAGTGGTTTTCTACCCAAGGAGCGCCGGTTT
>Ga0316190_10000912_pt1 | contig 20938 bp, 19 predicted proteins | sample Eddworburrow2_MG_FD_204929 | JGI IMG/M metagenome (GOLD analysis project Ga0316190, IMG submission 204929) | Coastal sediment microbial communities from Maine, United States - Eddy worm burrow 2 | ecosystem: Environmental > Aquatic > Marine > Coastal > Sediment | place: USA: Maine | collected... | reverse complement strand
CCGATCGTCGCCGATGCGACTGCAAAAGTGTATGGAACCGGGAGTGTATGTGTTCTCGGTCTGGACGAAACCAGCACACAGACGGTCTTGCTCACCAACAGTGCAGTGCTGACTGCAAATTCCTGCAATGTAGTGTCCAATTCAATCGACAGCCGCTCGCTTGTTGTTGGTGGCACCGCGACGATGTCAGCTCAGCATATTTACACTGCGGGCGGTTATTCAGGCGCGATGTCATCATTTTCCCCTTTGCCGGTTGAAGATGCCCGCAGGATGGATGATCCGTTGGCGGGACGGCCAGCTCCGGTATTTGCAGGATGTGATCACGTAGACTTCACGGTTTCAAGTGGAAACTTCAATCTCTCGCCGGGCGTTTACTGCGGTGGCCTGACCATCTCCGGAAAAGCTGATGTTACTCTCACATCCGGTGATTACATCATCAAGGATGGCGGCCTCACTGTCTCTGGCAAAGGCAAAATTACCGGACAGAATGTCGGTTTCTACCTGACGGGAACAGATGCAAGTATGCAGTTCGCGGTCGGATCGTCGATCAGTCTGACGGCACCCAAGAACGGGGCGCTGGCCGGATTGCTTTTCTATGAAGATCGCAACGCGCCGGTAGGTCGAAGCCACAGAATCGGCAGTGACAATGCCCGTCTTTTGTTGGGTACAGTTTATCTGCCGAAGGGAACACTGATTGTTGATGCAAACAAGCCTGTTGCCGACCAGTCAGCCTATACAGCCATCATCGTCAGGAAGCTGATTCTCATGGCGGGGCCAAACCTGGTGTTGAACTCAAATTACAACGCCACAAGCATACCCGCACCGGCAGGACTGTCTGAGGGTAAAGTATCCCTCGTAGAGTGATCGGGCATGCCGGGGACACCTGCCGCTTCAGTGCTGCGGCATGGCAACGCGCCAGATACCGCCTTGTTATCCAAGGGCTAACAAAACCAAACAGATTGTGGATGTTTGAGATGTTGTGGTCGGGATGGGCCGGAAACAACCAGAACTTGTTAATATGCTCCTGTTATCATTGCAGGTGATCACGGCCCACCCTCACAAGAGTGCATTTGCATTGTCCAGGCTTTTGCAATACCTGCTGAATGTCACCATTGCCCGCAAGATTACGGTTGTCGTGGCTGTGTCTGTGCTGGTTGCCGTACTGTCGGCGACAGGCTTCTATGTATACCGGCAAACCGATCAGAATATTGCAGCACGCCATGGTTCAGTGACTGCGACTGCACAGGTGTTTGCCGCCAGTATCGGGCCGCACTTGCGGGCGCGGGACAAAGGTGCCGCGCTTGCTTCACTGCGCGCAATCGGCAATCTGAAATCAATCCCGTTTGTATCGGCAAATCTCGCTGACGGGCGAGTGTTTGCAGCTCTCGGCAATGCCGTCATCGTAGATCAGAGAACCGGGATTGATGCCATTTCACCATCACGCGGGTCGCCCGGCATTCTGGCCATGATTTCGAACCCGACCTTGCCGGTGTCGGTGCCGGTCATCATGGGCGGTGAGCGGGTTGGGTCGCTTTCATTGCTGGCTGATATTTCAGACCTGCGCCGGCAGTTTTTCGAAGGTATCATCGCGTCCCTGATCGCCGCATTCGTCGCCTGCCTGCTGGGTATGGGGGTTTCATCCCGGCTGAAGCGAACCGTTACCTCGCCATTGGACAGCCTGATGAATGTCATCTCACAGGTTCGCGACGACAAGGTTTTGACCGTGCGTGCCGAACGCGTCAGTAATGACGAGATTGGTAACCTGGTCGATGCCTTCAATGACATGCTGGATCAGGTCAATGCACGGGACATGGCTCTGGCCCGGCATCGTGCCGGCCTGGAGCGCACCGTGCAGGAGCGGACCGCAGAGCTGCAGGTTGCGAAAGAGGCAGCGGAATCGGCATCTGAGGCGAAGTCTACTTTCCTGGCCACCATGAGCCACGAAATCCGCACGCCGATGAACGGCATGATGGTGATGGCAGAACTGCTGGCTGCCGGCAAGCTGCCACCCGCCCTGCAGCGTTATGCCAACGTGATCGTCAATTCCGGCCAGTCGCTGCTGACCATCATAAATGACCTGCTCGATCTGTCGAAAATCGAGGCCGGCCGGCTGCAAATGGAGGCGCTGCCGGTTTCTCCGCGCGCGACCATAGACAATGTGCTGGGACTGTTCTGGGAACAGGCCAATGCCGCCGGGCTGCAACTCGTGTCATTTGCTGACCCGGAGGTGCCGGACACGTTTTCCGCGGACCCGGTTCGCCTGACACAAATCCTCACCAACCTGACCAACAATGCCATCAAGTTCACTGAACACGGTCATGTCAGTGTTGCAGTCAGGCAGGTGAAGCCAAAAGGCACCCTGGACGGCATGATCGAGTTCACCGTTACTGATACCGGCATTGGCATTGACGAAGATAAACTCAGCAGCGTCTTCGAAGAGTTTTCCCAGGCAGATGCCAGCACCACAAGGCGATTTGGCGGCACCGGCCTGGGTCTCAGCATTTGCGGCAAGCTGGTGGATGCCATGGGCGGCAGCATTGGCGTGGAGAGCAGGCCCGGTGAAGGCAGCCGTTTCATTGTCACCCTGCCTTGCCATGATGTGGTCACGTCGGCGCGTCCTTCTCTGCAGAACAGCAAGCTGTTGCCGATGCTTGTATGTCTGGAAGACGACAGCCTGGCCAATGCCATTGCAAACCAGTTCGAGGCTTATGGCGCAACCATCAAAGCGGTGCAGCCGGCCGACCTTACGCCAGACAGGCTGGCACATACGGGCATTCTGGTGACGTCATCCTCACTGGCGCGTGACATTCTGGATCGATCTACAAGAAACATGCCTCAACTTGTGATTACCCAGCCGATTGGCAACAATGCTGCATGGTCGATGCTGAATGCCGGGCTGGCCGGCGACATCTTGCCATTGCCGGTTTCGCAAGCGGATATGGCAGCCATTGCAACCGCCATTCAGTCCGGAAAACTGCGCGGCGCCGATGCCGGCACTGCCGGAATCGCCAAAGCAAACAAACTGCCGGTGCTGAGTGGTACCCGGGTGCTGGTGGCGGATGACAATCCGGTCAATCGTGAGGTTATCGCGGAAGTGCTGCGCCAGCTCGACGTGGACTTCGATCTGGTTGAGGATGGATCACGGGCGCTGACGCAATGGCGCGATGAACCTTACGATCTGGTGTTGATGGATTGCTCCATGCCGGTCATGGACGGGTTGGAGGCAACGCGCCAAATGCGTCGTGAAGAGGCTGATACCGCGCGCGCACGCACGCCGGTGATTGCCCTGACAGCGCTCATCGAGGGCGGTAACAATTCCGGCTCCTGGCATGAAGCGGGTATGGACGCGCTCATTACCAAACCGTTTGCCATTGCGCAGATTGCCGAGGCTATCCATTCCATGACCGGCGAGGCTGCCGGCAAGACTGAAACGGCAACTTCTGCCGCTGTGTCCGAGCCAGAGCCAGACCAAACCGCTTCCCACAAGCAATCAGCCCCCGACCAGAACGGCAACGTGGATAACGGTGAACCGGGCGCGGGTGCGGGCAGCGCAGCAGTGCTGGACACGAGGGTGCTGCGTGATCTCCGTGAAATCGGAGCAGGTGATCCCGAGTTCGTCAGGCGCATGTTTGAGCTGTTTGAAGAAAATGCCGATCCTGCGCTTGCGCGGCTTGAACAGGCTGCCGGCAACCCTGACCTGATACAGCTGGCTGACGCAGCGCATGCGCTGAAATCCATGGCCTCCAATCTTGGAGCAAGCCGTCTGGTTTCTGCTTGCGAGGCGGTCGAAACAGCTGCGCGAGATAATGAACAGTTTGACGTGCACCAGACGTTAAGGTTGATTTCTGATGAGATCGCCGCCGCCCGCGAGGCACTGGACCAGTACGTAAACGCAGCTTGAGGATTGCGATGCTTCGGGGTTGCGTCACAGCGCGTTACCGGGCTGTGGACACAGTTACCCGCACAGGGTCCTTGGGTCAGCCTGTTGCAGGATTTCCGGATCATCATGAGACGGCCAGGTTTGGCTTTTCAGGATGGAGAGCAAGGCACTGGCGGACACTGGTTTTCTCAAGTGTCCAATGGGGTTCAGCGTTTTGAAGTCAGCCAGTGTCTCGGCCATTTTAATCACCGGCGCCGGCAAACTTGATATGATCAATATGCGCATTTCAATGTTGTTCTGCTTCAGGTAGGTCAGCAATTCGAAGCCATCAACATGCGGCATGCTCAGGTCAAGCGTCGTCAAGTCATAGGATCCAGATGCAGCCTCTATGAGGTTCTGTGCGTCTTGTCCATCTTCTGCCTCGTCGATCACGACAGAGCCGTGGCCTTCAAAAAACTGCCGCAGAACCGCGCGTAGCAGAGGGTCATCGTCTATGATGAGAACTCTTTGGGGGAAAGTCCGCACTGATTCACCAGTGCTTTTGTCAGCAGCCATTGCATGGCCTCAAAAAAGCCGGCGTCAACTCAGTATTCCTGGTCAGTGCCATATTCCGTTCCCATGGCGAAATGCGCTCGCCGGCAGCCTGTACGAAATTCTTGATTGCACCATTCTGGAGCAAGATTGCTAAATACTGGTTACCGGGCATCGAGCGGGAAAACCGGTGGCAAACGAATGGGTACATGCAAATCGAGGTATGCCTGTCCGGCAGGTGATCTGGAAAGCCGGCCATTGTGTTGATCCAGGCTGCCGATTGCTGCTAACCGGACAAACTTCGAAATTGGCAATTGTATTATTTTTTGAACTTGGCCATTCTCGCAATGTATTGATATCACAAAAAATGAGGCGAGGGGTCTGCCACCGCTCAATTGACCGAGTGGATGCCGGAAACCCTCACTGCCTTTCCCGGGAGGGGAAACACTATGAAGAAACTGTTTGGAGCAGCCATCGCATTGGCGCTCATGGCCGGTGTGTCGTTCGCCGGTGATTATCCTGAACGTGAAGTTCTCGGCGTGGTCATGTGGGGGGCCGGTGGTGCAACCGATACGGTGGCGCGCGCGGTCAATCCTGCCGCCGAAGAAGCGCTTGGAAAGCCGATTGTCGTCTTGAACAAGTCCGGCGGGGCAGGTGCGATCTCGACCGCCTTTGTCAACGCGGCCCCGGCAGACGGATATACATTCCTGTATGGCGCAGAGAACCCGCAATTGCATCCGGTCATGGGTGTGGCTGATCTTGATTATTCCAAGTTCTACCCGGTCAATATCCTGGGCCGTGGCGTGGCCGTGATCGCGGTCACTGCGGATTCAAAATACAAGACCATGCGGGACCTGCTGGCCGATATCAAAGCCAATCCGGGCGTGGTGAAAATGGGATCGACCGGTCCCGGCGGCCTGCCGAGCACGATTTCCGCGCTGATCAAGAACTCGGCCGATTTCGACGTCACCGCGATTCCGTTTGATGGCGAAGGTCCAGGCCTCACCGCAATGCTTGGCGGTGAAGTGGATTTCATGCCAACCGGCATTTCCGCAGCCGCCGAGAACGTGAAGGCCGGCAAGATGCGGGTTCTGGCAGTGGTCAACACCGAGCCGGTTGCAACCCTTCCCGATGTGCCCGCCATCACCGATGCCATCCCCGAGATGAGCAAGTTCCTGCCCTGGGGGCCTTTCTATGGCGTGTTCGTCAGGCAGGATGTGCCTGATGATGTGAAAGCCAAGCTGGTTGCCACATTTGATACGGCCGCCAAGAGCGAGACTTTCCAGACCCTGATGGCCAACAAGGGCAACATCATCATGAATATATCAGGTGATGAGGCTGCGTCATTTCTGAAGAAGTGGCAGCAGGTCACGGCCTGGGCCCTGCAGGATACCGGCGCCGCCAAGGTGTCTCCTGAAACACTCGGCATCATGCGGGCTGAATAATCCGGTGCACCGGCCTGCATGAAGCGGGCCGGTGGCCACGGCAATCAGACACTTTGGAGCAGGTAGCCGATGAGTGAAACTCAGGGGCAGGACCCAAGGCCTGCTGCCCGCCGCCCCGGCGAGGTGATGTTCTGTCTGCTGCTTGCCGTGTTCAGCGTTACGGCTTTCTGGCAAGCCTTCGCAATTTCAGGTTTCAGGGGGTTGTCGGAACCCGGCGTGTTTCCAATGCTGGCATCTGCGACCATGCTGGTCAGTTCGTTGGTGATCCTGAAGGACGTGTTGTCGAAGCCTGCAACCCCGGAAGCGGGTTTTGCACGCTTCAGGCGGGACATTGTCCCGCTGCGCCTGGTTGGCGTCATCGTGCTCATTCTGGCCTATGTGGTTGCGATGCCTTTGCTGGGTTTTGTCGCCAGTTCTTCGGGGTTTCTGTTTCTGTCATTCTGGTATCTGTGGCGAAAAGGACCGCTGGTGTCTGCGCTTCTCACCGTCACATCGCTCAGCGTCATCTATTTCATCTTCAGGCAAATCTTTCAGGTGGTCCTGCCTCAGGGCAGCCTGACATCGGGGTTGTTCTGAGATGGAAGTGCTGGGACATCTCGCGATCTCATGGCTGGATCCATGGCTGCTGTTCCTGACCGCGGCAGGTACCCTGGCGGGTATCTATGTGGGCGCAATTCCGGGTCTTTCAGTGACCATGGCGACATCCATCCTGATTTCGTTCACCTTCAAATGGCAGGTGAATGAAGCATTGGCGCTGATTGCCGGTGTGTTCGTCGGTGGCGTCTATGGCGGCTCGCGAACCGCAATCCTGCTCAACATTCCCGGCGCGCCGAGCGCTATCGCGACGGCTCTTGAAGGCTATCCGATGGCAAAGCGCGGCGAGGCAGGCGAAGCCATCGGCCTGACCACCGTGATGTCGGTGTTCGGCGGCTTCGTCGGAATTGTCGCACTGGCATTGTTTGCGCCGCTCATCTCCAGTTTCGCAATCATGTTCAACTCGCGGGACTACCTGCTGCTGGGCATGATCGGTATCCTGCTGGTGGGCACCTTGTCGGGTGAAAGTTTCGCCAAGGGGGCGTTTGCAGGGGCGCTGGGCGTGCTGATCGGCATGGTCGGGCTCGATCCGATGACAGCGGAAGGCCGTTTCACGTTCGGCTCGATTACGCTCATGGGCGGCATCCCCTATGTCGCTGCCATGATTGGTTTCTTCGGCGTGGCCGAGGCGCTGTCACAGCTCAACAATCTTGATCTGCCGGTGATCAAGCAGAAGATCGATCGCATCATCCCGAAGTTTTCTGACGTGAAGAAGTACTTCCGGCTGGCCCTGCGCGCGTCGGGCATCGGTACCATCATCGGGGCGCTTCCGGGCACCGGAGGCGATATCGCCGCGCTGCTTGCCTATGACGATGCCAGGCGGACCACCAAGAATCCGGACGTACCGTTCGGCCAGGGTTGCAAGGAAGGCCTTGTCGCACCTGAGGTAGCCAACAACGCAGCGGTCGGCGGGTCATTTGTTCCCATGCTGACACTGGGCATTCCCGGAGACGCGGTCACCGCCGTCATCATCGGTGCGCTGTTTATTCACGGCCTGAAACCCGGTCCGCTGCTGTTGGTTGAAACGCCGCACCTGTTCTGGTTCACGGTCGGCAATCTGGCACTGGCAAACATTTTCCTGCTGATTTTCGGGCTGACCGGTATCAGGGTTTTCACCAAAATCGTTGAATGCCCCAAGGCCATCCTGATTTCGCTGATCATCGTGCTTTCGGCGGTCGGCACCTACGCGATCCAGAATAACCCGTCACACGTTTACTGGATGCTGGGTTTCGGGGTTGCGGGCTACTTCCTGAAAACCTACGGCTTTCAGGTCGGCCCGATCATTCTCGGTGTGATCCTGGGACCGATGATGGACTCGAACTACCGGCGTGCCATGATCGGGGCGAGGGGAGATGTAAGCACCTTCCTGTGGGATTTTGTGTCGCATCCGATATCGCTTGTGCTGTCAGTCGCATTCGCGCTGATGTTGTTGTCGCAGACCCCGTTGTGGCGGCCGATCGTTGCGCAACTGCGCCGAGGCAGGTAGCGGCCAGGTCTTCCTGGCGGATGTCAATCCGGCTGAGAGCCTGGCAGGGCTGATCGAGTTTTTGTAGAGATGGTTGACCTGGCGAGGCATGCAGAAAGCAATCAAATTTCTTCACACCCTGGCATCCTGCGGCCTGATCGGTGCGCTGCTTGGCTATATGATTGTGCTGATTGCCGCCCCGCAGGACACACCGGCTGCATACGCCGACATGCGCCAATCCATAAACGGACTGAGCAATTACCTGCTGCTGCCTTCGCCGGCGGTGGCGCTGGTCTCCGGGCTGGTTTCCATGATTGTCCAGCCCGTCTTTCTGGAAAGGCGCTGGGTATGGGTCAAGGCGCTGTCGGGCCTGGCCATGTTCGAAGGCACACTCGCCATCATAGGGGCAAAAGCCAACCATGCGGCGGAAGTCTCGATACAGATTGCCGAGGGCACGGCGAAAGCCGATGCTCTCGACACCGCGCTGGCCTATGAGTGGCAGTCGCTGGCCTTTATCACGGCACTTTCAGTGGCGAATATCGCACTCGGAGTATGGCGCCCGCCTCTCGGAAAACCACGTGCGGACAGTGCCTAAGTCATCACCGCGTCAGCCGTCATGGCGAGTTCGCCGCGGTGGTTGCAGGCCCACACGCCAAAGCTGTTTTCATCAGTTGCGCCAATGTGCAGTGAGAACTCGTGAATGTGGGTCAACGGGCTGAGCGCGCGGAAGCTGAAGGTTTTCAATTGCCTGTCAGGTGCCTGCCTGCAAGCCAGATCCATCAGCAAAGTTGCCGTAAGGGGCCCGTGGATGATCAGGCCGTCATAGCCTTCCTCGTCACGGCAAAAGTCCACGTCATAATGGATGCGATGGCTGTTGAAGGTGATTGCCGAGTAGCGAAACAACTGGACCGGTGAGGCGGTCAGGGTGACAGACCTGTCAGGCTCGTGGGGTGGCAGCATCGGCTTTGGCTGCACGGCACCCGGAACGGGAGCGTCGCGATAAACGATCTGATGTTCCTCACGCATATTGCCGCCGCGGTTGCCGGCAAACTCATGGCCGACGCGGACAAAAACCAGTTTTCCGGTGCGGCCCAGTTTTTCCTCCACCGACAAGATGGTGGAAGTCTTGTCAACGGTTTCGCCGATGCTGAGCGGTCGGGCAATATTCAGCTCACCTGAGGCCCACATGCGCCGGGGCAGGGTGATGGGCGGCAGAAACTCGCCCAGTGCCTGGTGGCCGTCGCGACCGATGCCGGAGAGCGGTGTGATGTCCGGGAAAAACGCCCAGTGCCATCCCGGTGGCAGAAAGGTGGCCTTATCGAGAGCCGGAACCGGGCAGTCAAGTGTTGCAGCGATTTTCGCCAGTTGATTGGCGTCTATCGTGTCACGCGTGACGCGGCTTCGGCCAATCCAGCCTTGCAGGTCGACTTCAGTCATTGGCCGATCTTGTCCAGGTCATAAGGTGTCGACTGGTAGACCTCGTTCAGCCAGTTGCCAAACAACAGGTGGGCATGACTGCGCCACCTGTTTTCAGGGGTCTTTGACGGATCATCACCCGGGAAATAGTTGGGCGGGATGTGGATGGGTTTTCCGGCGGCGACATCACGATGATACTCTTCGGCCAATGTGGTCGAATCATACTCAATATGATTGAACATGTACAATGTGCGCCGGGCTGCATCATTGACCAGACACAGGCCCGCATCATCAGCTTCCATCAGCACTTCAAGCCCTGAGTCTGCCGGCAGGTCCGCCCGGCGCACTTCGGTCCAGCGCGACACGGGGATGGAGAAATCGTCTGAAAACCCGCGCAAATAGGGTGATGCCGGGTTCAGATTACGATGCCGGTAGACGCCGAACGCCTTGGCATCCAGTTCATGCTTGGGCACGCCGTGATAATGATGCAGGGCAGCCTGGGCGCCCCAGCAGATGTGCATGGCGGAATGAACATGGCTGTCACACCAGTCCAGAATGTCACGCATTTCGGGCCAGTAGGTGACCTCTTCGAACTCCAGCAGCTCGATCGGTGCGCCGGTGATGATGAAGCCATCGAACTTTTCCTCGCGCACATCGTCAAACGGGCGGTAGAAATTCAGCATGTGTTCCGAAGATGTCAGCTTCGACGTGTGGTGCGTCATCTTTATGAGCGTCATCTCCACCTGCAGCGGAGTTGCCCCGCACAGCCGGGCAAACTGGGTTTCGGTGCGCTGCTTGTTGGGCATCAGATTGAGCAGGCCAACGCGCAGCGGGCGGATATCCTGACGGGCTGCCTCATCGTCATCCATGACCATCACGCCTTCCTGTTCCAGGGTGGCGCGGGCAGGCAGGTTTGTCGGTATCTTGATGGGCATGGGTGAAACTTGCTTTTTGGTTCAGGCGATAGCACGGGTCAGCAGATCGAGAAAATCCCTGTCATCCCTGATCTGCGGAATGTCGTGCATCTCAACCACATAGCCATGAGTTTTGGCAATCTGTTCATAGAGCGGAATGCGATGATGTAACAGTCTTTCAAAGCCCCACACGATGAACTCGTCCGGATCGACGTCATCGTCGCGGCCGATACCGTGTTGCTGCTTGTATGACGTCCATGTGTGGTCCAGGAACTCCGGCTGATAATACATCGGTTTTGGCATGTGCCGGAACCGCTCCACCAGGTCTGCAGAGTGGTCTTCGGTGCCGCGGATATATAACAGCAAGGTATTTTCGCTGAGGGTTGCAAGGACGGGGTCAGACGGATTGCCGGCATCCACAACTTCGCAAAGCGAACCGCCGGAGTCGCAGATAAAATGGTCATATGTATAGATATCGCGCGACTTCTCCATGAACAGCGGCACATCGGCAAGTGCGCTGATTTCAGCTTCCCTGTGCTGGGCCTGGCGCCGCTTGTATTCGGCAATCGGAATACCGCCCTTGTCGGGGTTGCCCGGCTTGCCGAGATAGGTCGACAGCGGGTCCAGATTGTCAAAGCTGATATTGGACGAGATGTAGATCGAGTCGGTCTTCAGCAGTTCGCGCAGAAACGGGTTTTTCATCGCCTCGCGCTTGAAATTGTCGACGATGTGTTCGCCCATATAGCGGGTACCGATGCGATAATCGACCGAATAGTGGAACCAGTCATCATCGCGCAGCAGGTTTGCCAGCGTGGTTTTACCCACGCCTGACATGCCCATTATGGTAACGGCCTTCGATCGCCAGTTCAGCAATTCTTCTGCGCTTGAAAATTTCATCGGTCTGCTTTGCCCCGCTCTGCTGCACTATGTGTTAGCGCAAGACGGGGAAAGTCAAAAGGCCCGAGTTACGGTGAGCGCCAGACCGTGCGAGTCATAGCGGCTCAGTTCATCATTTGAGAAGTTGCGGGTGTAGGTATATTCAAGCTGTGGTGCAAGCCCGCGCCAGTAAAAGTCACGCTTGGTGATAGACATGCGGCCGGTGGCACGGGTTTGCCGGCGCTTTTCGTCGAGCAAAGGATAGTTTCCGTCAGACACCGAGTGGTGCACACTGGCTTCGGCAGATCCGGTAAGCCCCCATGGCAGTTCATGATAGAAGCCGGCGCCGCCATTGCCATTCCAGTTGTCCAGATGATCGCGCTGTGTTTCGGTCCTGCCGATGCCCGCCTTGGCAAACAACAAGGTCGTGTCGCTAAAGGCGTATTTCAACTCGGTGGTGGCACTGCTGGTCGAACCGTCGAGATATGTAGCTGCTTCATACCGGTTCCAGACATGCTTGAGTTGCGTGTAGAACTGAGCTTTCGGGGTCACCAGATAGCTGATGATGGCCTGCGGGCCCACCGACCACATAAATTCATCGGCACCATACCAGCCCTGTGTCGCAACTGCACCGAAGGCGACTGAATATTTGGGTTTCCGCAAGCGCAACAGGGCAGTCTGGTTCAGGGCTGTCTGGTCGAACCGGATACCATCATACTGCACAAGGTTTGTGCCGCTTGACACGATCAGGCTGAGATCCTTTTTCAGCCGCAGATTGTAGCCGATATTGCCGCCGCCGCGAAAGCCAATGCCGGATTTTTCTCTGGCCTGATTGCCGACCTCGAAATCCAGACCGCCAACGTTGATGACTTCAAGACTGGTGCCGTTGTTGAAATTTGTCGATGGCGCTATGGATCCCCACACATTGAAAGTCCACGTCTTGCGGGCCTCGATGGCAGCGATGGCGGCGTCAAACGTGCGCTGGGCATTGGTGTTCGGGGCAGATGCCCGCAGCAGGAAGAGATGGTGCGCTGCACTGCGGTCTTCCTTGTTGTCGTAAAGCGCCCGGGCGAGTTCCGCGCGCACCGCCGTGAGCTTTGGATCGTTGGCCAGGACTTCGCGGTAAATGCGGATGGCATCTTCCAGGTTGCCGCGTTCATGCTCGATCATTGCCTGCATGAACAGGTTGCGGTTGTGACTGAACTGTCCGGTAAACGGGGCTGCCTGAAGCAGGATTTCAGCGGCGTCCGGCTGGCCGTTTCTGATCAGCCGGCCAAGGATTTTCAACCGCTTGCCGTCAGGCAGAGAAGCAAATTCCCTTTGGGTCGCTTCCGGCACCAGCAGTTTCGCCGGGCGTTGCTGTGTATCGTGCAATGCCTGCGGCGCCGTGGTGGTCTGGGCAGGTGGTTGGTTTGCAGGTTGTGCCTGCGCGAACTTGGTGAGACCAAGCAATGAAATACAAGCAACAGTCACGAGAAGAGCGCGCCCGAAAGCGCGCTCAAAAGTCGGTGTCTGAACAATGTCGGCAGGGCTCATGGAACAGGAACTGGCGCCGGAATAGGTACAATCGGTGCGCCAGTAGTCGAGACACCAAAGCCGCCTTGCAGGTCAAATGTGCCACGCCGGTCGTCATTGATACCGGTGTCACCGCCGATTGGTGTCGGTTTGACGGCATAGACGCCAAACACACCCGAGATGTTTTGTGCACCCGCACCATATGTGGCTGCACTCAGAGCCTGATCACCGTTAACCCAGCCGCCGCTGGTGCCTGGGTCGGTGACTGTGGCAATGCCATTGATGGCGCCCTCGTCGCTGACTGTCCCTTGCAGTTGCACTTCTGCGTTGTGGAAAGCCCCGATATCTCCAGGACTGGCAACCGGAGGGCCTGCGCCCGGATCCGTTCCGGAAGTGGACAGAGCAATATATTCGTCACCCGATTGCCTGTGAACGTCAAGCTGGACGACGGTACCGTCACTTTCGAATTTCTCCCAGAACTGCGGTGTCAATGTACCGGTCAGTTCGTCGGCGGCAAGGTCAATTGAGACGGATGCATGGCCCTGGACACGCCAGGCACCGTCCAGCGTCTGATAACTTGAAGCCTGCCCCCAGCCGGTCGTCTTTGCCTGGCCGACATAACTGCCCTCATAGTTCAGTGTCGCGCCGCCAAGTGCCGTTATCTGATCTGCGGTGGTGCGTGAGCTCGCATTGTCTGCCTGCCCGAAGAACCAGGCGTCCTGGTCGTTGGTAGCATCTCGGAAATGCGCCACATAATTCTCCGTCCCTGCAGCGCCGGTAAAGTCCCAGTACTGCAATTCCACATCAATACCTTCAGATGGAGAAATGCGCCGGAATTCAGAGTATTCGGAATTTTCCACTGTGTGTGGCTGAAAGTTATCGGCGGCCACCTGACTTGCATACCCAATTTCCGGGTCAGGAGTTTTTTGAAAGGGTTCGAAAATGGCCAGTTGTTGCTCACCCACAAAACCAATCGCCTGGCCTGGATCCACAAGGACTGTTGCAGTTGAAAACTGGGTCGGATCATTAGGATCGTTGTTTATTGTCAGGGCGGTGCGTGCCGAACCATCCACAACACGCGAACCGTCGGTGAACACGATTGAATTGTCACCTGCGCCCGCCGGCAGGTCTCCGCCATTGGGATCACCGGTAGGTTCGTCGCCGGACAGGCCATCGCCGCCAGGACCGTCAACCAGAGCGGCACTGCCGAGATAGGCGGCATCGAAACCGGACGCACAGCCGGAAAGCGCGGTGCCGGCCATTGCCAGCAGGAAAAACACAGAAGGGGAACGCATGAATACTGCCTCGCATCACAAACATTGGATGAAGCGGATCATGGCGCAACGTAGTTAATTTTGTTCTAAGCGTTCACGATTGATTAGTGTTAACAGAACCTTACTTATACCAAAGGTTCAATAACCAGTTCCTTTGGTATTAGTCTCTGTGTATTCAAGCAGCTCTCCGGGCTGGCAATTCAGCGCCTGGCATATCTTTTCCAGCGTTTCAAAACGCACACCCTTGACCTTGCCTGATTTGAGCAGGGAGATGTTTTGCTCGGTGATCCCGACCAGTTCAGCCAGTTCCCGCGAGCGCATTTTGCGCCGCGCCAGCATGATGTCCAGATTGACAATAATAGGCATGTGCGGACCAAGCCTCCCCGGCACTTGTTTACACGATAGAGCGATTCTCTTCGGTGATCGTGGATGCCTCGTCGAGCAACCGTCCCATCATCATGATCAGGGCCGCAATCACCAGCGTGGCCAGATTGGTGCTGGAAAGATTTACCGCAACCACGCCCTGACCGGCGGGCAGGTGAGCAGTCAGGGCGGCAGAGATGGCTGCGCCTGCCGCTATCTGTGCAACCGCGACGCCTACCAGTGCCTGGCCAAACCGTTTGATGTGCAAGCCGGCGCCGGACGGGAACAGGTCCCCGGTCCGATACAGTTCGAAGAACGCCCTGACCTGCCACAGGCCATAGAGCAGCAAGAGCGGTGCTATCGACCCGAATATGTGCATCAGCGCTTTCTGCCAGCCTGCCAGGTCTGCCCATTCAACACCTTCCAACTGAGCCGGTACGGCTTGCGCAATGTAGCCGGGATACCAGAACACAACGGCACCTGCAGCCACGAACAAGCCGATGCTGATCACGGTGAACCAGCTCAGCCGAGTTGCCATGCGTGCAATTGATTGTGAGGGCTGCATGTCGATCTCCTTGCAAGATGCCTTTACATTACCACATTTTATGGTAATAAAAAATTACTGTAAAACAATAAAAAATAAATTCAAGGCATTAATATGGACCTCCTTAACCACATAGCCAGAACAGGCATGATGTGCGCCGTTCTGGCAAGTTGTGCCACGTTTCCTGTCAGCAGCATCTACAAGCTGCGCAACTTTGATCTTGCCACGACTGATGTCTCCAAGCTGCGGGTTGCCGTGCAGATACCACAATCCATCCGGGTCAGGCCGGCAGGGGTCACGATGGTTGTTGCGGCGCGTCTGGAAAACGATTCTCTCAATCAGCAGGAAGCTTTCGTGCTGGAGGAGCTTGCTACATTAACCGGTGCTGCAGAACAGCAGCCGAAACCGGCAAAATGGACGCAAGTTGCAGCATACAGACTGAAGTCAGCAGACACTGACCGCATCACCGCGTTCAGGGAAAAAATTGCGCAACTCAAGCAACGCCACGGTGATGAGGTCAAAGGCTCAATCAGTATCAGTGTCGACAGTTGTGCCAGGACACTGATCGCCGATGGTCCGGTTCTCATCACAACCTGGATCAAATCTGAAGAGACGGTCGAGTATGTCGTGTTGAACCGCAATCTCGACCTGCGCCGTGAATCCGAAATGGCCGGTCAGGTGCTGGAGATCAAACCATGCCAAAACTGATGATGATATTGCTTTCAGTGTTGCTTGGTCTGGTGTTGACGGCATGCAGCATGCGCGATGTTCAAGACACTGTCATTTCTGCAACCGGAGGTGCTATTCGCAGCAATTGCGAACGAGCAGGGAACTGCGAGGTTTACTGCAAGAGCGCAGAGACCATCAAAACCCATGATGGGCGATGTGTCGGAGAGTGAGGCCGATGTCAGCGGGATGGTCTAACGGCCTTCGCGCCGGGCCATGAAGGCAAGCCGTTCAAACAGGGCGACGTCCTGTTCGTTCTTCAACAACGCACCATGCAGCGGCGGGATGACCTTGGTCGGGTCTTTCTGGCGCAGCGTTTCCGGGGTGACATCCTCATTGAGCAGCAGCTTTATCCAGTCGAGGAGTTCAGATGTTGACGGCTTCTTCTTCAGGCCCGGCACATCGCGAACCTCATAAAAAATATTGAGAGCTTCACTGACCAGGCGCTGCTTCAGGCCTGGATAGTGGACTTCAATGATTTCGGCCATGGTATCGGGGTCGGGAAACTTGATGAAGTGGAAGAAACACCGGCGCAGGAAGGCGTCCGGGAGTTCCTTTTCGTTGTTGGAGGTAATGATCACCACCGGCCGGTTTTCCGCCTTTATGGTTTCACCGGTCTCATAGACATGGAACTCCATGCGGTCGAGTTCCTGCAGCAGATCGTTCGGAAACTCGATATCCGCCTTGTCAATTTCGTCAATCAGCAGCACTGAGCGCTGGTCGGCCGTGAATGCCTCCCACAGTTTGCCGCGCTTGATGTAGTTCTTGATATCATGCACGCGTTCATCGCCCAGCTGACTGTCGCGAAGACGCGATACCGCATCATATTCGTACAGGCCCTGCTGGGCCTTGGTGGTGGACTTGATGTGCCATTCCAGCAGCGGCGTATCAATTGCCTTGGCAACTTCGTGGGCCAGAACGGTTTTGCCGGTGCCTGGCTCACCCTTGATCAAAAGCGGACGCTCCAGCACGATTGCCGCATTAACGGCCACACGCAGGTCTTCGGTAGCGATATAGTCGCTGGTGCCTTCAAATCTCATATTGCTGGTCTGGCCTTTCTTCTTTTTTCATCGCGCTCGCGAACAGGCTTTGTGCCCTAAGCTGGTATTACTGGCAATGGCCAGCATGACAGTGGGGAACATCTGGAAACAGTGGTATGCGAATTTTCCGCAAGCTGGTAACTGTCAATAACCCTTCATGGAATCACTTTTCATCAAGCGTCTCATTAACCGGTTGCGCCCGCGTTGCGCGGACGATATAGAGGCGCAATCAGTCGCAGTTTTTCGAACCGAGGATTGAAGTTCATGGGAGAGAACAAACCGATTCCGCTATCCAAGCTGGAAAAGGAGCCGTTCATGAGCGAACGGCAACAGGAATACTTCCGGGCAAAGCTTCTTGCCTGGAAAGAGGACATTCTGCGTGAAAGCCGTGAGACACTGCAAAACCTGCAGACGGAAAATCTCGTACTGCCGGATGCGGCAGACAGGGCGTCCACGGAAACGGACCGGTCGCTGGAGCTTCGCACCCGTGACAGACAGCGCAAGCTGGTCGCAAAAATTGAAGATGCCTTGAAGCGCATCGACGACGGTGTTTACGGGTACTGCGAAGCAACAGGCGAGCCGATTTCACTTCGCCGCCTGGACGCCCGTCCCATCGCCACGCTTTCTGTTGAGGCCCAGGAGCGTCACGAGCGTCGCGAAAAGGTCTATCGCGACGATTGAACGACGGCTTCAGCCGGAATCAGGGCGAGACAGCCATAAACCAACGGGCCGAAGTTGCTGACTTCGGCCCGTTTTTTATTCATCCAGGGGTGCGATCTGACAGCTAGAGCAACATGGGTTCAATTGAACCCATAAAGTTGCTCTAGCACTTTGAAAGCGATCAATTTTATGGTTTTTGATTGATTCAATCAAAAACCATACTGATCTAGTCATTTCTGATCCAGATCGTGTTCCACTGCCCGCAGGTTCAGCGGGCGATCGGCTGGTGCGGGTTCTGCGAAAACCGCTGGCCGCGGCGCGGGACGGGATCCCATCGGGCGAACATTTCCGGCAGGATCGGCGGTTCCCAAGGGAGGCGCTTCTGTTACCGGTCGTGCTGGAGGCGCAGCCGGAATACCGTCAATGGCATCAGCTGCCAGATTCCTGCTTCTCTTGGCGCCCGCCGCGGCACCCTGACGCGAGGGTTTGGTGCTGATACCGGCCTCGATGACCACGTCCTGTGACCCACCGACCAGTACCAGGTGTTCCACATCATCGCGGCGTACCAGCACAAGGAAACGGGATTTGTCGACTTCATAGTATTCGGAAATTCCAAGGCGGGAGCCGCGCTTGGCACGCACACGACCGCCAAGTGCACGTATCATCAGCCAGGCGAATATGAGTACCGCCAGTATAACACAGCCAAGATATATCCAGTTCATATAAGGCTCTAGAAGTTCCATTTCTGTTCCCGATATTTGCGTTGGTCTGCTTGGTTTGTCCGTACCATGTACAACAATTGCACATCAATGCGGTCAAGCGCCAGTATTGTTAGGTTGAATCTAACGCTGGTTTAGGGCTGATACATGGCACAATTCACCTATACTTGCACCTGATTCGGGGCGATGCGGCACGTCAGGCACATTGGGGTACATGAGCAAAGATATTCAAATCGAACCGGAGAACGGTTCCTCGAACCATGTCAAGACACCCGCTCCGCCGCCTGACAAAGAAGCAGACTGGGCGTCGGCACAGGTGACTCCCGTTCGCGAACTGCGCCCGGCACAGTCCGACGGCAAGCCCGTACTTAGTCTTCTGCTGGCAATTTCGCTGGCCATAATCGTGTACTTTGCCGTTCAGACAACAAGTGCCATTGTCCCGCAGGTCGTCATGGTGGCGCTGGCGCTGATGTCACTTACCGGAATGCTGGCCGTGTTTGGCGCGCTTGCGGGTTTCGTGCATTTCGGGCGGGCACCCCGGCAGAAAGAATTCTTTGATCAGTTGTTTGATGCTGTAGGCGAACCGTGTGTGGTGTCGGACGCACGTGGTTTGATCATCTACTCCAACACGTCCTATCAACAGCTTGTCTCGGCATCCGGCCAGGGCAGGATAGTCAATCTTGAGACATTGTATTCCGGTTATCCCGATGTGTCGGAACGGGTTTACCGCCTGGCGCGCGCCGCGCGTGAGGGCAAGGAGGCATCCGAGCAGTTCAGGCTGGCGGCGGGATCGGCCGCCGCAGGCGCCCGCAGCGATGCGGCAGCGTGGCTGCGCCTGCAGGTCAAGCCGCTGAAAGTCGGAGCCGGCCAGCCCTATTCGGTGTGGCGCCTCGTTGACGAAACGGATGCCCGCGCGTCCCAGGAGGACGCCTTTGAAAACCTGCAGTACATCATCAATTACCTCGACCATGCACCGGCAGGGTTCTTCTCAACCACGGCAGACGGCGCCATAGCCTATATCAATGCCACGCTGGCTGAATGGCTGGGACTGGACCTGTCGGCGACCACTGACGGCAATTTGAGACTGTCGGATATCGTCACCGACAAGGGGGCCAAGCTGCTCGGCGGTATTGAACCTGAGGCGGGGCGGCCGGTTACAGAAGTATTCGACCTGGACCTGGCGACCCGGACAGGCGAGACAATTCCGGCCCGCGTGGTGCATCGATGTGAATTTGACGGTGAAGGCAAATTGCAGCCGTCGCGGACACTGGTGCTGGACAGACGTGCCCATTTCGCGGTCGAGAAAGACTCCGGCGAAGCCCAGGTGCAGATTTCGCGCCTGTTCAATTCCCTGCCGATCGGCATCGTGCAATTGAATCCCAAAGGCACAATCGAAACCATGAACGCAGCGTTTCTTGAACTCGCGCCGAAAGCCAAGCGGCGTGGTTCCCTGTCGAAACTCGTGCGTGAAGATGAACGCGAAATACTCGACCGGCTTGTCGCTGATGCGGTTGCGGGCAAGGCGGTAGCCAAGCCGACTGATGTTCATTTCCTGGGTACGGAGGAGACCTCCGGCCAGGTCTACTGTGTAGCCGACGAAACCGGTGGCAAGGGGGCCGTCATGGTGTTTGCCGTGGACACCACAAAGCACTCATCGCTTGAGACGCAGCTTGCACAGAGCCAGAAGATGCAGGCCGTAGGCCAGCTTGCCGGTGGCGTTGCGCATGATTTCAACAATGTGCTGACGGCAATCATCGGCTTTTCCGACCTGCTGCTGGCACGTCACCGCCCGACCGATCCGTCGTTTGCCGACATCATGAACATCAAGCAGAACGCCAACAGGGCTGCTAATCTGGTGCGCCAGTTGCTGGCGTTCTCGCGCCGCCAGACCTTGCGGCCTGAAGTTCTGTCCCTGACCGATGTGCTGGCGGACCTCGGCAATCTGCTTGGCCGCCTGCTCGGCGAAACGGTCGAACTGAAGATCGTGCATGGCCGCGATCTCGACCGTATCAAGGTCGATATCAACCAGTTTGAACAGGTGGTGATCAATTTGTGTGTGAATGCGCGCGATGCCATGCCGGATGGCGGCGTACTGACACTGAGATCCAGCAACGTGTCTGCAGCCGAATCGGAGAGCGTCAAGCCCGGCCTGATGCCGCCTGGAGAGTATGTTCTTCTGGAGGTCGCCGACACTGGCACCGGCATGCCGCAGGATGTGCTCGACAAGATTTACGAACCGTTTTTCTCGACCAAGGAAGTGGGCAAGGGAACCGGGCTTGGATTGTCGACGGTGTATGGCATCATCAAGCAGACCGGCGGGTTTATCTTCTGCGACAGTGAGATGGGCAAGGGCACTACATTCAAGGTTTACCTGCCGCAATACATCGAGACGCAGGAAGAAGTATCGGCACGCGTCGCGGAAGCTGCAACCGGCGAACCGAAGAGCGTGGACCTGACCGGCACCGGCACCATCCTGCTGGTCGAGGATGAAGATGCCGTGCGCTCGTTCGCCAAGCGGGCGCTGGAGTCGCGCGGCTATACGGTGCTGGAAGCCGATTCCGGTGAGGTCGGGCTGGAAGTGCTGGAAGAATATGGCGCTGAACCCGATCTGATCGTGTCAGACGTGGTGATGCCTGAAATGGACGGGCCAAGCATGCTGCGCGAACTGCGCAAGCGCGGGGTCAAGACCAAGATCGTGTTCATTTCGGGCTATGCCGAAGATGCGTTTGAGAAAAACCTCGAGGGCCAGACGGATTTTGCCTTTCTGCCCAAGCCGTTCACCCTCAAACAGCTTGCCGAAGCCGTGAAGGAAGCCATAGGCTGATCCCGGTCAGAATGGCAGGGAAGCAATCGGTAAAATGTCGCAAGTCTCACCCATGGCAGATGTGACCAGGTTGCCACCGTCCCTGTGGGCGGCCACGTCACAGGAGACTTTTTCAGGGCATGCGCTGGAAGGCGAGCACAGCTTTGACATTG
>Ga0316190_10000910_pt1 | contig 20957 bp, 29 predicted proteins | sample Eddworburrow2_MG_FD_204929 | JGI IMG/M metagenome (GOLD analysis project Ga0316190, IMG submission 204929) | Coastal sediment microbial communities from Maine, United States - Eddy worm burrow 2 | ecosystem: Environmental > Aquatic > Marine > Coastal > Sediment | place: USA: Maine | collected... | reverse complement strand
ACCTGTTGGATGATGTTGACCACGGTGACATGTCAATTTGTTTCGCTTACGACAATTTTCAAAGATTGATGTCTTTGATATTAGATGATTATGAGAGTTTTGAACTCAAAATCGCTTATATAGAACAGCAAGAATTAGGAATGTTATACATTAGGAGAAGTGACGGCTCTGAAAACTTTTTTCTTATGTCGAAAGTAGAATGATTTACATCTTCTTGAGAATATTGTATAATAAAAACACAAATGAATTGAAAGGAGAAAAACCATGAGAAACGAAGAAGTGTGGGACCAAAATGTTGGCGATGAGGAAGAAATTTATGATGATTACGGTAACGGCAATACCTTCATCCGTGTCAACAGAATGAATTACAATGTGGACCCGGGAACTAACTTCAAGGACACCATTCTTAATTACGCTCGTGATGCAGGACTAGGTAAGTTTAGACTATTCCTGGATGGCGAAGAAATTAAGCCGAGTCAAGCGCCTGAAGTTATCGGTGAAGGTATGAAGATGGAGTTGCGTCCGTACGATGTTGCAGGTTAAACTGTGACCGTCAATTCTTACGGTAAAAGAGGACGCATTAGTGTCCTCTTTTCTGTTGAAACAGGTGAGTTATGTCCAGTAGATTGAAAAGAAGAGCTGAGCGTGATGTCAAGTATATGTTTGCGCAGTTGGATAGTATTGATGCTAATAAAATCCAACTAGATGGTGTAACTTTGCGTATTGGCAATAAAGTGATGAAGCTTGTCCATCAAGAGGACATTCCCGGTACTACAGAGGAAGAAGTCAGAGAGGAATTTAGAGTAAAACTGGCAGAAAAACTTGAAATTATTAAGAAAAATATCAATGACAAAATTTATCAAATGTCAGATTTCGTTAATACTCTGAGAAGGGAATATGAGTCCAAAGAGGCGGCACTTGAGAGGAAAATGAGAGATTCTCACATCATGCCTGAGATTAGCCGTCAACACGCTGAAAGAGGCTTATCAGTAGTAAGAGGTAATAGAGCTAATGAATATGTTTGGATTTATCAGGGTTTCTATTGGCCGAAAACTGTCAATAAACAGGCGATTGAGCCTGCTTATGTAAAGAAGATGATGTCAAATATCTTGATAGTTGTAAAGACTAAAGGTAAGTTTATTACTGATGTCACAACTAGAAAGTTACAAGACTTTGAATTCTTTCAACATTATCATCAGGCAAACCCAGATTGTTGGGGAAAATGGCATTGGCCTGAAGTATGGGATGGTACTGCTGATATGATGATACATGTTGCACAAGAGGCTCAGATTGTTCTAGAGAATATCAATACAGGCTCAATAGCAAATAGAACTCCGAGAGGCTTACCAAGACAAGAAACATTGATGAGACACTTGTTACCTGAAGGTGAAGGCATACAAGGTATGAAAAACTTGAGAGCCGCTGTCAGACGAACAGGTGTTAGAAATGAAGGCGTTGAAGTAGATGAAGGTGCCTTCTGGACCACAACAAACTAAGGAGAAGTCATGGCTGACTACTATGACAGGCAAAAAGAACTCAAGTTGAATGTGGACACTTCTATAACTGTAGTGGGTGTTGGAGGAGTCGGATTCTGGGTAGCCAAGTTTGCGGCTATGTCAGGAATACCAAAGATTTATCTATATGACCCAGATATCATTGAAATTCATAATTTGAACAGACTTGATATACCAGAAAAGTTTCTGGGTAGAAACAAGGCAGATATTGGCGCCATAATCATAAAGTCTTTAAGACCTGATTGTGATGTCAAGGCATTTGGCATGAAATTACAGTCATTTACATTCGCAGATACAGAGTGGTTGATTGATTGTACTGATAACTTTGAATCACAAGAAGTCAACTTCAAAATTTCTGAGGAATGGGGTTGTAATTACATGAAAGTCGGCTATGATGGCGAAAGCATCTCAATCAATGACAAAATAGCAGAGTGGGGTGAGGCTGAGGATGGGTATGTGATTATACCGTCTTGGTGCGTACCAGCGTCTATTGTTGGAGCATTAGCGGTAGCAAAAATTGTGAAATACCCATCTAAAGAACTTGGAACAGATATCTCTAAACTTTTCAATTACGGGTAGACATGAAAGTAAAATTAATCAAGAAAATAAAGAATAGTGCGATTGAAGTGGGAATGATAGGTACTGTCATAGAGGTGTTGAAAAATGTCGAATTTCCCTATAAAATTCAATGGGCTAACGGTACCATCAACTCATACACTGGCATAAGTAGTGCAAATTTCAAAAAACTAGGTGATGATGTGAGTAAACGAAAAAGAAAGAGAAACAAAAAGAAGAACAAGAGGAAAAACAAACTCAAAAAGAATAAGGGGAATCAACCAGTGGACAAACAACCTCTAGGCCATCAAGGGCAAATTTTTGGTGTGACTACACCACCATTAGGTAAGGTGGCTCCTGTAGACGATTCTTGGGAAGTAGACTTAGACATCGTTGAGGAGTGTAGTAAGGCATGCACTAACGGAGCTATAATTTGGGTTAAACCTCTTGCCAAGGTAAAGATAGATGCTCTTATGGAGGAATATAAGTCTAGAGAGTGGCTTGCTTATCTTCTGGGTGATAAAGAATCAAGCACTGTTGAAGATATCTATATACCTGAGCAGGTGGCTACTGCTGTGAGAGTTGATGATATTGAGTGTGATGAATTCAACAATATGCCTGTGATAGGTGTTATTCATTCACATCACAGCATGGGTACAGGTTTCTCTCATACTGACCATACTTACATCAATCAAAATCACGATATTTCGCTTGTCGTGTCTCATACTGGTATAGATGGACAAATTAGACACAAGGTTCCTTGTGGCGCCTTGAAAATCAGTGAAATCAAAGTAAGAATGGTATTTGACATTGAATTTGATAAAGAGAGTTTCATTAAAAAGGCAAAAGAGAACATCAGTTTTCATAGAACTGGTGTTAATAACTGGCAACAAGGAACTTGGAATAATCAGGCGCCTAAAAATGCAACTGGTAAATCTCCTTATGGATTTTTCTTCAATGGTAAGTGGTGTTCTACTGTGCCAAAACCAGCCTTTTGTTCAGAGAAAGGTTGTTCAAGAAGTTTTCAAGCCCCTACTTATAAAGTAGATGATGGCACAGCCGGTGCATGTCCTATGTGTAGAAATAGAAAGGTACCAGCCGACCAAGTTGCAACAGATGATGCCGAGAAAACACTTGCTCAGTCAAATCAAGACAAAATTGAAGAACAATGGAACAGTGAGTTGCCTAGAACAACTGAAAAGGGTGAAGAACATACTTGTCCTAGATGTTATCAAGTATGGATATATGCAGCAGAAGAGGTTATTCATTGTCCTAATTGTGATGATGAACCGAATAAAGCGACAGGTGATGAATGGTCTACAGGTAGAAAGTCTGAAATGGGTACTTATATGTGTGGACGCTGTAATGCTTCATGGGCTAATGTGAATTTGAAAGTTTTCAAGTGTCCCAACTGTGATGGTAAACCTGAGGAAAAGTCTTTAGAAGAAGAACTACAGATGCTTGACGATTCAATGTCAGAAGGTACAGAGAATCAACCATTCTGTAGAATCTGTAAAAAATCAACAAAATATGCAAATTCTGTCCATCAAGGATGCCTTCAGAAAGAAAAAGCTGAAATAGGACAGGCTATGACTAATGGCGGAAGTTCTTGTGAGGTTTGCGGAAAGCCGGTCGTACATGAAGGCGCCTCCCATTATAAATGTATTAAAAAACAAGAATTTGACGAGACCCAACCTATAATCTGAGTGGTGGAACGCGTAGCCAGTTGGTTTACAAACTTGGCGAAAAATGTTTAAATAGTGTTAGTGAATGTTTAGTGGCGTAGAAAAGAGTTACTTCGACATGGAAAATAAAAAACTTTTTCGGCCTCGGTCGAAAAACTTTTTATCATCATCAGCCTTTTCTGGTACCCAGTATCAGATAAGCCGCTCTCTACCAGAGTGTGGAGAGTGAGTCCTCTCTTCGGTTGTACCCTATACATTTTTTCAATTGTACTTTCGGCGATACCGTAAGGTGGAGTTACTTCGTAAATGAAACCTAACTAGGAGAATATCTTTCGAGATATACCTTCCCTTTACCCGGAGCCGAAGCCTGGGTAAGACTAGGCTCCTCAGGATGGAGATTAAATATCCTAACCCCCGTAAGTCCTTAGTTTTTTGAGAGAAAGATTGATGATAATATAGAGGCTGGGTTATTACACTCTCCCTGGTAAATGTTCGCCATTTTATCTTCCTTGACGCACAAAATTTTCAGGAGGTACTACAAGATGTTGCAAGATAACCAAACCAAAAACTTTGAAGGTGATCTAGCCTTCAAACTCACACCAGAAATGGCGTTGTATGCAAAGATTTGTACTTCAACGCTCCGTTCCGAGTTTTACACCCCGAACACAAATGACCAGTTGAATAGTATCAAATCAGCTATGCGTAAACTAGACCCAGTGTTAGTGGCGCAGATGGCTGTTTATGCTCGGGAAAAGATGTATCTTCGTGATATTCCTTTAGTTCTTACAACTGAGTTGACAAAATTACATAAGGGAGACGATCTTATCAGGCGTCTAGCAAGAAGGGTTATTTCCCGTGTTGATGAATTGGCAAAAATGTTGGTATATTACGCTAAGGCAAACCAACGAAAAGATGTCAAGAAATTCAACAGGTTGTCAAATCAGTTAAGAAAAGGTATCGCTGATGCCTTTGTAAAGTTTGATGAGTATCAGTTCCAAAAATGGGACAGAACTTACATTATTGATGATAATCTAAGGGACACCAATGGTGAGTTGATTATCACTAATAATAATGTGAAGTTAAGGGATGTCCTTTTCTTAACACACCCAAAACCTCGTACAGAGGAACAGCGTGTTCTCTTTGAGAAGATTGCAACAGAAAATCTACAAGTTGCAGACACTTGGGAAAAGAGAATGGGTAGAGCCGCTGGAACTTCAACCAGCAAGAAAGAGGTGTGGCAGGGTCTGATTGAAGAAAAGAGAATGGGATACCAGGCAACTATGAGTAACCTTCGTAACTTCTTGAAGGAAGGTCTCTCAATGGAACATATCCAAATGGTTGCGAAACATCTGAGTAACCCAAAGGCAGTTAGGAACTCAAAGATGTTACCTTTTAGATTCCTTACAGCCCACCGTGCTCTCGGTTATGAAGTCGGCCGTAAGTATGGCAGAAGCCAATGGGACACCCGTAGTGGTGGACAGACCGCATGGAAGAGAGTGAGGAGCGTAATGTTCTAGCAGAAGCCCTTGAACGCGCTGTAGAGGTCTCTGTTGAAAACATTCCTATGTTCGCCCATGAAAATGTACTTGTAGCAGCAGATGTATCTAGCTCAATGGAAGTGCCTGCTACAGGTGATGTTGAAGAAGAAAATAGACACAGAATGGGTACCATGAAAAGAGAGATTCTTGTAGAAAGATTTGATATCGGTATTCTACTTGGACTCTTACTGGCAACCCGTTGCAAAAACTTTACATTTGGTATGTTCGGTGATACTTGGAAGCCCATGAGACCTATGTCCAGAAATATACTAGAAAGTGTTAATGATCTACACGGCAGAGAAGGTGAAGTTGGTTATTCAACCAATGGATACAAGGTCTTAGAATGGGCTTTAGGCAATGTTGACAATTATCAGTATGACAGAATAATGATGTTTACTGATATGCAGATGTGGGACACTTCTGGTCCTCGCGGCATGATGGAAAAATTATGGCGTGAGTATAAGACTAGAGTTCCGCAGGCTAGACTGTACTTGTTCAACCTTGCACCATATGACACCACTCCTGTTGACTTGTTAGCAGGAGATGTTTACTTAATTTCTGGTTGGTCAGACAAAGTTTTTGATGTTCTCAAGAGAATTGAGGACGGTGACGAAGCTTTGGCAGAGATTAAGGAGATACAACTATAACATAATCAACTACAAATCCTTCTCTTTAAATTGCCCGGGAGAATTTTTTCTCTCGGGTTTTTTATGCTCTACTTTTATAAATATATAAGATAAATGTATAATTATGGGACTTATTACTTATTATATGGAATTTCCACCAGGAATCCGGAGGAATTAGGAATAGGGAATACAATATGGATATAAGGAATGGATACTCCAGGAACTATTATCACCGGAGGGCGTGATAAATCCATTATAAAGGTTTTTTGAGCTCATGTAAACCAACTTATTAATTTTTTTGGAGATTTTTAAATGAGATTCGACCAATACATAACCGAGATAATGAATAGAAAACAGCTGAAATTTATTGCTGATAAAGTGGCTGGACAAGATATTATTGAGACTCCAGACTTCACTATCGGTATATATACTGGTAAGAAACATAAAGGTAATAAAATTTATAGAGAGGACCATGGAGCTAAGAATTATTGGATGGTCGACAAGAACGGTGTAATTTATTTAGTTGACAAAAAATTCAATGTGATAATGTAGAGGAGATTATGAGATTTAGAAAATACTTAAAAGAAGATTATTTTGAGGTTGCCGTTGTTCAAGGTGACACAAGTTCCGCTAACACTGAGACACATATATTTCCTGATGCCAAAAACAAGAAAGAGGCAAAGAAGCAGGCTGAGTATCAATTCAATAAAGATTATGGTAGAGGCAAATATGAAATTATCAGTATAAGAAGGGAGAAAGGTAATCCTGGTACATATCAAGGCAGACAGGAAAAGAAAAAGTCTCGTTATGACCCTATTTGGGAAACGAAATTTCAAAGTATAAGACACTATGAGAAAATTGCTGCACAATATGTTGAGAAATTTGGCAGAGAAGCTAAGAACGAGTTTATGAAAACACGACCGCCAATGAAGGGTGGCAGTGATGTCATTCAAGGCCAACAATCAGAAGCAGAGTTGAGGCGGGAGGTATTTAAGGCCATTGATAAACTATCAAAAAGACTAAAGAGGTGATGTATGGGAACTAGAAGAAGGCAAAAGCGTAATGGTCCGAAATCGCAGAAGAAAGGCAGAAGAAAAAAGGGAAGTGCGAAAAGACGGGCAATGCGTAAAAGACGAGAGAAAACATAGGAGGTAAGAATGAAAAAGTGTGCATTGGTTGTGGGGCATACAGCAGCCAGGTCTGGCGCCCGTAATGCTGTTTACAACATATCAGAATTTCAATGGAATGATAGATTAGTTCATTTACTAGCGGACAGTCTACATGACCCTATTGAAGAACCGACACTAGAGACAGAAATCATTTACAGAGCGACATATAATCAACTACCAAATGATGTTAACGCTGTGAATCCTGATTTTGTTGTAAGTTTTCACTGTAACGCCTATAATCAACAGGCGTCAGGAACAGAAACTTTGTATTACCATAGTTCTACTAAAGGTAAGGCGATTGCTCAAATATTTCAAGACAATATTGTTTCTGTTTTAAGATTGCCCGATAGAGGTATAAAACCTAAAGGGGCAGAAGATAGAGGAGGGTATCTATTACGATATACAAAGGCACCAGCCGTTTTGTTAGAACCTTTCTTTATTGATAATGTAAAAGACTACGATAGAGTGACAATAATTTTTCAAAATTATCTACAGGCTCTGCGTAAGTCGTTGTTTGAAACTGTAGATTATCTGGAGGGATAACATGAAGATTGAATGTGTAGCCGGTAAACCTACCGTGATTGAAGAAGAAGATGATTTAATCAGAAAGAAAAGGTGGAAGCAGAATTTTTGGCGTAAGTTAGCAGAGAATCTTATCTCCATCAAAGTATGGGTTATATTTGCAATGTTGTTGGGTTCAAGCCTGTTACTTGCCACAGGTAACTTGACCCCTATCGTGTGGGGGTCTGCCAATAGTGGCACAATTACCGCTATTGTTGGTATGAGAGAAGCCTTTAAAGTTAGAAAAGTTCAGAATGGAAATGGAAACGGTCAAGACTTGTTCTTGCCGTCATAAGATATGAACGCAGCTGTAGTAATAATAGGTTCTATCGCCGGTCTCAGTCTTTTAGCCGCACTAGTCATGTGGATAACAGGCAGAGGCAGTAAAAAATCTGATATTTTGAAGGCAATACACGAAGCAACACAGGATAAAGGCAAGAAAAAGGTTGAGGAGATTACGAAGAAAGAAAAGGTTGTGGAAGTTAATATAAGAGAGAAAGAGAAACTCGCAACCGAATCTCGTAATAAAATCAAAGACATACAAAAGAAAGCGGCAGCGGAGATTGAGGAAGTTCTGAAAGAAGATAACCTCAAGAAAATACAGGATGAAATTGATGAAGATTGGGATGAACTATGAGAAAAATAATAGCTTGGGTCCTCATGGTGACCCTATTCCTTACACCCGTTATGGGCTGTGCTCCCAAACAGTTTATCCCGTATGAACCACCTGCCGTAGAGTTTGAGAGAACTCCTCAATATGAAGGTATTGACTTTGAAGCAATACCGAAACCTAAAAAGATTAAACCCGTATTTGTAGATGAGAATTTCAAAGAAGTACCTGCTGAAGAAGCGAAATTTGTACTACTCGTACCAAAAGAATATGCAAAGGTCGCAGCAGTTGTCAAATTAGCTAAGACTTATAAACAGTTAGCACAAGAGCAGGAAGTCTTAATCAATACTAATGTTGACATCATAAATTCACTCAAAGAGTATGTAGCTCTTGAACAGATGAAGGCAAAAGAGTACAGACGACTTTGGGCAGATTCTGAAAACGCTTACAGACAAGAAAGATACCAGCATAAATTAGACAATGCTATAAATAAGGGCTTTGCAGCCACAATAGCGATTGGCGCAGCAGTTCTGTTAGCTATTATAGCATTATAAGGAGGACATAGATGGCGGATTATAGTAATGCGAGGGTGAAGTTTATAAAAGCGCCACCCCCAGCCGTACAACAAGAAGGAGTCTATTTAACTGATTTAATGGAAACCGAAATTGAGAATTATATCTTGGGAATAGATAGCACCACTTTTCCAGTTATATCAGTAACTCCGTGGCGAGATGGCGTTCTAGTTATATCAGCTTCTTAAGGAGGATAAATGAAGTTTCTCAAGTACCTCCTAAGTGAGGGTATTGAAGATAAAGGTATCTTCAAGGCTGTCTTTATGGCAGGTCACCCTGGCGCAGGCAAATCATATACATTAGATAAAATAAAATCAGGTTCTATTGAGCCACGACTTATCAACACTGATAAATTCCACGAACATTTTAAGAATGCTGAGTGGTCTACTGTAGAAGATAAGGTCAAAAGGTTGAATAACGCTCAACTAGCACTTTATCTTAATTCTATGCTTCCACTAGCAGTTGATGGCACATCTGGTAGTATCCAGGCGATGCTGAGACGCCGTGGACTGCTTGAATCTATGGGCTATGATACCGCAATGGTTTTTGTCAATACTGACCTTGAGACAGCTATAAGGCGTGTCCAAGGCAGAGAAAGAAAGGTTGATGAGAAATTCATCAGAGAATCATTCAAGAAAGTCAATGAAAACAAGAAGTTCTATCGTTCTAAGTTCGATACCTTTATTGAGGTTGATAATAACGATGGCATGTTGACTAACAAGGCTGTAAATCACGCTTTTAAGTTCTTGACATCATTCTACAATGCACCTGTCAAGAATATCATTGGTAAGAGACGGATTAAGAAGATGAAGGCTAATACATGGAAATATCTTGACCCTAATGTTATGCCTATGTCTGAAATCAAAGGTATTGTCTCGGTATGGTATAGAAAATGAGATTATACAGACACTTAAATGAGCTAGAAGATGAGCCGAACAGGGCAATGTTTGAAGTCTTGAAAAGAGAGTGTGCTCCTTGGTTGAAAGAGGCAAAAAAGTTTCAGAAGGGCAAATTTCTTTGGCGAGGCTCACAATCTTCTATAAAACCAGATCCTAAAACAGGTCTTGATGCCAAACCTGTCAGAAAGGGCAGAACACCCAGAGACATACCCAAGAATATTCATAGGATGCTTGATGATAGAATGAAGAAGAAATTCGGTTGGTTGCCGAGAAGTGAGGGCGTTTTTGCCACATCAAGTTTTACGACAGCCGCTGATTTTGGTATACCTTATCTTTTCTTCCCAGCAGGGAAATTTAAGTTTGTCTATGGTATTGAACGACAAGGAGGCAGACCTATAAGTGATGTTCTGGGAGCCCTTGATAGAGCCGGTGCCATTATATGGGCACAAAATCAATATAAAGTAGACCCAGAATTAAGTAATGTAGATTTGTCCGTGATGTTAGATGGTTTTGTGGGTCAATTTACTGATAAGAATTTGGCAAAAGGGGTCTTACAAGGTGCAGAAATAATGTTCAATTGTAGATATTACTATCTTGCAGAACAAGAAGAAGGTTTCAGCATTTCTAAACTAATATGGTGATAAGATGAGACTTAACAAATATTTAACAGAGAAGTGGAAAAAGAGCTTTAAGAGCATTAGAGTGGCTTCGGGTATTGTTGAAGTATTCGTAAATCCTTCAAAGAGTGAATTTAGAGATGCTGCGGGCTCTAACAAATGGGATGGTCTTAGAGGTAAATGGGTTCGTTTTTATGCCGATTTGGAGAATAGATTGGTATATGTCTGGCATCCTGAGATTATACATTCTGAAGTGTGGAAAAGAATCGGTGATAGTAGAAACTACAGTGATGATACGCTCATGTCAGGCGTTGCCGAGAATGTTGGAGGAAAGTGGACACTTACTGAGACAGATGAGGGTATTGCAAAAAATCTGTACGGATATGATGTAAGAGATTGGGAATGGGTTAACAAGTGGATAAATGTCACGAAAAAATTGAAAGAGGTACAAAAACAGTTAGATGCAGGAACATATCGAGGAAACTAATGAAATTTGAAAGATATAAAAGAGAACATGACTATCCTAATTTTGAGTTACTCTGTTTTATTGCAACTCTTAATGATAGTGTGATAAACGAGGTGGTGTCACAAAAGACATTTGATGTCTTACAAAAGGCGGCAACTAAGTTAGGTTTTAGACTCAAGAGGTCAGATTCTATATTTGACTATCTCAAAGGGATGGGTAAGGGCATACAAGACCTAACCAGAACGGCAGCTCTATATCTAATGACAGACATCAAAGACAAGAAAAGTAGAAGGTTATTGGTGCATGATGCAAAGAAGATTATTGGCAGGGCTGATAAAAAAGAAATCACAGGATTCCTACTTCAGCTTGATAGAGCCAGTATAGGTCTTACTGCTCACTTGAGACACATCTTCATGTCAATTTTTGGACTTGAGGTTGCAACTTGGAATAGATGGCTACCTGACTCAGAATATATTGAAAAAGAGTTACATCATGTCAGACAGGTTTTGAGAAAACGGGGTATGGACCCCGAAGATATTCTGATGTTGAAGGATATTGAGACTAAGTTGAAAAAGAATATTATGAATCAGAATGTCGTTGATATGATTAATAAAATGGATAAGTTTGATGTAATGAGATGAGACTAACAAGATACTTAGACGAAATAAAGATAACTAGAGATTTTGATTTAAAGAAGGCGACTACCTTCTCACGCAAAAGTGGTGCTCGTTTCAGAAGAACAATCAGAATTGGGAAGGAAGAGTATGATATTGGAATAGCTAATACTTTACCAGGAGAATATGAGATTTCATTTGGTATAATGGGTAAGCCCTTACAAGTATTAGGTACAGGAAATGCCTTCAAAGTTTTCGCAGCTGTGGCACAAGCAATCAAAGAGTTTTTGAAAGAAATGGATAAAAAAGATGAGCCGGTAGAATTTCTAACATTTTCAGCTGGCGCTGATGAGAAGTCAAGAGTGAAACTATACGACAGATTTGCTAAGAAATTTGAGAAGATGTTCGGCTTTAGGCTTACGAACAGAGAAGATGTTGGTGGTTTTGATATAGAATATGAGTTTAAAAGGGTAAGATGAGATTATCACGATTTTTATTAGAAGATAGACGAACAGGCTATGATGAGCCTAGAAGTAAGACCATTTCTTTAATGGATGCGGTCGACTATGTTCTCAAGAACTGTAGTAAGTCTCTACATGGCTCAACGATACATAGAGATATCACTGTTGGATGGAAAGATGAAGCTCGTTTCACTGACCCTGCGAAGGGCAAGCCGAGAGTCTCTAGAAATACTACTAATCATTATACTTTAATCATTGACAATTCTCCAAAGTGGAAGAGGTATCCTAAAAGAAGTAAGAGTATTATATGTACTACAAGAGGAAAGGCTTTTTATGTATTCCCTGAGGACAAGTCAAGAATCGGTGTGTGTCCATCATACGATTTTTGGCCATCATTTACAGGCTCGGGTATTTGGGATATGGATGGATTCAATATGGCTCTGATGGAATTAGCTCAATCAAGTTTAGGAATTAAATCTTGGGATGATAGTATTGGTAAAATTAGAAGTGTATTTTCTATGATAGACGAAGCAAAGATTGATGACCACGAAGGTTTTATGGCGAAACTAAATCGAGGTAATGATGCATGGGGTCCTTTTTATGGAGATTCAGGTAATGAGTTTCTCTTTCAGTATACTAGAGAAAGAGATACAAAATTAGACCCTTACATTGAAAATCTTTTAGATCCTAATAAGAATGGATTCAAGATAAAGTTTGCAGGCTCTAAAATAATGGGCGAGAAAGAAGTTTGGACAGAAGGCAAGTCAATTCTTGTCAACCACCGTAGTATGGAACCCTTTATGAACGAGATTAGTAGAAGGATATGAGACTTAACAGATACTTAAGCGAAGTTTCGGTCAAAGATGCTATAGATGATATAAAAGCAGATACCGACAAGTGGGGACTTCCCACAGGAATCAAGAAAGGAAAACAAGACAGAATGGAAAATGTCCAGAAATGGATGACTATTATTGAGCCTCAGTGCGGTCAGATAATAAAAGAGTATAAAAAGGCCGATGAGTTTTTCTACAGAGGTGCTACTGGACCAGCTTTTGTAGAAAAGGGCGGCAGACACCTACAAAGGGTCAGACCTCCGAAAGACACTCCTGTTGAAGTTCACAGATATCTCAATAAATTATTTAAAAAGGCATTTGGTTGGAAAGTGAGAGATGGCGTATCTGCGACAGCAGACCGTAACACTGCTCAAACTTACGGAGGAACTACTTATCTTTTCTTTCCTGTTGATGGATATGCTTACGCATGGAGTCGTAAAGTTGCCGATTTGTATAACTGGTTACCTTTAGAAACCAAGCATCACCACCTCGCCAGACTAAAAACAAAAGCGAAAAAACAAGCAGCAATCTTACAACACAAAGAAAGATTTGATGAGTTGATAAAACTATACTCAAGAAGTGGCATTCAGCATGCACTCAAACATGATTCAGAGGTCATGTTCAGAACGAAAAAATGGTTTGGAATCAATGAAGCAGTTTACGAAATGGAAGTAGCAGACTATTTGGGAATGACTACATGAGATTAAACAGATACTTACAAGAGGCGAAGTATGATAATGAGTATATTGCTCAGAAGGTGATATATCCCATGTTGGTAAAGGACTGTAAAGGTTTTATAGTTGAACTTTTGAAAAGTCAAAGAGCTAGTGGATTCAGATGGTTCTGGAGAGGTACCGACAAACAGATAACAGAAATTGGTAAAGTGCCGACAAGAAAAAATAGAAAGCCTAAAGATATGCCTGTGAAACTGCATGAATTAATAGACTTTATGTTTTACAAAAAGTTTCGTTGGTCTCCAAGGTCTGAGGGAGTCTTTACTAATCCTCAGCCGGGTTCTGTTCAGCCTTATGGACAATATGCCTATGCTTTCTTCCCTATTGGTAAATATAGATATGTTTGGTCTAGTAGAGTAGAAGATTTATTTGCAGATATGTATAGAAGGAAATTGACACCTGATAAGGCAGACCATCTGTACTATGAAGTTACCGGCGATAAACAAATTTTACTTCCTACTTCTAAAGCCGAACTTCTTATATCAAAACATAAGTTCAAGAAATGGTTTGAGGACCCGAAGGGTTGGTTTGCAGAAGTTGTAAAAAGAGCCGATGAGGTCATAAACACTTATCAAGACGATAACATGCCTATGGCACTCGCACACAATTTTGAAGTAACTTTTGATTGTAAGAAATATTATCTAGTTGAACCACAGTATTTGATTCATCTTGAAAGGAAATTTAGAGGCAAATGAAACTAAGAAGATATCTAAAAGAGCTCAAACTACCAAAGGATAAGAGGTCTGAATTGAGAGATAAGATTATTAACCCTCTAAACCCAGGCACCATAAAACTTGACAAAGCCCTCAAGAGAGGTGACGACCCTGTGGCTCTAAGCAGAAGGGATGCCCGTGTTTTACTTGATGGTATAAAGAGAGTATTTAAATATCTTGACAAGATTGAGATAGAAAGATGAGACTTATCAGATACTTGAACGAAAGACGGACACCTTATGATGATGAGGCTGATAAGATAGCTGGAATCTTATTAAAATCCTGTCTGCCTTCTATAAAAGAGATGCGTGCGGCTAAAAGGGTTTTGTGGAGAGGTATGTATGGTACTTCTAGCAGCATGAACCTACATATTACAAGGAAAGATAGACGACCAAAAGATGCCCCTGAATTTGTTCATAAAATGGTAGATAAGATTTTTAATAGAAAATATGGATGGCTTCCCAGAAGTAATAGTGCAATTTGTTCAAACAGTTATGGTATAGCGGGCGATTATGGATTTCCAAGAGCCGTTTTTCCCATCGGTAAGTATAAATGTATATGGGCTCGTGGTGTCAGTGATACTCTAGATGTCTATCCACATTGGATTGAGGATTTTGAAAAGAGACCTGCAATTGCTATTTCTACTTATATGCACAGTGGTGAAAGAAAAACCTACGGAGATATAGATGTTATATCAGCTTCAAAAGAGGACCAGTTAGATCAGCTTGAAAAGATTATAAATCAAATCATGGAAGTACAACTTTCAAGATTTCAACAGACAGGACTCAAAGAGCCTTTAAAACACCCCATGCCGATAGAAATAATGGTCGGTTGTAAAGAATATTACTCTGTTGAGTCAAGCATGATGAATCGTGTAGCTCCACTACTGGATTTACAGGCAGATAATTTATGAGATTAATCAGACATTTAAACGAACAGACACCACCAGTCAAAAAAAGACCTTCAGAACTTGAGGAGAATATGCTTCTTGAACTCATTCATAAGGAGTGTAAACAGTGGGTGAAGGAAGTTGGTAGTTTTAGTATAACATCAGTTCCAAACCCTGTCTGGCGAGGTGTTGAAGAAAACATAAGACTTTTTCGTGTGAAGAAAGGCGCCAGAAGGTCTGACAGACAGCCGAGGTTCACTCAAAAGGAAGTATTTGAAATTTTTGATAAAGCCTTTGCTGATAAGTTTGGTTGGTGGGTCAGAAGTAAGGGTGTATTTACAGGCAGTGAGCATGTGTCCTATAGTTATGGCACACCTTATGTTTTCTTCCCAATGGGTAAATACAGATATGTTTGGAGTGCCAGATACCAAGATGTGTGGCACAATCTAACACACCCAACATTTTGGGAAGGACTGACAGATATAGAAAGAAAGAAACATCTTATAGGCTCAAAGATCGAAGCCGAAAGTGCCGTGAAGAAATATCATAGTAGAAATATAAGAGGAGCCATGAGAAGTGCTGGCGTTGCCTTTGAGGCAATATTTGAATGTAAAAAATATCTACTCGTAGAGAAAGCAATGTATCTAGGTATTTCAAACAGAATATGAGACTAATCAGACACTTAAACGAAAAATTAGATGTACCCAAGAATCTTCCCATTGAAGGCTTCTATACCAAGGTCATGGGAATGTTCAAGAATACTAAGAGAATAAACACACTCACTTGGGAGATAAAGGCAGGTCTTGAAGAAGTCGCAGCAGCGTTTATGTCTATGAAACCTAAAAAACACAGACATGAGACTGCAACGAAAGTTTCAAACCCTACCTATATGTTTGAATTCCCAGGGAATCATATAGTAACAATTTACGCCAAAACGCCTGGCGTTATTCATGTTCAAATACTTGACTATAACAAATTTAAGAAGTTTTTAAAATGAGACTAATCAGATTCATAAACGAGGCATATACAAATTGGACTTTCCCTGATTCCAAGACCATGAAGTCTGATTTCTCTGAGTACAAAAAGAAAGAGAAAAGAAAATGGCAGGGCAGGGCAGAAATGTTAGGTATGCGTTGGCCTTTGTTCAAGGATTTCAATCACTTCAGAGATTCTTTAAAAAAGGCTGAGGTAGTGAAACTGACTCGTTCTATAGATAATAAGATAAGCAATAGAAGTCACAGTCACGACATAGATGATTTAAAGCAGTTGGTCAGTGGCTATGTGAGACCGAGAGATGTCGATAGAATCGTTGACGGTTTCCAAAGCAATGACAGAATACCTTACCCTATTGTCCTGCGAACTCAACGAGGCATGTGGATTATGGCGGGCAATACAAGACTTGACGCTTCCTTTATAATGGATATAACACCTATTGTCTTGATAGTTGATGTTGACAATGAATTGAGTGAGGTTATTGACTTACAGAGAAGAAAAAGAAAAACACCTCTTTTTAAAGACGCACCTCAATCTGACGATTTACCCGTTGATGTAGTTGAGAAGATTATTAAAAAGGATTGTGGTCCATATCTGAAAACATTACAGAGTAAAGGAATCGGTGCATTTTGGAGAGGAATGGGTTATCCTACACCTACAGGTAATTTCGGCAAGAAGGCTGTTAGAAAAGATAGAACATCTAAGGGTATGCAGGCAAAAGTGGCAAATGTGTTGAATGATTGGCTTCAGAGCAATGGTCATAATAGAAGGGACAAGTCTATATCAGCAACAGCAAGTTGGGCACATGCTAACTTTTTTGGTGAACCGTTTGCAGTTTTCCCTATTGGCAAGTTCAGTTATACATGGGTGCCTTCAAATGACATAAACGAACCTAATAATAAGAGTAAGTGGCATCCTGAACTTTTATATGCCTTCTTTGATATACAACCACATTACAGCGATTCGCCATCTGCAAGAGCAGGACTTCCCAATTTTGAGCAGTTTTTTAGAACTGACAAGGGGATAATGGCGGCTTATAATAACAAATATGAAATTTGGTTTAACTGTAAGAGTTATTATTTTGTAAAGTCTGGCTCTCAGATGATACAGAGCGGTGACTTGGAGAGAAGGTTGGGGTTGAAGAAGAACAGATGAGACTAATCAGACATTTAAACGAACAATCGGTTGATATAACACATGAACTCAACCTTATCAAACATGATTGTCAACCCTTTATCAAACAGGCGAAGCCCTGTAGAGGGATAGCTGTAAGGTCGGCAATACCGTTGATGTCAACAAATTTTATAAAAAAGAAAACTAGAAAGAACAGAAAGCCTCTCAGCACACCCGTTAATGTTCATAATATGATTGATAAACTGTTTGTGAAGAGGTTTGGCTGGAAAGTGAGAAGTGAGGGAGTATTTACTTACGGTGTAGAAGGATTTCTTTATTCTCATTATATGTTTCCCATCGGAAATTTTAAGTTTGTTTATAATCCTAAAGTTAGAGATTTATACGATTATCTCATAGAATTAAAACACGATTTGAAGATAACTTGGGACGAGATTGAACCCCATGATTTATCTTATATTATGAACACATACACGAATAAAAATCTTTGCGGTGCCATGACCTGGGATAAACCTGAAATTGTTTTCAAGTGCAAAGAATATTATTTATTGAGAACAACAACCATTCATCCAGACGATTTGAGGGACTTCCTTTACAAATGAAATTTACACACTATTTAATTGAACAAAAAGAAATGTTGAAAGACTGGAATCAGTATGTAAGAACGAATAAGGCGCTCCAGTCTGCTGTGAAAATCCTTCAGAAAATTAATAAGAAGAAATACAAAGCCTACATAGTCGGAGGCGCAGTCAGAGACATAGTTCTAGGCATGAAGCCAAAAGACATTGATATCGCTACGAATATGTCAATGGATGAGCTACAAAAACTATGGAAGATTCACGACATTGGTAAGTCTAAAGATTTTGGTATTGTTGTAGTTGTAGAGGGTGGTAACAGATTTGAGGTTGCCCAGTTCCGAACAGACGGTAAATACACTGATGGCAGGCGTCCAGACAGTATAGGTATTGCTGGCTCGTTTGAAGAAGATGCTGCTAGACGGGACTTCACGATTAACGCCATGGGTGTAGACGCCAACGGTATAATCTATGACTATTTTGACGGAAAACGGGATATAAAGAACAAGGTCCTACGCACAGTAGGAGACCCAAGAAAGAGGTTTGGCGAAGATAAACTCCGTATGATGAGAGCTGCCCGCTTCTCAGCAAAGATGGAGATGGATATAGACAAAGAGACTGCGAAGGCAGCCAAGAAAATGGCTGGTGATATCACTAAGTTGCCTTATGAGAGAATTAGAGATGAGATATTCAAGGCGGCATCACTAGGCGGTCACAAGTTCGCCAACTACCTGAAGATACTAGATAATCTCAAGATTCTCAGACATATTCTGCCTGAACTTATCACAATGAAGGTTATGACTCATGCCCCTGCTGACCATCCCGAAGGTGGCGTGTGGGACCATACAATGAAGGCTCTGCAGGTCAGTAATACAACTGACCCTGTTAAGAACCTAGCAATTCTACTACACGATGTTGGAAAAGCGGTAACAGGAGTGTTGGGTTCAGGTAAGAAGGCAGGCAAAATGACATACTATGGTCACGCAGAAATGTCAGTGAAAATGGTGAATACCATAGCAAAGAGGTTGAAATTATCTAATGCAGACAAGCAGGCGATATTATTTGCCATTGGCAACCACATGAAATTCAAAGATATTCTCAAGATGAGACCTGGTAAGGTGGCGAGACTTGTTGCAGATGAGAATTGGGATGTCTTACTGTCTGTTGTCAAAGCTGACACATATTCAAGAGGCAGTGGATTTAGATTTACTGATGCCTTTGAAGATATTGTTGATAAAGCTATCAAGATAAAAGAGAAACATGGTATAGAATCTGTCAATAGGAGATTTCAGCTTGTCAGCGGTAGTCATGTAATGGATATAACAGGCTTGAAACAGGGTCCGAAAATAGGAGAAATCATAAAGAAAACAACTGATTGGATATTGAACAATGATATTCAAGACTCCGATGAGGTTGACGAGTATATTAAAAGTCAAGTATAAGGTGTAAAATGAAGAAAAAAGTGTTTATATTTAGGTCGGCAAGTTCTTTCTTGTCTCCAGAGTGGTCAGAACAGTCTTATTTACCCGCTGGTACTTCTATGATAGCCGGTGGTATAGACAGAGAAAGGTATGATGTTGATTTCTTTGACTATGATGCCTATTTGAGAAAAAGATATGTAAGTGCAAAGGAATATTTTGGCGAAAAACCAACTGTTGATACACAGTATCCATTTGATGATAAGATGAAAGAGTTATTTGAGGTGTTTGAAGATATTGACAAATATGATTATATTCTCATGTCTTTGTCTTATTATGGCAGCATGTCATCACCGATGTTTGCTTTTACTGAAACACTTGTAGATTTTTTAAGAGAGAAGGACCCTAGTGTTGGTATCATAGCAGGAGGCTTGATAATCTTCTTTGATACTGAAAGTGCTAAACGACAGTTTGAAAGAGTTGTAGATAAGTTAGACAACTGTGCCTTTCATAGGGTACCACCTTCTGGAATTAACAAAATGATGGAAGATTTTACTTTCACTCCCTATGATTGGAAGTTGTCAGAACTCAATACTATGTGTCCTGAAATAACGAACCCGGAAGATATAACATTCACTTATCAGGAGATTCTTGACCGTACAACTCACATACCGTCAGAGGAGTCCTTCAAAGAAGGACATATAAAAATGTGTGAAATGATATTCTCTGATGGTTGTGTTGGTCGTTGTGCCTTCTGTGCTATAGGAAATATGCCATTTGTTTCTATGTCATTTGATAATATTGAGTATATCTTGAAAAAGAGGGTACTTGAACAGGGCTACAATAGTTTTTATTTTCTCAACAGTGTTCTCAACCCTAATAGAAAATATATTGAGAGATTTTGTAATCTTATAATCAAGAACAATCTTAATATTACTTGGTCCGATTCTGCACGATTTCATAAAATGGGTCCTGATGATTATAAGATGATGTTTGAGGCTGGAGCTAGATCGCTCTCTTATGGCTGTGAAACCGTTGATGATGATATGTTGAAATATGTTGGCAAGAATTTGACAGTAGACGACATACAACAGGGTCTACAATGGAGTCACGAAGCTGGTATATGGACTCAAACCAATTTCATAGTAGGCATGCCGTATGAGAAGCCTGAAGTCGTTACGAAACTTATCAATTTTATTCGTCAAAATCGTGAATACATAGATTCAGTATACCTTAACGCCTTCAGAATGAACATAAGCAGTCTCTTTTATGAATATAGTGATAAATATGGTTTAGAGATTTTAGATAATAACCCCGATTGTGGCGTTAAAGGTCTCAAAGAGGGTATATGGTTTAGAGAGATAGACGGCTATGATTGGGACATAGTAGAGAAACTGAAAGAGAAGAAAAGACAGATTGTTTCTAGAGAGATTGTAAAGACAGACCCAACTTTTATGAGAAAATACAGCCAACATCTTTTGATTATGTTGTATGATGTTTTTGATAATGATAAAGAGGCAATAAGGAGATATATAAGATGGCACTTAAAATAAGTAAAACATCAGGTGAACCTACATTCACCTTCAGATTTGACGGAAATGACTATACACTAGCATTTATTAATCCTTCCCGTGAAAGGGTTGACAAGTGGAACAGAGTGCTTATCTCCGGTGGACCCACACAAAGATTGAAAGCCAATCCTCAAACTACAGCGACCCTGAATCTGAAGGGACTACCTCAAAAGATGATGTCACTCAAGAGCCGTCATGCCTTACTGAAGATAC
>Ga0316190_10000909_pt1 | contig 20957 bp, 18 predicted proteins | sample Eddworburrow2_MG_FD_204929 | JGI IMG/M metagenome (GOLD analysis project Ga0316190, IMG submission 204929) | Coastal sediment microbial communities from Maine, United States - Eddy worm burrow 2 | ecosystem: Environmental > Aquatic > Marine > Coastal > Sediment | place: USA: Maine | collected... | reverse complement strand
TAGATGCTGTGGAGCATGGGTCGGACACCCTGCTCACCTGCTGCTGATGACCGTGAGACCCACCGGATAAAATCCACAAACCCTGTGACTTCAAACAGGTAGTAATAGGTTTTATCAGCCACCTGTTTGGTGAAGCGGGCAGGATCAGAAGTCATGATACTGCGGCGAAAATCCCTGTCCAGATATTGAATCTCTTTGGCAAGCATTATACGGCTATGATCCAGCCCTTCATCCGGCCACCAGAACACCATGCCAGCCCATTCGATGATAATCGAGAAGAGTAGGGAGAAGATCAGCCACTGGATGACCTGACCAGCTGTGGTTAATCCCTTTGAGAAGAGGCCTTGCTGAACAGCTGTACGACGGGGATCATTTGCCACCTCAGCCATTGGTATTTTCCGACTTGTTTGTTGGTACATCAGCTACTGCATGCCACCAGGTCTCTGGGACACGGAACCAGTTGTCATTGGTGATGTATGTTCGCTCCATTTCACTGGCAATATCAGCCAGACTCTCAGGCATGACTGAATCATTGCGTGAATCCGGAAGAGGCATACGCAGCTTCCAGAGCTGGCCACCTTCAAGTAGAGCAAAGGCCTGACCTTTGGGTAGGGTTACCAGTTCTGCAGGGGTGAGCATGGGGACTTCTGAGACGCTGATTCGGTCTTCATTGCGTGATTTGAAATCCACACCTGATCCGGGATCGGAGGAGTCATCCACACCAGAGACACTCATCAGGGTGAAGACTTCGACCTTTGGCAGTTGGTCGGTGAGCATCTCTGCCGTGGCCAGCTCTTTGACTCGGAGCATGATCATGGTATTGAAGTTACCAGCCACCTGCCCGGCTTTGGCATGGTTGCCGATGCGGGCTTCCACATCTGACCAGGTTTGGGTGTAGGCGGTGACCTGGAAGCCTGCACCACCTGCTTTGTTTAATAGAGGGATGAATTCATCTCCGATCAGTTCATTGAACTCATCGGCGTGCATGGAGATTGTGGGTGGTGTGTTTTTGCCTGTTGGCAGTAGGTTGTCGGAATCATCCTGCACGCCATGTTTGTAGATGTGACCCGCTACTGAAACCAGATCTGCAAACATGGAGTTTCCGACTGCACTGGCGACAGTGGTATCAGTCAGTGCATCGAGACCCACATAGACAATCCCTTTGCGGCGAATGACATCCATCCACTCGAAGATAGGACGAGAGTCTGATTCATCCAGGTAGTCTGGTGAGATCAGTTCAGCAATCTTGCCGGTGGTCAGTTTTTCCATCAGTGGGCCAACGGAACTTACAATCTTATCAAAATAGGTTTTGTCGTATTTGAAAGCGGAGACCAGCCCATCCAGTACGGGATCGTAGAGATCCTGTTCCTGCAGATGGCGCATCAGGGCAATGGCTTCCATGTTGCGGCCACGGAGTGACATCTGCAGGTTGCGCTCTTTGATATTGGCGGCAATATCGGCAACCTTCTCTTGCCAGTCTTCAGCTCCGTGTTGTTCCAGATGTTTCTTGGCGTACTCCATGAACAGGGGTTCGATATCATTGATATAGCGGCGAACCTGTTGATAATCCGGGCGGCGTTCCAGTGCCACCAATGCACGGGCGATGATATTAACGAATCGCCAGGCAAACTCCTTGAAAGCGGCGGAGTTACCTTCACTGGGGAGTTGGTTGGCGATGCGGGTGGCTACTTCGGTGATACGGGAGAAGTTACCAATGGCATTGTAGCGGGCAGAGACTTCTGGATACCCCAGATGGAACATATAGAGGTCATTGAGCCGTCCCGCCCGTTTGGCTTCGGCATAGACCCGTCGTAGAAGATCGGCATCACCCTTGGGATCAAAGACAATGACCACATCACCACGGCGGATATCCTGGGTGATGAGAATCTCAGCCAGGCGTGTCTTGCCAACACGGGTAGTGCCCAGCACTAGGGTGTGACCAACCCGCTCACCGATATCCATCCAGACATCCTGTTCATTGGGTTCGACAGCATGCAGGGCTAGCTTACCACCAACTGGTGGCAATGGAGCCAGTGGATTCCACCAGGCACGGATACGGAGAAACCAAGCCAGGATGTTTAATAGCGGCACAGATTCCCAAGCCACCTCCTTACGGCGCGCCCATTGGTAGAGCCTTCCAGGTTGGACGTATCGTTGAACCTCAGGCCGGATGGTGTCACGTAGGCGCTGGGTATGGTTCTGAGTCCAGCGAAAGCCTTTACCAAGGAAGAGTTTTCGTTTGCTGAGAGGGATCTTATCTGCCCGCAGCATATAGGTGGGAAGTTTGCGCATATTGCGCTGGTAGCTGATAACCCGCCAAGCCTGTCTTCCTCTAATCAACCCCAGCAGACCCAAGGCGGCACCGGTACTGTAGGCAATGCCAGGCGGCATCATCAGTGCCCAGGGAGCCAGGATGGCAATGGTTGCAGTGGCGAAGGCCACCAGTGTTGTCCAGAGTTCAACCGGAGGCCGCAACAGGGCCTCAATCGGGTGTTGGCTCACTGCTCAATGCCTTCCTTTGAGACCAATACGGGGTAGTGTTTGACACCTAGGGCACGGGCAATATCTGACCCACTGGCAGGCATAATCTGAAGGCCTTGTCCGATTTTAGCGATAGCCTCCAGGTCAGCAGCGGTTTCAGCCTGAACCAGCATGCCTACGGCACCAATATCCAGCAGACGATCACGATACTGAGACAACCATTGTCGAGATAACGCATCTGAACCAATCAAAAAGAAAGGTCGGGTAAAGGGGCGTTTTACAGCTTGGGGTTGTATTGGACCTGGTGAGAGGCCAGGTGATTTGATGGGGAGCAGCGTATTGATGTCTGCTGCACCAAGTTGGTTATGGGTGGGTGCAGGTTGCTGCTGTGGGGTTCCAATATTTTCAATCACTTCAAGGAATGGAGCCAGTGGTTGTGTATTACCGCTGTCGTAGATCACAGTCAGTTCAGCCTGAGCCAATAGAGGCGTCAGCACCGCAACGAAACCTATACACCTGCCCCATCGAAAATTGTTTCTCATTATCTGCATCCTCAACTGGCCGGTGCCAGACGTTTCCAGTGTTTTACTGCCCGCTGGCTATACGCCGTGGCACGCTCATCATTTCCGGGTGAGTGATAACAGCCAACACCACGCCACCAGTCATATTGTTTCTCATAACAGGTTCGTAAGATCACAGCTGCCACGCGCAGGTTGTGATATGGATCAAGCGCCAACCATGGGTTTCCAAGCTTCGTTTTGTGATAGCGCCAGTTGACCTGCATTAGGCCAATATCGATGGACTGTTTTCCCTGTTCAAGGAAACGACGCAAGGCCCACCAAGCCTCACGCCGCGAAGAATAAAAAAAGCCCCTGCCCCTCAGGTTGAGGGTCCAGGGCCAGGGGCGAAGGGTGCCTATACTGTCACTCCGACCACTCTCGGTCAGGGCTACTGCGTACAGGACTTTGGGGGGAATCTGATATTCGTTTGCGATATTTCGGTAACCACTAGGGACAATTTCAGCGGCCCAGCCGGGCAACGGTGAAAACAGGCCCAGCAGCAAGCCAAGAGAAGATACAAACAGCCGTACTGGATACATATTCAGAGATCCGAAGCCGACAGCACAGACAGCTCATCACCCCGGCGGCGCATCAGGTAGGGTAGATCACTCTTTCCGTGGGTAAGCTTCTCCAAAGCACCTGCTTCATGGTTAAGCGTTATGCGGCGGGTTCTTACCCACTCCGGCTTGATCATATGATCACCAGCCCAATCACGTATGACCTGGTCATCACCCAGCTGGGTACCGGTAAGATAGATATCGATACCACCAATCTTGTCGATACGTGTAAGCAGGCGCTCCAGCAGCACATCACAAGCTGGACAATTGGGGCGAGTGAAGAAGAGCACCCGATCATCCACCCGTAATGCATTTGTCTTTTTGGACTGAACTGGCAGACGAGTAATATCGATCAACTGCTGATTAGGATAGAGCCGCTTCCCTGCTTCATCATAGGCATGCTGAAAAGCCAGGATGCGGCTCACGTCCTCACGCATGGCCTGAGCCCATTGCTCGGCGTAGCGGCGACGCTCTTCACTGTCTCGTGCATGGATACCCAGCACCTCAATAGGTGAGATAGTCGATGGGCTAATGCTGCTGCGAATGCCCTGCATCAGCTGTTTGTAGCGATGCCATTCCGTTTCTGTCAGACCCCAGATGCGTGAGCGTGCCAGCTCAGTGGGAGACAAGACATTTGCACTGGTTGATGAAAACGCTATTCCGCTTTCCTTTATCTGTGTGCCTGACTGCTCTATTGCAAATGCAGGAGCCACTATTGCAAGCACCAGATACAGGCCTGCCAATCTGAAAGCACTATTCATTTGGACAGTCTTCATTACAGCTTTGGAGACAGGATGCAGCCATCCGTTGTTGGCTTCCGTATGGAATGGTCAAATCACGGTAAGCGCTGTGCTTGTGGTGGGAAAGACATGTCTGTTGATTAGCATCTGCTGCCTTTGGCGCAGGCTGTTCAACTGGTGCACGTTCCTTAACTGTGGATTCAATTTCAGGACTGGCAGAGACTTCAGTTTCAGCTTCTGCTCCCACACTGGCAATACCAAACAACATCAGAATTCCAATAATGAGTTCCATGGTTATTACCTCTGCACAATTACTGAATGGATCTGACCTACTGGGCCACGGAATCCAACCTGACCTTTGATCCGGTCGATCTGGGTAACCAACCAGCCGGACTGTTGCTCACCTTCTTTTAAAAAGGCAGCACGTCCTTTATGAGAAACAGCAACATAGATCACGTCATTCCAGAGATCGATGGCATCAATCTGAAACGGTGGGGCCTTGACAACAGGCTTGCGCTTTTTAGCAGCGCTTCTTTTCTTTGGCGCTTTAAGCCCTCTCACATCCTCGGCGATGGTTTTCAGCTTTGTCTGAATCTCGGTGATACGCTGACTGAGCATTTCATTCCCCAGACGCAGATCAGCAATGGCATTCTGTATAACTCGGATGCCTTCCCCCATTACTGGGAGTTCCGTTTTCATGACCAGCTGACCAGCCTGTAAAACATCAAATCCATGATCGACCCGACCTATACAGCTGTCCAGTTTGAGATGCAGTAAATCTTGGGGCTGCTCTGCCTGAGATGCTTCCGGAACGAATGGTTCAATACCAGGTTCTATCATCAGACCAGAAGAGCCAGGAATACCCGTAACCGCATCTGCTAATGACGACTCACTGAGTCCTGCCTGGTAATCACTCTCGCCTGTTCCAATAGAAAAACCAAACATAATGGTTAAAAGCACACCAATGATGACAGCACCTATTACAGCGGCAACCAAAATAGTTTTATGTGGTAGCCCATAAGAGGTTGGCTGATCAGATACATCACTATGCAAAGCATCCTGTTTTGGACAATCAGGTTGTTTCAAATCAGTATCATTCTCCATTCTGTGTAACCTCCATTAAAGTTTTGCAACCAATTCCCTGAGCAACCTTCCAATCCAGCACGCAAGGTTCAAATGCAATTAACCGATGCATAGGGTCTTGAACCAATTGAAATGCCGGGCCTGCCAAGGTCTCTAATGCCTTTCGTAATGAGATAGGGCCAAGATTACGATGTACAGCAGGTAGCGGAAGATCAAATAGCACTGTTGTTTCTGGTGCCATAGCCTCAGAACCAGCCAACCGGAATCCACTACGTTGCAGTAGATAATGGACAGCTTCGCCAATGGTGTGGATGCGTTTAGGAAGTTGGATCTTGACGGTTGTTGCCAACAGGTCAGCCTGTGCTTCAGTGGGTGTGGTAGACAACATTGAGTATCTACCTACCTGCACATCATTGGCCTGAAGTTGAGGTGCAATAGTTACACAGGCACCCATAAGGCAAATTGAAAAAACAAATACGGAATGGGCGTTATTAAATCTGCATATTTTCATTTTAAAACCGACCTCAAAAAAATGAATCAGGGATTCATATGTGATGAGGCGGTATCATTGCGCTGAAGACTTCAGCAGGGAATGGAAAATCAATTCAGCAATTGAAGTTGTTTAATATCCATCTGTGGTAATTGGCAGGCTGCCACATATTGCTGAAATGATATTGTACATAATGCACTTATTGGGTTAGGCATCAGGCTGGTGATAGATACGAAGCAAAGATCTAAATCTAGGGACAAATAAACATTACAATTCCATTAAAAATGGCATATCACTCAAAACTTTCATTTCTATCACGATTGCGATTATCTTCGCTTTCTTTTTCTGTTTTAATTTCACCCAGTAATCGTGAATATTGAGATCTTGCCCAGTCTTGAATTTTTAGGTTTTCGTGTTGGAAGAGCTGCGGAAATAGGACAGACTTTCTCTCTAGTATGGCTGCTCTGGAACCAGACCATGACATGGGCCTAATTTCATTGGCAAGACACTGTAGAAAAGGATCTAAACCCTCCGCCATACTAAAAATAGTATATATGATTGGCTTCCATTCTAACTCCCCAGTTTTATCAGATTTTTGATACCCTTCAATAACAGAAGCAACTAGGGGGTACCTGGTGCTAGGATCGCTACCACACCAAGACAGCAGTTCGTCATCTGATATCATGTTTAGTGGATTTTCGTGCCTTTCAAATTCATTAACGAATATCCGCCTGCGCTGGTAGTCCTCTATATCACCACCCCCCAAAAATGAGTCAAGAAAAGCTTTGGGCTGAATCTCCGCTAGTGATTCTAAAAATTGCGGATAGTCAAAGGCATAAATACAACCATTCTCAAGGGCTTCTGCAAATTTTTGCCCTGTTTTCATAGCTGCCATAGCCCCATCATTACTATTAAGGCATACCCTAGCAATCCCACTTAAAGCATAATCATAATCCCCTCGCCTTTTTCTTTCTTCACAAAAATCATATGTTGCTAAAATGTCACGAGCCTCATTGATCAGAATTTTAGAATAATGGCGATCTTCATCTTTAGATCTGTGAAACCTCATCTTAAGTATTTCAATTGCAACACTAGCTCCACCATCTTTTGATCGTATTTTTTGCAGAAGGAGGGCTAAATCATCATCACTTATACCTGCATGACTACATCCATAAGCCAAATATTCAAAAGTATGAATTGGCGCTTTTCCTAGATCGAGGGCTTCATGCAATCGTTCAACACCTCTTTTGTCTATGGGTGCTGAAGTTTGCAATATCGGTAGCCATTCACCAAGCACATTATCGTTTAATAGTTCATCAAGTATGGCATTATAAAGAACAAAATCACACTCAGCACAGGATGAAAGAAACCCGAGAACAACGCTAATTTGGCGTTTTTCTTGAGGCGTATTATCCATGGCATTATGCAATAAATAAAAGGTTTTACGGATGTTGCCTGACCCCTTCGCCAATCCATTTCCAAAACAGAGTAATCGTGAATTATGTGACGACACAAGCTCAGGCAATATGGCGTTTAGGATATCCACATTTTTTGCTACCTGCTCACCAATTTCACATGTTCTATCATGTGCTCGCTGCCAACCAGCAGCCGGGTCATCATCATAATCATCCTCAAGATCAAAAGGTCGATGCTGATCAGTCAGCGCATAAGTGCGTGCTTTCTCCAGAAGGTCGCATGGCTTCACCAATTTCTCTAATGTACAAAGCCTCTCTTGAGCTTCTTCTGGCAATCTTTTGCTGTCAAACCGAATAATGCCCCGAATTGCAAGCCAAGCATCGTTCCATGGTTTTTGAGCATGAATTTGCCTCACAGAATCTTCTACTGCATCAAACATACCACCTTTAGTCCACAGGCCACGTAGCTTATTAGATAACATTTTTTTTGCATGCTCTGCAATTGAGCTGCCGGATAGAGCAAGGTTCGTGCAAATGCCAATGTATGTGTTAAACCAGTGTGTAATTTCTTCAGATGTGTCTGGGTGATAGCCATAATCTCTCGGCCTTGCCCCAAATTTATATTCTTGAGATGACCTAAAATGCCATGCTTCAAGTCCTGCATCCAGCAATAATAACCCTAGCTTTTGCTTCTCACTATCATCAGTAACTGTTAGATGTAAAATCACATCAGCTCTAGACTCAACTGAGGCATGAGTGCCTGATAGATAAATATAGAAAAGCGATTTAAGAGTATCACTCGCCAGCTTGTGATTTGCGTCCTTGTCTTCCGAAAGCGCAAACCTGCATAACAGATCCACACATCTTTTGAATAAGCGTTCATCATATGCTAAATGCTTAAGAAGCCGAATGTATGTGTTGCTATGGATGTTATCTCTAGAAGTAAATTTGTGCCCCTTATTACCACTTGCTGCCCGCTCTATGGCAGTTAGAGTATCTTCTGGTGAAATAGGTGCAATATTCTTCAGAATATCAATGCCAAAGCTACTAAGGCAGTCAATAGATTTTCCAATCCAGCCATCCTGATTAAGCCAATCACGTGCAATCTCCACGGCTATCTCGCAGTCATGGAGATAATTTAAACGGCGTGTAAATGATTTTATCAGTCGCTCTGAACGGCTAGTGAATAATTTCTGTATAAGTGTATCTTTTGGTATAGATTCAAGCGCACGTCTAGCTAGCCTGTTAGCAATTGCGTGTGGAAGTACTGCCCTCCAAACGCTTCGCGTTTGTATAAGGCTTCTATTCTTTAACTCCGTAACATCCCGATAAAGGTCAGCACCTGACTTACTGGTAAGAGATGCAAGAAAATTTAGCTCAGAGCTTTTTGAGGTAACATCGGTTCCTTCAAATGAATAAACAAGGGCACATACTTCTGCCGACACAAGCAAACTTTCTGATGGTTTATGGCGCTGCCAGAAAAGCCTCTCAAATAATTGTTCATCACGAAGCCCAGTCAGGGTTTCACCTCGCTTTAGAGTATTGGCAAGGGCAATTGCTATACGTGCATTACCACCAGAAAAATCAGCTATGGTTCGCGCATCTACCTGGCTGACATGCAAGTAACGCTTCGCAATCAGCTTTTCTATAAGCTGTTCACTTGCAGGCTCTAATCTGAATACATCAGTTTCTTCTGGAAGGTCATCACGCACATCATATTCAATCGTTAAGATGCTTAGAGTGCCTTGTGATTTTGAACAAATTTCAGTTAGACGGTGATGCAAATCTGGCGGGCAGTTATCCACAATAAGCGTTGCTTTTGTCTTGCTAGAAATAAGCTGCTTAGCAAGCGCACATGGATCAGGTGTAGGGCTATCAGAAATATCAGTATAAATTGCTTGAGAAGGATTTAGAGCTTGCTCACCCAATCTACTATCAAACAACGCTTGCACAAACCGTGTTTTGCCCACTCCTGATAACCCGGTAAGCCTGACTGATTTTCCAGGTGACAATAGAATTGAGCGAATTCTTAGCAGGCCACTTTCTGCTGGCAAGCCATTATCACTAGGCATAGTTCCATCATGCAATCTTAGCCCATCATCAAGCAGGTATTCCTCTTCAATTCCACCTGGGGCATTCGCCCAGTTGTCATATGCCTGCCACCCTTCTAATGGTCGGCCAATTTTATTGCGTACCCACAATATCAGAGATGGATGGTTCCGGACCCATGTTGCCACACGCCCTCGATCCAAAAAATCTAAATGGAGATTTTGGTGATCCTTTTCATCTTTGACGGCTTCCTGCATAGCTTTGACTCGGTTACGAAGAGCTGAGTCTGTGGTTGATCCATTTGAACTGACAATTATATAGGCCCCGTTCTCCTGAATGAGTGCCTTAATTTCCTCTCGCAAAACACTACCGGGGCGCATCTCTTTTAGAATTTCCGCCCTTGGCATATTGGGTTTTTTAACCTGAAATCCCGTAGCCTTCCTTGGCACAAAGCTTGTTTCAGGGGGTTGCACATCATCTCGCACAACAACATCGAGCCCGCCATCACGGGCATCCTGATGGCCACCCCAGGTGACACCTTTCGTCGGCAAATTCGCTGATCTGTAGTCTGCTTCGCACAGTAAACCTATTAAGATGCGAAGATCTGAATCACCCAGTGTGGCGATATCATCACCAGATATTTCAATTAAGTTCGACATTTGCCAGTGTTTTACCGAAATTTTGTACTCAACAAAACGCAATGATAGCAGCCAATACCCCACACCCCTATTTTCCACAATACACACTCACGATCTGGATTCGCTCATGCCCAAGCTCCCGACTGATCACCAAGCGTACCTGCTGATCAATGGTCTTCTGTTCCGGGGTCAACGCCTTTGCCATTGGGCCGCCTGCAGCAGGCGACTTCCATCCTGTTAATTCCTCATAGCGCTGCTGGGCATAGGCATGGCGTAGCCCATGCATTTTGGAGAGTCCGGCATTAGCAGTATGACGTTCATAGATTCTGAGTTGCTGTTTGTAGTTGCGTGAGCTGGGGATGAGTGAGCCTTTCCCTGCCAACAACCGAGCACGGTTGAGTACCGCTCGCTGAGTTTCAGTTCGCACTGGGATTTCCCGAGCCTTGCCACCCTTGGTCCAGCTCTCTTTGAGGACAATGTGGTCTCCTCTGTCCGCATAGTCTGGCTGGAATTTAATCGCCTCTTCACGCCGCAGGCCAAAGGCCTGCTGCAGCTCAAGGCTCATCCGGACATGCTGGTCACCAACCTTCTCCAGATCCAACACAGTGATTGTCTTTGCCTTGGAGATATTGGTCACATACTGCCGATCTGGAATGCCGTAGTGGTCATTCGAGCGGGCCACGACATTCTGTCGGTTGACCTTATCTGCCCACCATCGAATGGTGCTGAGACGGTTCTTGATGGTTCCGGTCGTTATTTCTTCTCGTTGCCAGTGCGCTACCAGTGCCTCGATATGTTTTGGTTTCAGTGACTGGACATTCATCCGACGATAGCCCAGCTCATGAAGCTGGTTGGCGATCAGAGTGAGCTGACGCTCCCGATCTGCCTGGGTTCTGTAGCTGCCGTCACGATTGTTTCGGCAGAGCTGTTTGAGTTGGTAGTTCAGATCTCGCATAAGTGTCGGAGGCCTTGGCCTCAAATTTCTGGTAAGTGTTTCTGATCACTTGGAGGCCTGAGCCTTCCAAGTCCGCATTAGCGGAACGATCATGGGACACAACTCCCATCCGACCTGAATGTGCCTGGTCACAGGCAACGCGGGTTATCCCCTGTTGGGGTTGGTCCGCGTAGACCAACATGCCCAGTGATGGGCGTTCTTCGGTTGTGGTGATAGCACCTCCTTTGAAGTATGCAGAATGGAAATTCTGCGGGTTGTGGAAGAGAGACCTCGACAGCATCACCTAGGGTGATAGTCTTGGCTTGTATGGATGCAGGCTTGTGCCTGTTGAAAAATGGATCTTGCGATCCGTTTGGGTTGGAAGATGGATCAACGGCGGAAGGCCGTTGTGCTTCTCATGATCCTATTGCACTCATTTGCCACTGAGCCGCAGTGACGACGGATAAATTCTGTAAAAGCTCATCAGAGGGCGGCAGTATAGGAACCCATCACGCGCCGGTCACGGCAATATTCCATCACAGTCCCGCACTGCTTCCGGGATCGCCGCCCTCGTCACTACCCAGCTTACGCTCGCCAGTGACGAGGGCAGCTTCGCTACTGTTCAAACTGCATGCCAGGATATGGCCTGTCATGCAGTTTGCATATGGATATTTGCACCAACCTTCGGCACAGATCGACCTGCCCACAGGAATGGAATGGTCCGCCCCGCTCCTTAACCGGCATCAAGGTGCCAGAATATTAATTCCATTCACATCACAACGAAACGGGACTTACCATGCACAATCATAGCGAAAAACATCACATTGAACTGGTGGGCATTGATCTAGCAAAGAACAGTTTCCAACTTCACGGTCAAGACAGACATGGGCGGCTCATTGCTGGCAAGAAACTAAGTCGAGCCAAGATAAAAACATATCTAGCCAATTTGCCACCATGCCGGGTGGCAATGGAAGCCTGTGGTAGTGCCCACTACTGGGCCAGGTTATTTGAATCCTACGGCCATAAAGTGAGGCTCATCGCACCACAGTTCGTAAAGCCTTACGTGAAATCCAACAAAAATGATGCCGTCGATGCTGAAGCAATCTGTGAGGCAGCACAGCGACCCAATATGCGATTTGTTGCAGTCAAGTCGGTTGAACAGCAGGATGTACAGGCACTGCACAGGATGCGGCAACTTGTGGTGGAACAGCGCACCGCCCAGGTCAATCAGGTTCGTGGACTACTGCTGGAATACGGTATCGACATTCCCCAAGGGCGCACCAACGTACGCAAAAATCTCCCTGACATCCTGGAAAATGCAGAGAATGGTCTAACCATGCGGTTTCGCGAAGCACTGGCGGTGCTCTATGAAGAACTGGTGCACCTGGATGATCGTGTCAGCTGGTACGACAAGCAAATTAAACAGATCGCACAGACCGATGAATGCGCAAAGCGTCTGCTCACCATCCCTGGGATTGGCCCGATGATCGCCACGGGACTACTCTCAGCAATTGGTGATATTCACGCTTTCAAGAACGGCCGAGAACTGGCTGCCTGGATGGGACTCGTTCCTCGGCAGCACTCGACCGGTGGAAAGCAACGACTGCTTGGAATCAGCAAACGCGGTGACGTCTATTTGCGCATGCTGGTCATTCATGGTGCCCGTTCAGTAATGCGTTTAGCACACCGAAAATCAGACCGAATCAGCTGCTGGGCAGCTCAACTAGAGCAACGGCGCGGAAAGAACATTGCCGCCGTTGCAATGGCTAATAAAATGGTGCGCATGGCCTTCGCTTTGCTCAAGAACGAAGAGATCTACAGCCAGCCACGCACACCTGTTGCCACATAAACTGTAATTGAAACCTTGATGAAACTGAAAATGATCAACGAGTAGCAATTGGAGATATCGTCAACGAGTTGCATAGAGTGAAATTCAAGTGATGGCAGGAAAGGTAAGACCTGCATTCCTGGGAGCCTGCTGTGGATCTGGGCCGATGATTTGATCATCAGGCCGACACAGGGTTGAGGACTGGAATGCGCGGATTCCATTAGGGCACGAGGGCTTAACGACCTTCAATGAGATGCCGGATATAGGGCTGCAACTTATCCTTCACATTCACTGGAATTTTCTCTTGCATCGCGGGGCGGACCATATAGGGCACGAGGGCTTAACGACCTTCAATGAGATGCCGGATATAGGGCTGCAACTTATCCTTCACATTCACTGGAATTTTCTCTTGCATCGCGGGGCGGACCATATAGGATCCACAGGCGCAGCTAATGCAGCCCCGCCCTTGGCTGCGCGATTTTGTAGATCGCTTCACCGTGACGGGCACGGCCTGGGGATTCTGTGGATAGCTCGAAATATCCAGCAGCACAAAAACCGGTGGCTAAAATTGGCAATGCAGCATTTGGCACTTGATCGTTCTCACAATGTTCTCTAAGCTATTTATGAGAACAGTTGGAGAACATTATGCTCACCCCCAGTCAGCACAAAACCCTGAACTTCATTCGACAATTTATTGCCCACCATGGCCACGCTCCCAGTTTGACTGAGATTGCTGAGGGTATCGGTATCCAGTCAAAGGGCGTGGCTCACCGCTATGTAAAGGCGTTGGCTGAAGCGGGTTTCCTCTTTCTGCATCCAGGCCGGAAACGGGGGATTGAGCTGGTTGATCCTGTCAGCGATAAGAGACTGGCCATTCCATTGTTGGGCAAGATTGCTGCAGGTCAGCCGATTGAAGCTATCCCAGGTCAGGATATGCTCGATTTGAGCACACTCTATGGCCCGAACCGCTACGCCCTGCGGGTGAGTGGTGACTCGATGGTTGATGCCGGTATCTTGGATGGTGATACCGTTATCATCGAGCAGCGTGATATTGCTAATGATGGTGAGATTGTTGTGGCACTCATTGATGGTGAAGATGTCACTCTCAAGCGCCTAAAGTATCGTCAGGACGATAACCTTGCACTGGTTGCAGAGAATGCCAATATGCCACCCATGATCTATGCCGCTGAGCGGATTAAGATTCAGGGTATTGTGGTTGGTCAGTTGCGCTGGTATCGCTGAGGTCAATGAGCATGCTAGTAGAAACAGGGGGCAATATCTGGCCCCGCGCCATTATCCTGATGGACATGAATGCCTTCTTTGCCTCTATTGAACAGCTTGACCGTCCAGAGTGGCGAGGCCGCCCAGTAGCCATTACCAATGGCCTGCAGGGCACCTGCATTATCACCTGCTCCTATGAGGCCCGTGCCTACGGTATACGAACCGGCATGCGTCTCAAGCAGGCACGGCAGCTCTGCCCTGGTCTGATTCAGAGTCCAGCACGCCCGCAACGTTATGCAGCCGTCTCTACTGCCATCATGGATGCACTGGCAGAGATCACGCCAGATCTGGAGGTATTTTCAGTAGATGAAGCCTTTCTGGATGTAACCCATTGCCAGCGCCTATTGGGATCACCAGAGCAGATTGCCAGACTGGCCAAGCAACGGGTATTTGAGGTCTCTGGCCTGCTCTGCTCCGTGGGGCTTTCCGGGGACAAAACCACTGCAAAATATGCGGCCAAGCTGGATAAGCCTGATGGGCTGACTGTGATCCCACCTTGGGAGGCAGAGCAACAGCTTATGAATGTGCCCGTCACCAAACTGTGCGGTATTGCGGATGGCATTGGTGCCTTTCTGGCTCAGCATGGGGTGCATGTATGTGGGGATATGAAGCATCTCCCCATCAGCGTATTGGCACGTCGTTTTGGTAATCCGGGGCGGCGTATCTGGTATATGGCTCAAGGATGTGATCCAGAACAGCTACACATTGATGTAGCACCACCAAAATCCATCGGCCATGGCAAGGTGGTGCCACCGAATACACAAGATTATGAAGTACTGCAGACATACCTACTGCACATGAGTGAAAAAGTAGCTCAGCGTTTGCGACGACATGAGTTGAAGGCATCAAGATTCTTTGTTGGCCTGCGTACCAAAGAGGGTTGGATCAGCAATAAGCTGTGCAGTGCACTACCCATTGATGATGGCCGTTTGATCATGTCCTTATGTCGGCAATTATTAGATGAACAGTGGTGCGGCCAGGGGATTCATCAGGTTCAGGTTACCGCTTTGGATCCACAGCCAGCTACTGGCCAAATTGAGCTGTTTGCTGAGGATACTCATGAGCAAGATGCGCTTAATGCGGTGATGGACAGTGTCAATCTACGCTATGGAGAATTCTCGCTGGCCCCAGGACGATTGCTTAACCGTTCCAGCATGCCCAATGTTATTGCCCCGGCTTGGAAGCCACATGGCCATCGTCAGACTATCTAATCATGTGTGGTGGCGTCTGCTATACCCATGCTGGTCAGGATGCCAGGGTGTTCTTCCCCAATCCACAGGCATGGTTGCCGGTGCAAACCCGTTCTGGCCAAACACTACTACCCTGGGGACGAAGGCAACAACAGGCCGGCAAACTTCCACTCGGTGGCTGGGCACGGTTAGATAGCATCTATGGTGGCCGCTGGGATCGCTGGTTTCCCACCCCAGTAAAACTTCCCATCAGTAGTTTTATGGAGAGAGATATTGAGGGTCGTAAGCTCTGGTATGAACTAACCAAGGGTCAGTGGATACAGGGGCTTATTGCACGTGATGGACATGAACAACGCTTGTATATTGTTACTATTGAACCCGCATTAGAGGATGCTGTGCATGAGCGTTGGCCGAGGATTATGAGTGGCTGATGTGTTGGTTGCTTGTGGCTTTTCTTCTTCTACAAAGTTGCTTAATGCAGGTTGTCTTTTGGTTAGGTGGTATTGAGCCTTGGCACAAACATACATGGCTCTAGTCCAGCGGTAGTAGACTGATATTAGCAGCTACTGAATAGACACCTTAGCCAAGAGCAATGGGATGGACTCCTCCTCCCCTAAACGGCATCTAGGTGCCAGACTGGAAGTAACACCCACCAGTCACCAGTCACCAGAGAGAAGGAGTCCGTCATGCAGATTAGTCGAGTTGGTATTGATTTAGCAAAGGATGTTTTTCAACTTCATGGTGTAGATTGTCATGAAAAAGCTGTCTGGCATCGCCGTCTAAAACGTAATAACTGGTTAAAGGTATTGTTGAAAACGGTTGAACCGGGTTGTGAAATTGGCATGGAGGCATGTGCCGGTGCACATCATTGGGCACGGCTACTGATACAAAAGGGGTTTACCGTAAAATTGATTGCTCCGCAATTTGTGAAGCCATATGTGAAGAGCAATAAAAATGATGCCAAGGATGCTGAGGCAATCTGTGAAGCGATGAGCCGACCCAGTATGCGCTTTGTTTCCGTGAAGACAGTAGAGCAACAGGATATCCAGGCAACACATCGCATTCGTTCAGAGCTCATTAGCCAGCGTACAGCCAAAGCCAATCAGATCCGCGGCCTGGTTGCTGAATATGGTTTGGTTGCACCGCAACGCATGAATCATCTACGAGTAGCCATACCGATGTGGCTTGAAGACGCAGAGAATGGCCTGACAGATCGATTCCGATGCTTATTGCATGGCCTATGGCATGACCTAAAAACTTTGGACAACAGGGTTGATGAGCTTGGCTGTGAAATCAATAGAATTGCAGAAAATGATCCTGCCGCTAAACGGTTACAACAGCTTCGTGGTGTCGGCCCCATGATTGCGACGGCATTGGTTGCTGCGGTGGGCAATGCACAACAGTTCGCCAATGGTCGGCAAATGTCAGCATCACTGGGGTTAACGCCCAGACAACACAGTTCGGGAAATAAGGACCGCCTGCTGGGCATTACTAAGCGTGGTGATGCCTATCTGCGCTGTTTGCTGATTCATGGTGCGCGAGCGGCCATCTATGCAGCCAAAGGGAAAGATGATCGATTAAGCCAATGGGTTACTGAATTGGCAGCACGTCGGCATCCAAATGTAGCTGCGGTTGCGCTGGCCAATAAAACGGCACGTATTGCCTGGGCCATGCTGACACAGGGCACAGACTATAAACCAGATTTTATTGCGGCATGATGTTAAACAACATCCGATAACAGCGTTATGAAACATTGAAACGGGAGCACCTCACATACGATTGCAAAGCAAGCCGAATGATGGTGAACAGGTCGAACCGGCGCCAGCAAAACCCGTGAATGGCCGTGTGCGAGAAGCACGTAAGAGCAATAGGGAGTTGGCGCGCGAATAGCCCATTATGGCCCTGCATCAAAAATAGTGATGCTTAATTGGAGGCCGGATATACGTGAGCAGTCGTGCCTTATCACCATACAACGGAGTGCTTGCAAGCTGAGGGGGAGTCCATATACAGCCATTCAACGTTGTAAATCAGCTGCAAAATACTGCAGAGTGTAGCTCAGCGAAACGGCGCAGTATTTTGTCCGCTGGATTTACTTTGTATGGATAATCACTTGTTATGTATCATTTGGTGGCCATTCTTTATACTGTGGAACTCCATCAGGAATGGTTTCCCATTTTGCCTTTGAATTTACAAATATATGCATTTTTAGTTTAATATCTGGATCACCGTCAATACAGCCTAATGTAATTCCATGGATTTTGCTCTTGTATAAGCCGCATAGCGTTGAGCCACACTTACTACAAAACTGTAGACCTACATCATTACTTGATTCATAACTTGTTAGTAAATTCTCACCTGTTAACCAACTAAATTCATTTTCATTAACTAGTGCATATGCAGATGCTTGAGAGCTAAACGCTTTGCGGCACATAGAGCAATGACACGAACGGGCATCTTTTAATTTGCCTTCTACTTTATATGTTACAGCGCCACAAAAACATGATCCATTAATAGTCATTGAGATATTCCATATAATGCATAACGCCTCAAATCACCGGCAGTCAAAAGTGTCGTTTGTTTTGTGTAGAATGGAGCGTAGCGACTAACACAAAACAAACGACACTTTTGACTGCCCGAGTGAATTTGAATTGTTAGCCATTTATATAGCTATATTATTGGCGTACAAATCATGATTACCTTGTCAGATGCCTCTCTAATTTTATAAATCTTTTTCCAATAGTCTGATTTCTGATTTTTCAGCTCTTTACCTACCTGGCTCTTTATTGCTTTATTATTGCCAATATGCGCTCGAAACAAACGACTCCCGCACATATAAAATAAGGCTATCGCACTATCATGCTTAGATATGCATTGTTTTTGCATGATGCCCTCAAGCTCACCAGAGTTCACAATGGTATCTTTAACATTACAAATTGATATTGATTCCTTTGCCCTATCAAAAGTTATGGAATATCTTGTATAACCTTGAAGCAAAGTCAAATCATCTTTAAATCCTGAATGTTTTGGATGTTTTTTTACTTCTTTTAGTAATTCATCATATGAAAACTCTTTAAAATATGTTTTCTCAAGATTAAGTGGGTATTTAGAATCATGTTTAACAACCTTAATCCCAAGTGCATTCCTCGTTCTTAGATCCAAGGTGCCTGTTTCTGGAAGAGAGTTATCGCTCTGAAATGCTCGGATTGCTTTAATTGTATTCTTACCTGAAAAGCCATCAACAGGTCCAGGGCTATATCCCTTCTCTATCAACTTTGCCTGCGCCTCCTTAACGGCTTGGTCATAGGCGTAACCTAATGGAATGAATATTCCAAACAATATTATCAATAAAATAACATGTACAATAAGTTTTTCTGTTTTCCTCGTATTCATATTTATATCCTCGTTTATGGCTAACGCCCAAAATCACCGGCAGCAAAAACATAGCACAGCGACGCTTTTTGCTGTTCGCGTGAATTTTGCTTGTTAGCACTTTATAAATTTCACGTATACGTTGACTTAAATTTTAGTAACTACTTTGTATCTAAATGCTTTCTGATCAATTCAGCGATTTTATGGTGCCCTTTGGCTTTTGCTAAATCTATGGTAGTCATCCCATTATTTGCTTTAACGTCTTTGCCTACTTTTGCATTATGATCTAAAAGGTATTGGACTATCTCAATGCTTCCTTTTAGTGAAGCAACCATAGTTGGCGTTAAACCATATTTATCATCTGGTACGTTAACATTTGCACCTGAACTAACTAGTAATTTTGTGGTGTTAAAATGCCCATTCGAGATGGCAAGTGATAATGGGGTATAGCCAACATTGTTTTTTGCATTGACGCTTGCCCCTTTATTTAGAAGTAATTTTGCAATTTTTGTATAGCCATACTCACTAGCACTCATTAGTGCAGTAGCATGATGGTTTCTATCTTTCATATGTATATCAGCACCAGAACCAACCAACAGATTAACTATTTTTTCATGGCCCTCAGATGCTGCCACCATCAATGCTGTCATATTTGTGCTTGCGTCTTTCTTATTAACATCTGCACCTTTATTGATCAATAATTCCACCACATTTAAATGTCCCTTTTCTGAACCCCATAATAAGGCCGGGGTGCCTTGATATGTTGAATTAGGGCTTGCACCATTTGATAATAAATTATATACCTTGGCATATTCTCCTCCAGCAGCAGCATCCACTAAAGAATGGCTATTTGATGATCCTTCGCTGATCGTTGGTAAAGTAGATATCGTTATAGCAGCAGCAAATGCAGATAACCTAAGCATATCTTTTGATGAGATAAAAATATTTTTCACGTCGATACCTTAACAATTGCGCTTAAAATAAAACCTTATATTCAATAATCTAACCAGCATAATATTTTAAACACTATTCGAAATAAACCATCTTCTTTATCATCAAAATTACAACCTTCTGCCTTCATATCTGCTGTAGTATATTTGGTCTGCTGCCCTAATTTGCCCATTTGCTTTTCCAGTAGTTTTGCAATCATATAATGATTGTTAGCCAAAGCAGCATCTCTTGGTATATCACCATCTTTATCTTTTAGTATCATATTTGATCCATTGTCTAAAAGTAATTGAACAATCTTTTCATTTCCAAAATGGGCAGCTAAGTGCAAAGGTGTTGATTTATATTTTTTATCGCGCGCATTGACATCAGCTCCATTAGCAATCAGTAGCGTAGCAATTTCATAATGTCCTTTAATAACTGCGCCATGAAGGGCTGAAGAGCCATAAACGCCTTCTTTATTGACATCTATGCCTTTGGCAATAAGAGATTTGACTTCCATAATATCGCCCGATTTCACGGCATCAGAAAGTGAGTCGGCCAAAACCACTGTAGATAAGATCATGCTTGCAAAGATCAAAATGCAAATGAAATATAGTTTGTGCACAAGTGTTTCTTTCATTTTGTTCTCCTCTGTAAAGTTTGTGGCTTGAGTGCTAACGAGGCTGTAGGATTTCTCGGATTAGAGTAGCTCTCTTTCCAGCCCCTAAATGAGTGATTGTCATTCCACTAAAAAATGATACCCTCTGTTGTATTGTGACCATTCAATTCATCATTATTCATGATCATGATTCAGCAAGGATGTTTCTTTATAGCATCAATAGCGGGTTTTTATAACTTTTTATCCATATTCCTCAGTCATTCCGCAATTCATTATCTTCTCTATATTGTGGATCATACAGAAGAGCTTCCATTGCATACCAACCTTGTTCTTTCCTCTCAGACTAAATCGTCTAAGACCCTTGTTCTCACGTATGTTGCCGAAGACAGGTTCTACTATACCAAGCCTTTTGCTGTAGATGTGACGCCCTAACTCACTGTCAATCTTTGTGATCATCTTTTGAGTAAGTGTTTTCTTGTTGTTTTTCTTTTCGCCAATTTTAATAGCCACTTGTCGTGCTTGTGTTTGATCTGGTTTTCTAAGGCACTGTTTCCTGTGTTCACAGGGACCACAGTCTTTAAGGTGGCCTTGAAAGGTCATGAAGATGCCTTTCCCAATTTTTGCACTCTTGCTCTTCAGCCATAATGCTTTTCCTGTTGGGCATACACAGCGCAATGCCTCTTTATCAAAGATGAAATCCCTGTTGCTGAATGTTGCTTTTGGGTTTTTCTTTTTGGCCGGTTTGTATTGATCTGCGCTTGCAAAGCGTGGATCACGCTTACGGAATTTATTG
>Ga0316190_10000908_pt1 | contig 20975 bp, 20 predicted proteins | sample Eddworburrow2_MG_FD_204929 | JGI IMG/M metagenome (GOLD analysis project Ga0316190, IMG submission 204929) | Coastal sediment microbial communities from Maine, United States - Eddy worm burrow 2 | ecosystem: Environmental > Aquatic > Marine > Coastal > Sediment | place: USA: Maine | collected... | reverse complement strand
GTAATGGTTTTTACGCTTCCCCTTAACATTCGTATGCACCATGTATAGTGGTTATTGCTATGTTGACAGATAATCTTCTGGCTGTTCTGCCATATCGACCTGCTCAAGCAGGTTAATCGCTACTGCCACAAAATCACTGTCGGTAACAATCCCCTTGAGCATTCCTTCACTGACCACAGGCAGGCACCCATATTTATGCTGATGGAGATAGCGTGCAGCGCCAAGTAGGCTGGCATGGAGATCCACGGTGACAACTTTTTTTGTCATAACATGGGCAAGAGGGATATCAGCCGGACTCACGCGCTCTACCTTGCCACGTAGAGTTGAATCGGTTGCAGCCAGGACATCGCGTTGGCTAGCAAGGCCAGCCAGTTTGCCATCATCATCCAAGACCGGTATATGACGAATGTTCTTTTCTGCCATCAGTCGCATTGCATCTTCAAGCGTTGCCGTATCTGGCAGAGTGGTCAAACTGGTCGTCATAATCTCATCGACGGTAACCATGATTACTCCTACTTGTAAGGTATTAATTAACTTCGCCAAAGCGTAAATCTATTTTTTCCTGGCTTCTTTGAGTTCCTTTAGCATTTTCACCCCCTTTTTCCTTTGGGCAGAAAGAACATCCATCTCTTTTTTCAGCTGATTATTGGCTTTTCCATCATGCTCCTTCTTGAGCTTATCCTTTAGCGCATTCTCCTTTTTCTTAAGCTTTTTCAGAACGCGTTTTATCGAATCGTACTTGGCAAGCTGTGCCCGCCGCTCTGCACCCAGGTAATCCTTCAGTTTTTCCAAGAGCTTGTTTGCCTTCATCAGTTTTTCTCCTCGTCATATCTAATCTTGACTTCATTCAGAAGCCTCGATCTGCTCCGCATTGTTTGGCTCGGAGATAAGATAATAGATATTATAGTCCCCTTATATACCGCTCGCTGTTTGAGCAAGCAGTTCAGATAACAGGCTGGCGTAATGCCAGCCTTGTTGTATCAATAACAAGCAAGTCACCGTAATCATTGTCAGCTAATTTTGACTTCCTGTATGGATTGGGCAGTTCCGCGCAGGATGGTGAACCGGAGTTCCTTGTATTCGACGCTATTGCCCACCGCTGGAATCTCACCTGCCTTCTCCAACAAAAAACCAGCCAGACTGGAGTAGTGGCCCTTTGGTAATTCGATGCCCAATTCCTCGGCCAAATCGGACAGATCAACCCGGGTGTTCACCAACAGGGTGCCGTCGTCCTGCCGCCGGATCAATTGGATCTCGGGCTCGCCAACATCGTACTCATCCTGGATCTCTTCCACCACCTCCTCCAGGATATCTTCGATACTGACGATACCTTGCGCACCGCCAAACTCGTCCATCACGACCGTGACCTGCGCCCTTGTTCTGCGCATCTCCAGCAAAAGAACCTGGATGCTCTTGCCGGCAGGTACGTATGTGACCTCTTTTATGAACGGTTGAATCGGCTCATCCGCCGCCACCCCCAACAGTTCCAGTGTGTCAACCACGCCCACGATCCGGTCCACCCGTTCCTGATAGACAGGGATTCTCGCGTGTGAATGCTCAATGGCCACTTTTCGGGCATCACTGCAAGAGGCGCCTCGTTCCACCATGGCCACGTCAATCAGCGGCATCATCACCTCGTGCGCCGTGGTTTCACCAAAATTGAACAGGCGCCGGATCATGCCCTGCTCAATAGGCTCTATGTCCCCATCATTGCCGGACATGTGCATCATGGCCTTGATTTCCTCACGCAGTGTAAAGGGGTTTTGTGCGCCCTTGCCGCCACCGAGCAGACGACCCAGCAGGCGGGCCAGAAAGCTGAACACCATTAGAATGGGATAGAACAGGTAGGAACAGAATTTCAAGATGAAGATGGCACGCGGGGTGAAGGTGTCGGCACGCTGCTGAAAAACACTCTTGGGTACGATTTCCCCGAACACCCAGATAAGGGGGGCCACCAGTATGATGGCCATCCAGCTGGAACCTGGACCGAACAACTCGAGCATCAGGGCGGTGGCCATGGTGGTGTTGGTGACCACGGCTATGTTGGTGCCCACCAGGGTGGTGGACAATAGCCATTCCGGGTTTTTGAGCATGTCCAGGGCCAGTCTCGATCCCTCGGAACCTTTGGCCGCCTGGTGCCTCAGTTTCATGCGGTCAGCGCTGACCACGCCGATCTCGGATCCGGAAAAAAACCCCTCGGCGATCAGGCAGATTACCATGATGCCGATAGTGATAAGGATATCCATTACTGGCCCTCCTCCTTGGCCGATTCTTCAGCCTCATCCAACGGCACCCCGTTTTCATCCACGTGCTCGCGCACCGCAAGGATTTTCAGGCGATTGGCCTCCACCTCCTCAACCGTGAAGCTGAAACCGTCCAGATTGATGGTGGTGCCTTCCTCCGGCAATTCTCCCAACTCGTGCAGGATGCGCCCACCAACCGTTTCAAACTCACCTTCTTCCAGTGCTGAACTGAACTCTTCATTGAACTGAGTGATGGAGAGAGAGCCGTCCACCCGTCTGGTGCCGTCATGCGCCACCACCACATCGGTTTCAGAAATAACATCGGAGGGGCTGGGTATGTCACCAAAGATGCACTCCAGCAAATCCTCCATGCTGATGAGACCGGTAACTCCGCCGTATTCATCCACCGCCAGTGCCACCGACAGCCGTCGTTTGCGGAAGGTGTGGAACAGGTCCGAGGCAGATTTGGTCTCAGGCACAAAATAGGGTTCACGCAGGATATCGCTCAAACCTTGAGGGTACTTCTCCAACATATTGAGGTCTGCAGCCAACAGGTCCCTGGCGTGCAGCATGCCCTGGATTGCATCCCGGTGCTCGAGGTAGAGCGGCACCTTGGTGTGGCGCGTGCGTTTGAGTTCCGCCACCATCTCACTGATCGGCATGTCAGCCTGGAGAAAATCCACATTGGAGCGGGGCGTCATCAGATCCTCCACCGTACGGTTGCCGAAATCGAAGATCTGTTCGATATAGCGGGCCTCGTCTTGGTCGAGCACTCCGTCTCCCACCGCTTCCTGGGCCAGGGTGCGAACCATATCGCGGGTCACTATGCTGCCGCGGTCCAGTTCACGGCCCACGATCAGGGTGGTAAACCATTCCGCCACAATGCGGACAAGCCAGCGCAGGGGAGTAATCAGTCTGGCAAACAGGTCAATGTACCGGCTCTGGGCGGTGGCAAAGGCCATGTTGTTACGGATGGCCATGGTCTTGGGTGTGATTTCTCCCACCAGCAGTAGGATCGGCACCATGATGAACAGATTGACCATCTTGTTCTCCGCGCCAAAAAGCTGGATCACGATCGCCGCAGAGATAACGGATGCGGCCACGTTGACGAATTCGTTGCCGATCAGAATGGTGATAATCAGTCGGCGAGGCTCACTTAACATGCGTTCAATGAGGGTGATACGGTGGTTATCGTCACGCCTCATCTGTTCCAGTTGCAGCTTATTGAGGGAAAATAGACTGGTCTCGGAACTGGAAAAAAAACCCGACAGCAACATTAACAGAACGAATAACACCAACTCGATGATGAGCGTAATGTCCAATACTTTTCCCCATGCATGGATAGCCAATAGAATTGACTACATGACAGTAATGTTAGAAAGATTATTCCTAAAAAAAGCAATTGAAACCGTAGGGACTTACAACCGTTCCACCCGCACCTTGAGGACTGAGCGGTCATCCGCATCCAAAACGCTCAGGCGATAGCCCTGCTCTTCGATGGCATCACCTATGGATGGGATGTAACGCAGGCGACTGCCAATCAATCCGCCGATGGTATGTGCCTCCTCCATCGGAAAATGCACATACAGGATATCGTTGACCTCGGAGATGGGCATTCTACCGCTCATTAGGTGGATATTTTCACTCTCATGTTCGATGTAGGTCCGCTGTCTTGGATTATATTCATCGAAGTCATATCCAACATCGATCTCACCCACGACCTCTTCAAAAACATCTTCCATCGTGAGAATTCCCACCGCAGAGCCAAACTCATCCACCACCACCGCCATGTGATCATCACGGGCCTGCAACTGGGGAAGGGCGCGATCAATGGTTTGTTTTGGCGAAAGAAACAGTACCGAACTCATATACTCGGAGGCAGGCTTCTCCATGATATCGGGGTCCATCAGATCCCATGAGTCCAGGGTCAGGATACTCTTGATATTGGTAATGTTCCCCCGATAGACCGGCAACCGGTTGAAGCCGTATTTCATCACGACACGTACCGCCTCCTTCATAGGACGGGTATCATTCAGGCCGACCACATCGGCCAGGGGGATCATCGCCTCACCCACTGTGGTATCCCCAAATCGGATGATTCGACGAATACGCTTGCGATCGATCATTGAGGGGTTGGCGGCGGAATCGGATACATCCAGCAGCACCCGCAACTCCTCCCGGGTGATAAACATGTTCTGCGGAACGCTTCCATCCCCCACGATGCGGGTAATAAAGCGTGCTATCCGACTAAAGACAAAGATCACCGGATAGAAAAGATAGGAGAAAAAACGCAGGGCATAGATAATCCGACTGGAGATCGTATCCGCCTTCTGCTGGAAGATACTCTTGGGGACCACTTCTCCCAGAATCAGCAGCACCGGTGTAAGCACAACAATCGATATCAAATCACCTGCCTTACCAAACAGATCGATGAATATCAGGGCACCCAAGGTGGATATGGTAACGGTGGCCAGATTGGTTCCCACCAGTGTGGTACCCAGGATAACGTCTGGGGTGCGAAACAGCTTGAGCACCAATGCCGCGCCGCGATTGCCCATCTTTGCCTGATGCCGCAATTTAACCTTGTCCGAATTCACTATGGCAATCTCGGAACCGGAGAAAAAACCCTTCAGTATCAAAAAGAAGATAATTAACAAGAGCTCTTCAAACCAGTCCATCACTTATCTCCCAACGGCTGTTCGTCATCAGGCGCCTTATCGGATACCACCTCAGGCAACGCATCTTGATCATCACCTTCACTCTCTGGATGTGGCTCAGCCCCGATGTCAACCGCAGCATCATCGCCGTCCGTATCAACATAGCGTTGGTCCGACGAGGATATCTTCTGGACCAAAAGTTTACTGATCCTCAATCCACTCCGTTCTTTAGCAACAAAGCGAAAGCCCTCGTAAGTTACCTGATCACCAGGTTCGGGCAACCTGTCAAATAATCTGAAGGCGACGCCACCAATAGTAGTCATCACCGCATCATCGATGTCAAAGTTTGTGAGATTGTGAAAATCGGCCAGACGCATATCCCCGGGTACGATATAACTATTCTCATCATCCTCACTGTAATACTCCTGACCAACCATCTTTCCGGAGATCTCACCGAAGATGAAGGTCAACACATCTTTCATGGTGACAATACCCGACACCTCACCATATTCACCAAGGACGATGGCAACTCGGGTATTGTGCGCCTGAAAATAATCGAACATCTCATCCACCTTCTTGGTAGGTGGTACATAATGTGCCGGCTTCAGGATCATATCCAGGGTGACCATGGATAGATCACCCCCACCCCTGATGAGTTTTAATATATCTTCGGAGTGGATAAAACCAATCACATTGTCCCAGTGCCCCTGGTAGACGGGTATACGGGGATGGCAATAGCTGCGGAACTGCTCAATCAACTCAGGTACAGGAAGATCGGCATCAAGAAACAATATGCGAGGACCCGGTGTCATGATGCGTGAAATATCTGTTTCCGACGCCTCTAACATATTATCGATCAGCACCCTTTCCGTGGCATCGATAATTCCGCTCTCCTCCCCCTCCTCCAGAAGTGTTCTGAGTTCATCGGGCTGCAGGATATTTTCCCTGTCAACGGCATCCCCCACCACCAGAGTGGTTATCCAATCGGCCAACACCCGTACCGCCTCACGCAATGGTGTTATAAAAAACATCCAGCGCGGCAAAATCCGGGCGGTGATACGGGTACTGAACTTAATGGGATAACTGACCGCAATGGTCTTAGGGGTCACCTCCCCAATCAACAGCAACAGGGGAACCATAATAAGAATGTTGATCCAGCCCACATCCTGCTCGCCGTAAAGTAACAGCAGGATCCCCGTCATATTTACGGCCGACGCAATATTAACCAGTTCGTTGCCGCACAGGATAGAGATAATCAAACGACGCGGCTCATCCAGCATTGCGTGAATGCTCTCGGAATTATTGTCCCGCGAATGCCTGAGCTTCTGCAGATCTATGCGGCTGAGGGAAAACAGTGCGGTCTCTGATCCTGAAAACACAGCGGACGACACCAGCAGCATGATCTGAAATAGGATGCGAACATATAGCTCCCAATCGCTGACATTAAGCGTGAGCGTATCAAAAAATGCTTTTAACTCATCCATTTTACGTTTGTTATGTTAGTGCACTGTAACGAGTAGGCTACTCACTTGTGAGTATGAGGTGGACACGATTTGTCCTGACCATGATTAGACCTAAAAAGAGCAGCTGGACGCGTGTAGGTAACGCAAGCCCAACTGCCCTTTCCAGATTAATCGGTTTTGTCAGGGCATAAATCTATTTTTTCTTTGCTTCCTTGAGTTCTTTTAGCACATTCACCCCCTTTTTCCTTTGGGCAGAAAGAACATCCATCTCCTTTTGAAGCCGCTTACGGGCCTTTTCATCATGCTCCTTCTTGAGCTTATCCTTCAGTGCATTTTCCTTTTTCTTTAGCTTTTTCAAGACACGTTTGATTGAGTCGTACTTAGCAATCTGAGCGCGGCGCTCCGCACCCAGATAGCCCTTCAGTTTCTCCAGTAGCTCAGCTGCCTTCATTGCTCTTCACCTCATCATGTTTTTCTATCACTTCCTTGATCTCGGTTTCGTCCAGGGCCACAATCTGCTCCGCCTCTTTTTCATCCGGATCGGAGGTAACAAACAGTATAGTCCCCATACTGATCAGGTCGCGGCAAATATCCTGGCAGTAAGCGCTGTCGTTCATCAAGGATGTAGCCATCTGGGCGGTAATGCGATTTTTCCGGATCAAGCTATCCAGCACCCCTGTTGAGATGATATCCCGTTCACCAATCTCCATCTTGAGCTGGTCAAGGGACAATATAGTGCTTGCTTCATCGGTGCTGCTTTGCAGCATCTCCAGTTCCCGCAGCACTCGCGCAATCTGCATGCGTATCTTGTTGTATTCCTGACGAATATGCGGATTACTGGACACCATGTAGACCTTCAGGTTCTTATGCAGATGCTTGATGCCCTTGATCGCCTCCACCAGGTCGCGTCCTGCCTGCCGAAGCGATGAGAACCCCTCTACCTGCTCTTTGCCCACCGAGCCTTGGGCGTGACTGATGAATTCGATGATGGCCCCGTAGATGGCCTTGATGCGACTGTTGTATAGATAATCGATATCCTGCGTGGTGACCCTGTCGGATTTTGTGACCACATCCTCCAGAGACTGCTCCGAAAAGATCATCTCCCTTTTCATACTCAAACCCAGGCTGATGATATCGACCGCCCAGTCATAGAGGCGAACCGTCTCTTTTCTTACCGCTTCAAGGGCTGCATCCGGAATCTCGGCAGAGGAGGATGAGAGATAGTAGGGCGTTTCAACATCCGGCGCCGGTGTTGCGATGACCCGTTCGAGAAAGGTCACCAGCCGGTTGATGAAAGGTATCATGACCACAATGCCCAGCAGGTTGAAGAGGGTGTGGAAGACCGCCAGCTTCAGGGTGTAATCATCTGCGGCAATACCGATATTAAAGCTTATCCAGTCCACCGCAATAATGAGCTGATGGATAATGCCAATCGCTATCACGCCCGTAACCAGATTGAAAATGAGATGGGCACCGGCCAGCCGCTTGCCTTTCTCGTTGGAACTCATAGCACCGAGAATGGCGGTGATGGTGGTGCCCACGTTGGAGCCGATGGCCAGCGCCAGGGCGTTATCATAGGTGATCTGCTGAGCGGCCAGGGCGGTCAGCACCAATACCAGGGTGGCGTGACTGGACTGCATGATTACCGTGGCCGCAATGCCAATCAGGGCAAATACAAACAGTCCTGGATAGCCCGCAATGGCGTACTCTGCCAGGTCGAGGGTCTGCTTAAAGGCATCGAATCCCTCCTTCATATAATGAATACCGAGAAACAGGAACCCCATCCCGGCCAAGACGTAGCCGATGCCCTTCAGGTTTTTGGAATTTTGGAAGATCAGGATGACCCCGAACACCAGCATTGGCATGGCATAGGCCGAGAGCTTAACCTTGAGGCCGAAACCGGCCACCAGCCAGGCGCCGGTGGTGGTGCCCAGGTTGGCGCCGAAGACGATACCGATTCCGGCAGCCAGTGTAATCAGTTCGGCGCTGAGGAATGAAATGGTGATCACCGACACCAGCGAACTGGATTGCATCAGGGTGGTGGTTACAACACCGAAGCTGATGCTCTTCCAGAGCTTGTTGGTGGTGCGCCTCAGCAATCTCTCCAATAACCCGCCGGTAAACGCCTTGAACCCTTCCTCCAGCGCCAGCATGCCGAACAGAAAGATCGCCACGCCGGCGGTTATCTCCTTGAAATCTGGGCTGACCCAAAATCCATAGGCAAGCAACATAAAAATGGTGGGTAATAGGATCTTACGTATCATACGGTCTTTCCAAAAAGTGTTGTCTTGGGGAAAAAACAGCCATCAAAATGCAGCAACTGAAGCCTGTGTTCAGCGCTGCAAATGAATGGCCTTGTTCTCAAAAACGGGATCTACTGGACCATGGTGGCTATTGGCTGGGGTAGCATCATGCCACGGATCGTAAAGTAGATCAGCGCAGCCAGGAGGCCGGAAACCGGTACCGTGATGACCCAAGCGGCTGCAATCTTCAGCAAGGCTGAACGCTTAACCAATTCGTGACGATAGAGCTTACGCAGGGCCTTGCGCTCTTTCTTGGTCAAATGTGCCTTGGCGGAATTATCCTTGAGCTGCTGCAACATGATGCCCTTATTCTCGATAGAGGCCTTCTTAAATTCTGACAAAAAGGCTTCAACCTGTTCAGGTTCATCATCCTCATGATGATGCTTAATCTCCACGATCATGTGTGAATAATTTTCCTTGATAAACTCGCGCAAAAAGCCCACGCCGAAAACACCGCCTACCGCGATATGGGTGGAACTCACCGGCAGGCCAAGTTGGGTGGCGATAATCACTGTGATGGCCGCAGCCATGGCAATGCAGAAGGCCCGCATCTTATCCAATTCGGTAATTTCACTGCCTACCGTACGGATCAGCTTGGGCCCGTAAAGTGCGAGTCCGATGGCGATACCGATCGCACCCACCATCATGACCCATAGCGGGATGGAGGCCTTCGCTGCCACGCCACCACTGAGGATGGCATCATTGATGGCCGCCAGCGGCCCCACTGCGTTGGCCACGTCGTTTGCCCCATGGGCGAAACTGAGTAGCGCGGCGGCAAAGATCAACGGCATAGTGAATAGTTGGTTAACGCTCTGCTTGTCGTTACTGAGACGATCCGCAACTCGACTAATCAGGGGGCGCACGATCACATAGACCGCCGCCGAAATTACCGCCCCAACCAGCGCTGCGGTTCCAAAATCCACCTTCCAGAGCTTTTTCAGTCCCTTCAACACCAGGTAGGTACTGAAGGCCCAGGCCATAAAGAGGATCAACAGCGGCACCATGCGCTTGGCGGCTGCGATCATGTCGGTCTGGTAGGTAATAGTGCGTTTAATAAGATAGAGGAATCCGGCCGCAATCAGACCGCCAAGCACCGGCGAGATGATCCAGCTCGATGCAATCGCGCCCATCTTGTCCCAATTGGCGATATCCCAGCCGCCGGCCGCAATGCCGGCACCCAGTACACCGCCTACGATAGAGTGGGTGGTGGAGACCGGCGCGCCCGCGATGGTTGCCAGATTCAGCCATATGGCCCCGGCCAGCAGTGCCGCCATCATCAACCAGATAAAGGTGTCACTGTCAGCGATCATGACGGGGTCGATGATCCCCTTCTTGATGGTGCCTACCACATCACCACCGGCAACCAGTGCGCCGGAGGCCTCAAAAGCGGCTGCAAGAATAATGGCGCCGGTCATGGTCAGCGCCTTGGATCCTACGGCGGGCCCCACATTGTTGGCGACGTCATTGGCGCCGATATTCATGGCCATGTAACCGCCGATCATGCCGGCGATCACCAGCATTATCTGGCCCGAAGTGCCCGCTCCATGCTGGCTGGTGAACAGCATAATGCCAATGATAAAAAGCATGGCCGTTCCAATCCGGAAAAGCTCTTTTCGACCTAACTTGGTCGCCTGCTCGATTGCGTTAAGACTTTGGATTTCCATCAGTTTCTTCTACCTAGGTTTAATGATAAAACACTACAGCAATAACCGGTTGCCCGGTTGCTGATTAGAATAAGAGTGGTTTAAGACTTTATCGCCGTCACTAGAATCATGTGGCTGTTATAGGCGTTGGGCGTTATTCAAGGATTCACTGCCCAATAATTATCAACCTCTTAAGATGGCTTTAAGCTGGACCTTTACAGGTGCTCGGCATCTTTCCTGATTGACTCCACCACGTCATGAATAAGGTCCGCCGCATGTTCCACTTTTTCCAGTACAGCAGTGCTGATCGCAGACTCAATCATTAACGTCAGCTCATCAAAGTGTCTATCCCCAACGTGATCACGACCGCTTTGGCTCAGTTTCTCTTTAAAGGCATTGACCACGCGCTCGGCGCGGGGTTGGTGTTCGTGTGTCATTTGTTTTCTCGCTTCCTTAATTAAGGACCTGGTTTAGGAGTACGATTTAACGCAAGGTGCAGTATTCATCTTGTTCAAAGACATCTTTGGCACCGCCAACAATCAATGGATCCGGCTCACGAATAATTTTTTGATCCTTATTAAGGTAGTCAAGCTGACCTAGTATGTAGCGCATGGCATTGATGCGTGCGCGCTTTTTGTCATCTGACTTAACCACAGTCCATGGCGCATCGGCTGTGTCGGTGTAAAAGAACATTGCCTCTTTTGCCTCGGTGTAGTCGTCCCACTTATCCAGCGAGGCCAAATCAATGGGGCTCAGCTTCCACTGTTTTAGCGGATCGGTACGGCGTTTCTGGAAGCGCCGAAATTGCTCATCACGGCTCACCGAGAACCACAGTTTGAACAAACGGATACCGCTGCGTACCAGCATGCGCTCAAGGTCGGCAGCCTGGTGCATAAATGCCAGATACTCCTTTGGTGTACAGAAATTCATCACACGCTCGACACCGGCACGGTTGTACCAGGAGCGGTCAAACAGCACGATCTCACCTTCGGTAGGGAGATGCTGGATATAGCGCTGAAAATACCACTGTCCTTTTTCACGTCCATTTGGCTTTTCGAGAGCGATCACATGGGCGCCACGAGGATTCAAGTGTTCCATTAAGCGTTTAATGGTGCCGCCCTTGCCAGCTGCATCGCGGCCCTCAAACATAATTACGATGCGCTGGCCGCTCTCCCTGACCCAGCTCTGCATCTTCAGCAGCTCAATTTGCAGCTCCTGTTTGCGCTTCTCATACTCAACTCGGCTCATCTTCTTTTTGTACGGATAGGTGCCGTTTTTAAAGACTTCTTCCTTGCTCAATTTGACTGGGGTTTCCAGTTCTTTACGAAGGCGGTCATTCGCTCCCTCGTCAACGCTTGATACCGCTTGAATTGCTTGTTCTGGCATAAATTCCCCACATTAATTGTCTAAACAAAAACCAAAAATAAACGTTCCCCTCCAGGTGCTCTCTCATCCAAAAACAAAGCCCCAGAAACAGAACGTTATCTTTAAATAATAGACCCAGAATAACGCTCTTTCCGTTGTAAAAGGGCGGAAAAAGAGAATTTATTTTTGTTCGAAAATCACAGCGTTGGACAACCTTATAAATGAGACTATTTCTCATTTATAAGGGCTTGTAGATGGCCGACCTTTCACTTTCCTCGCCTAGGTAAAGAATCGAGCATGGTTCAGCGCATAAATGGCGCATGGGAGAGAGCAGAAATGATTAGTACGCGACGAAAACAGCCATTTTCACCATGCTGAAACCATCGGCTCAATCACATTTTTTTCGTTTCAGAGAATTTTTTGTCAGAAAGGCAAGGGAGATGGCAGGGACCACCACAATTTCCAATATTGCTATTATTATATGTAGAGGGGGAGTAGAGTCAGATACGACCCTGTGTAGCCGCATCTACGGCGGCAGAGTGAAGAAGACCGACTAAATTACTCGTTGATAACTTGAGGAGTGGTAACTATGGGAAAGAAAAAAAGCGACAAAAAGAAGGCCAAAAAGGCAGAAGAGCTGAAAGCCAAGGCGAAGAAGAGCAAGGGTAAGGGCAAAGCCGATAAGCAGAAAAAGGAGAGGAAGGCAAAAAAGGCAAAAAAGGCAAAAAAGGCAAAAAAAGAGAAGAAAGCGAAAAAGGCGAAAAAGAAAGCCAAGAAATCCAAAAAGAAATAACCTGTAGCTAATCAGGCTTCTTGAATTTCTCACACAGCAGCGGGGGTGGCCTGCTTTTCCACCTCCGGTCTGCTGCCTAAACCCGCACACGGACTCAGATCATAGGTTTAGCGGCCACCTGCGCGGGATTGTCCGGCGGCAACTAATAGCTTAGGCAGTTTCTACTTAGTTTTCTTTGCCTTTTTGTTTTTCTTGGCCTTTTTGGCCTTCCTGTCTTTCTTCTCGGCCTTCTTTGTCTTCTTGCTTTTCTTATCCTTTTTAACCTTCTTGGCTTCCTTCTCAGCCTTCTTTATTTTCTTCTTGGCCTTCTTTCCTTTTTTCGCTTTCGTATCCTTTGTTTTGCCCTCGGCGGAATCTTCCTTTTCTGTATCAAGTGCATCCAGCAGAGTTTCGGGGAAAATACCCAACCGTTGTTTTCGAAATTTCGCTACCCAGTATTTCACCTGCCCCGCCGATAGGCCTGCTTGTTCCGCTGCCTGTGCTTGGGTGCTTCCCTCATTCAGGGCCAACAGTGCCAAAGCTCGTTGGCTATGCGGGGCATCGTGGGTTGTAATTTGTTTGCAGATGCTTTGCTCTTGCGGTGTCAAAAGATTGCTTTGCATGGTCATCACGTATTCCTCTGCTAAATTCTTATTAGTGCACCATCGCAACGGTATTTCTGCTGCTGATTGATTCTAGCATTTGCAGATCACTGGCAAGACCATCTAAGTCATTGCCCACCTGCACGAGTTCCTTCTCTGCCTTTTCATGGTTCAACTTCTTATATGAAGCATATAGCAAACCGCCCGGCATAATAATGCTAATGAATGCATCCTTGGTATCAAACTGGCTATTTTCGATTACTTTAACAATTTTTTCTTTTTGAGCTAGCAGGCTGTCACGCAACCACCGAACCTTGGCAGTTAGTTCTTGTGTAACAGACACAGGCACGTTTGAGATCAGGCCATGATCATGACTAATAGTTAATAATTTGGAACCTTGGATTAAGGGGGTGTCAAAGCCCTGCGCATGAACTCCCAGGGCAATCAGACTCAACAAGACCATCACGCTAAAACGAACTGCAAACATGAGCTATTTCCTGTAGTAATTTCAAGAAACCCGATTATCTCACTACGTATAAATACTTACCATGACATGGCTCATTGCAAACGTTTTTTTCAAGTAATTTTTCATATTTTTACGTGTTTTTATAGAACACCACCACCCACGACCTTCATTCGGTGCCGCCCGGTGATCGGTAGCGTGGACTGAGTGTAGGCGCTGTACGGTATACGCACGTTTTTGCGGTTGCCTCCATGCAATCCATGACGCCCTCCATGGCGATATTTTACTGTTGGTAAGGACAGTAATAGACGAGATATTCTGGATGCAATATCAGATGCCTGAAAGTCCTCTTTTGGCATAACTGCGGACGATTGGGGATACCCACCATTCACTCCTTTAATGGGGAGGATTTTGCGGGATAGCTGGGCGAATTATATCACCGACCATTCACCCATTCGTATTCTGGACGACAACGTGTAAAACTTGCCCCCCAGATTTTCCAAGATTCAAAGAGCCACCATGACCACCGATTTTTCAACCCTGCCCCTAACGCCCGAGATGCTGAGCAATCTCAAGTCATTGGAATACCGGGAGATGACGCCAATCCAGGCCGCCAGCCTGCCCTCATTGCTGGAGGGCCGGGATCTCATCGCCCAGGCCAAGACGGGCAGCGGCAAGACGGCGGCCTTTGGCATTGGTCTGCTCAGTAAGCTGAATGTGACCAAGTTCAGAATCCAGGCCTTGGTGCTCTGCCCCACCCGTGAGCTGGCGGATCAGGTAGGCAAGGAGATTAGGCGCTTGGCGCGCTGCGCTCCCAACACCAAGCTGGTGAGCCTCTGCGGCGGCAAGCCCTTTGGGCCCCAGGTGGGCTCGCTGGAGCATGGCGCCCATATCGTGGTGGGCACGCCGGGGCGGATTCTGAAGCATCTGCAGAAAGGCACGCTGGATCTGCGCCACACTGAGACCCTGGTGCTGGATGAGGCGGACCGGATGCTGGACATGGGCTTTTATGATGAGATCTCGGCGGTTATTGCCCAGACACCCAAGAAGCGCCAGACCCTGCTTTTCTCCGCCACCTATCCCGAATCGATCAAGGAGATGAGCAGCCGGTTTCAACATGACCCGGTGACGGTGACCGTGGATGCGACCCATACCGAGACCCACATCAAACAGCACTTCTACGAGGTGGAGAAGGGGCAGCGGGTTAGAACCATGGCCGCCCTGCTGGCCCAGCACAAGCCGGAGTCGACGGTGGTCTTTTGCAACACCCGCCAGCAGTGCCAGGAGGTGGTGGTGGAACTGCAACAACGGGGTTTCGAGGCAATGGCCCTGCACGGTGACCTGGACCAGAAAGAGCGCGATCAGGTGCTGGTGATGTTCTCCAATAAAAGCTGCCCCATCCTGGTCGCCACCGACGTCGCCGCCCGCGGCCTGGATATCAAGGAGTTGCAGGCGGTTATCAACTTTGAGCTCTCACGGGACCCGGAGATACACATCCACCGCATTGGACGCACCGGCCGCGCCGGCAAGAAGGGTATCGCCATCAGCCTGTTTATTGCTTCCGAGGCCTACCGGGTCAATGCCCTGGCGGACTATCTGAAGAGTGAGATAGAGACCGAAACCCTGACGAATCTCGAGATCAAAGAGGACTTCCAACTCCAATCACCGATGGTCACCTTCTGTATCGATGGCGGCCGTAAAGACAAGGTCCGTCCCGGTGACATCCTGGGTGCACTGACCGGCGAAGGTGGCATACCGGGAGACAAGGTGGGCAAGATCGATATCTTCGACCACATCGCCTACGTAGCCATTGATCGTTCCATCCGCAAGAAGGCCCTCAAGCAACTGTCTGAGGGCAAGATTAAAGGCCGCCGGTTTAAGGTACGGCGGCTGATTTCGTTTTTGTAGATTCGTAGGGTAGATAAATGAAATGCATCCACCATTAGCTTTGGTGGATGCACTGCGTTTAAGCTGCCGCTCCTGCTCACGCTCCTTACCTACATCCCTGTAGGCAATCCACCCTACATTTATTATTTGCCTCCCCGGCCTGGTCATCCGGGAACCCAGTTCCCGCCTTGTGAATCTTTTGTGAAATTCTCCATCTAGGCTGTCTTTCTAGGGTAACTCTAGGATGGCATCACTATGAGCAGTATCACCGGCACCTGCGGAAATACGGCACGAGCCCAGATGGAGCAGTATTTAGAACTGTTGCAGCAGCAGCGATTGGAGAAACGCCTTGAGGAACAACGTCTTGAGGAACATCGCGCAGCCAACCGCCCGGCAGTGGGCCAACCGACAGGGCTGAATGCGGAGACCGGGGTTCGCAATGTGGCGGAGCCTGGGAAGGGGTTGTTGATCGATCTTTATGCATAACCATCGATCAGGCAAAGCCCAAGGCATGATGAATACAGCAGCGTGGGAGCCAGGCACAAAAAAGCCCGCACGAGGCGGGCTTGGTTGAGTACCTGGTTTGCTGTTACTTATCTGGGAAGTCGCATGGGGCGCCATCACAAGCAGGTATATCTGTAGCGCGCCGGCCCTGAGGGGTTGCCAGGAGTCGGACGATCTCTAGCTGGCGTTCCAGCAGCACATCAATTTTCCCATTGAGCAGATCCAGCTTCGCCTTGATGTCCGCATCATGCTGAGAGAGCTGATTGGAGATGTCGCTATCGTGCTGGGTAAGCTGATTGGAGATATCCGTATCATGCTGGTTGATCTGGTTGGAGATATCCGTGTCGTGCTGCTGCAGCTCGTTGTAGACATCGACGCTGTTGCCCAGCAGGGTCTTGGTATTTTCGTAGGCCGCTTCGATTTCGGCACTGTCGATGAGGCCATCCTGAAAACCCGTCTGATCCAGGACAATCTGGGTGGCCTGCACGGCAGCCCAGGCTACCGCAGAGGGGGGACAGAGGACGGTATTGGTAACCACGATGTCACCCGAGGGTGCCGCATCGCAAACGCCCTGGGCAACAATGGCCACCACCCGCAGGGTTTCAATGGCAATCCATGCACCGGCTACCCCATTGGCATCGGTACGATTGGTTTTGCCATTATCCAACAGGCCAAGCCCGGGAAGGGTGGCGATAAAGACATCATAGTTGCCACCGCTGGGATAGTCCGGGCTATAGGAGGTACCGGATATAGCCTCTGGCTGGAACGCTCCGCTTGTCACCGCCGGTTGGGCCTGGGCAGCACTGCAGAGTTGGATGACGCTGGTCGTCCCCAGCAGAAAGCTGTCCCAATCCGGGATGGCATCATAGAGGGTCTGTAACTGCTCATCGGTCAGTGCATTGATCTGGGTTTGCAAAGAGCTTTCCTGCACCGCCTCCAGTTGGCCGCAGCCGTTTAGTGCCGCATCATAGGTCAATAGCACTTCACGGAATTCATTAAGTGAAATAGGGGCCTGCGCAGATGCGGTTGCGGTGAAGCCAGACAACAGTGCAAGAAGCAGGGTGAGTGATAGTAGTGGTCGTCCAAGTGTCATTGTTTTTTCTCCATTAAGGGTGTTCGAAAATGATTTATAGCATTTTCCACCCATCGCAACTGTGCAATAAGTAGTCATCCATAGAACAAAAAATGATCGATATATATTGGAAAAGGTGGAGAGCCTATTCAGTCCCTGGCCTGGATGCCGTGCTTACGCATTTTCTCCCAGAGGTTCTTGCGACTGATGCCGAGGCTGGCGGCGGTCTCGGTGATTCGCCACTGATGCGTAGACAGGGTTTGGTGGATGAATTCGGCCTCATAGCGCTGCAGGTGTGACTTGAGGCTATTGTTGGCTGCGGTATCTTCTGCGGCCAGCATCTCTTCAAACTCTGCACCCAGCTCCAGGGGGCCCAGGGTTTCCTGTTCACTGAGGATACAGGTGCGCTCGATGGTGTTTTGCAGCTCACGCAGGTTGCCAGGCCATGGCAGGCCACGCAGGTAACCTTCGCCAGCCGTTGAGAGCTTGTGGCTTGACCCATTCCCCTGTGAATACTCCTCGATGAAACGATGAGCAAACCAGCTGATATCTTCCCGGCGTTCACGTATGGGTGGGATGGGTATGTTGACAACATTGATGCGGTAGAAAAGGTCCTTGCGAAATGATTTGGATTCCACCAGCCCCTTAAGGTCACAGTTGGTGGCGCAGATGAGCCGCACCAGCACCGGAATCTGAACCTCTCCCCCTACCCGCTTGATTTTGCACTCCTCAATGGCCCGCAGAAGTTTGGCCTGCATGCCGGGTGACATCTCGCCAATTTCATCCAGAAACAGGGTGCCGCCACTGGCCTGCTCGAAGATGCCGCGGTGTGCGCTGACCGCACCGGTAAAGGCGCCTTTTTCATGGCCGAAGAGCTCAGCTTCCAGCAGGGTATCGGTCAAGGTTGCGCAGTTGACGGCGATGAAGGGGCGGTCACTGCCACCTTCTACGTTTTTATGGAGATAGCGCGCCGCATACTCTTTGCCAACACCGGATTCGCCACTGATGAGGATGTTGGCATCGTGCAGGGCGAGACGCTTCAGCAGAAGCTGGATCTCTCTCATCTCGGGGGATACACCCAGCTCGGGCACTGGATAGTTGGGATTGCCTTTATGTTCTATCAGGCAGAGATTGGCCGTTGTAGTATGCATGCAGCCTCCTGGACCGGAAGCTGCACGGACAGGGTGGCCGACGCGTTGCTACAACCACCCGCCGCCGCTTAGTGATCCTACCTAATAGTTTAGTAGAACACTCGGCTTTATATTAGGCCTGACAGCTATATGCCTAGCTATTTTTAGACGCAATACCCGCTTGGTATGGGTAGTTTTTCTGCAACCACCCAATGTCGTTACCAAGCGCTATGGTCTCTGCTTAGTGGGCGCCACGGTGCGAATCGAACCAGTGGTGATCGTGGGACCAATGGCTCACGCCTTCAACCCCTGAAATAATGGCCCACACACCGATGGTCAGCAGTGCAAGGCCAAAGGTGATCAAGACCAGGGTCCAGAATACCCACACGGGGCCCATTGCAGCAATCAGCGCCAACCCGATAAAAACAAAGCAGGCGATAAACAATGCACCGGTTGTGTTGGCTAAATATTCATTCAGCATTTTCATAATACCTTCCTCCATCAATCTTCCCGGGAGTCCGGGACATTCCATTAAGGGATCACTCGATATCCTTAATACGCTGAGTAATCCCTTATTTACTCCCATCTTTTGTGCCAACTCCCCATGAAGATATTCAATACATTGAAATGACTGCGGATTATTTATATTTGCTCTGGATGTTGCATCTCATAAAGAGCGGGCATGGTTACGGAACCGTAACGCGGGTTGGATTCAGGTATTGGTATGCGACGGAAAATAAAAGGATTTATTGAATGGACGACAGTGGTGTTGATGTTACCGGGTGGTAACATTTTATATATTTCCAGGGTGAAGAAACCGAAAAAATGCCAACCTGGTCTTTAAATACGGTTCTGAGGAGTGGGTTTTTCCAGCCTCCCCCCCTACCCCAGCCTTACCTGCCTGATCTCCAACAGGGTGTCGAGGATGCGGTTGAGGCGCACGGGCTTGCGTTCACGGCCGTGGAGGTCGAGATGGACCTGGTCATCTTTGATGCTCTTGAATTGGATGCCCGTCTCATCCAGGGCCGTGCGCAACTGCTCGAGGGTCTCATCCGGGTCATTCTGATCAGCCGCAAGCAACCGGATGCACTCGGTAATGGCCTTTAGATCGAGTCGACCGGAATGGTCAATGAGCACGGCGAGCGCCTTGCACAGGGGTTCACGCTTGGCATTGCGCGGCAGCTTTTTGGATTCGAGTTTGCCACGCAGGACACTGGCAATCTGTTCCGCGTAGACTTTGGCTGCCTCCGGGGTTTCGAGGGACATCATGGTCTCATAGGCAATATGCACGCCTTCCATATCGCCCCGTTCAACCTCGGCCAGGACCAGGGCCGCCAGGCCGCGGGAGGGGATAATCCCTTCCAGCACCTCATCCAGGCGCACATCCCCTGCCCCATAGAGGCCCAGGTAGAGGTCACTCAACGGTGGGGTGGCTGACCAGAGGGCATGGGCCAGGGGGGTGTTTGGTTCCGGACCACGGAGCTCCTGCCAATAGGCTTCACAGAGGGTGGTGAGGGTATCCTGCAGGGTGTGGAGCTTGGATTCGGCCACCTTGCCTACCTGCCTACGGGCTTCACTTGCGATATGAGAGAGTTTGGTCATGCTGTTCTCCATTGCGCCCGTTTCGGAGGCTCGTCACCCCATTCTGGCCAAGGATGGCCCAATAGGCAAACGCCCCTGTGCCGGCCCGGCCCTTGCGCACACGTTTTTCAGCCGAGTGTCGGCCGAAATCCCAAATAAAAAGCCCGCACAAGGCGGGCTTGGATACATTACCCGGGAGTTAGCCTATTGCTCTTCCTGCTCGGAAAATTGTGCCTTAAAGCTGGCAAGGCCTTCCTGCACCAGGGTGTAGGTTTTGTCGATGTTATTGGCGATATCACCTTCCAGCACGCGCAGGCCATCAAGGATTTCACGGGCCTCTTCAAAGCCACGCTCAATACCCTCGCCAATGGTGGCCATGAATTTGTCCAGCACCTCGGCCTCATCTTCATTGGGGTGCTGCTCCTGGAAGCGCTGAAATAGGCCGGTGGAGAGGCTGACAATACGCTCGGCCGTAGCCTCGGGGCTAACATCAATACCGGCATCAACCGCTGCCTGGATGGCATCTTCACCCATTTCGGGGGCCAGATGCTCATTGATGGCCTCGATGGCGCTACGCAGCAACAAGGCCAGGGGTTGATCTGCAGCACTCAGAGTGGCCGCGGTTGATTCCAGAATTGAGACATTAAGCGACGCCTTCTGCCGCTGAATGGGGGTCTGCTCAGCGGGTTTTTCCGGAGCCTTTCCCTGTGCCGGGTGCGTTACCGGTGAAATGGCCATTTTGATCTCCTACCCATGTATGCGAAGCCCGTTTGGCGATATGAAATCTCTACTCATATCAAGTAATTAGACAATTCTTTAGGGCAACTGTTGCGTATGGCAACTGCAAAAAACGCAGCTTTATTGCCCTAAATTTAATTGATGCAGAATGGGGTAAGTATAGTGCATCCACTTTTTTGCCTGCGCCGTTAGTGAATGTACTTCGTTCCCCCACCCCACTCCTGGGGCTGCCTTAAGCGCAGACAACATCCAGGACACAGGATGTGGATCTATGGTTGAGTTCCGCTTTTATGCACATATTCCGCAAAGGCCTTGTCACTTTCGCAGATATGCACAATCAGCCATTGCTTGAGGGAACAGAGGGTCTTTTGATCAAGGCTTGCAGTTCCCTTGGTGATGTCTCTGATAAACGATTTCAGTTCGGCGAAGAGCATGGTGTGCTCCCGCCTGTGTTCATTTAGATGGGGATAGTGATGGGCCACCATCAGCTCTTCTTCACACCGAAAATGCTCTTGGGTGTGCTGGACAAGTTCATCGAGCAGTTGATGAATA
>Ga0316190_10000906_pt1 | contig 21028 bp, 14 predicted proteins | sample Eddworburrow2_MG_FD_204929 | JGI IMG/M metagenome (GOLD analysis project Ga0316190, IMG submission 204929) | Coastal sediment microbial communities from Maine, United States - Eddy worm burrow 2 | ecosystem: Environmental > Aquatic > Marine > Coastal > Sediment | place: USA: Maine | collected... | reverse complement strand
GGGTCGAGGGCATCCCGGAAGCCGTCGCCGATGAAGTTCACGCTCATCACCGTGAGCGAGATCAGCAGACCGGGCCAGATCACCCGCATCGGGTTGATGTTGATGTAGTCCTTGGCGTCAAACAACAGACGCCCCCAGGTTGGGAAGTCGGCGGGGAAGCCCAAGCCGAGAAACGACAGCGCTGACTCGGTGAGAATGGCGACGGCGATGCCGAGTGAAGCGGCCACGATCACCGGGCTCAACACGTTGGGCACGATGTGACGGGTAATGAGCCGACGTTGCTTGGTACCGATGCTCCGCGCCGCCAGCACGAACTCTTCTTCCTTGATGGCCAGAACGTCGCCTCGAACGATACGCGCCGTCTGCATCCAACTGGTGAGTCCAATGATGGACACCACCAGGATGAAGATACCGAGACTCGGCCCGAAGGCATCCTTCAGCGGATCCCGGAAGAGCACGATGACGACCAGCAGCAGAGGCAGCAGGGGCAGAGCCAGAAACAGGTCGGTGAGCCGCATGAGCGGACCGTCGAGGCGGCGGAAGAACCCGGCAAGTACGCCAACGAGGGTTCCGAGGAAGACTCCGAAGATCATGGCGGCAAAGCCGACCGACAGTGAGATCCGGCCCCCGACCAGGACTCGGGCCATGACATCACGACCAAGGTTGTCCGTACCCATCAAGTGGCCCAGCGACGGGTTCTGGTTGGCAATAGCGATATCGATATCGAACGGGTCCAACGGGTAGACGAAGGGGCCGATGTAGCTGCCGATGGTGATCACGGCCAAAATTACAAGGCCGACCATGGCCCCCTTGTGACGGCGGAACTGCCGCCACACGTCGGAACTCAGTGAGCGATGTTCGCCCAAGGTCTCGTTGGCGGCATCGTCAACAACTGATGGCGTGAGGGAGTCTTCTACGTCGGCTACTGCCGGGGTGTCAGTCATCTTCTCTGGTTCTCCTCTGCTCAGTCGTAGCGGATCCGGGGATCCAGGAAGCCGTACACCACGTCAGCCAAGAGATTGAAGACGACGATGAGGAAAGCGAACATGAACGTCAATGTCTGGACCATCGGTATGTCATTCTGTCCGATCGACGCAATGAGGAGCTGCCCCAGCCCATTGATCCGGAAGATCTGTTCGGTAATGATCGCACCGCCAAAGATCCCGGGGATCGAAAGGGCCAGAAGCGTCACCACCGGAATCAAGCTGTTGCGCAGGACGTGGATGTTCAACACCTTGCTCTCGGCAAGGCCCTTTGATCGCGCCGTACGTACGTAATCCTCGTTCAGATTGTCGAGCACTGATGCCCTGGTAAATCGACTGAGGCCGGCAGCATTGAACAGAGTCAACACCGAGACCGGCATGATCATCTGTTTGATCTGGAACCAAATGCTGGACCAGCTGGTGAAATCAACAACGTGGGTCGTGGTGTAGAACGAGGGGAACCACCCGAGCCAGACGCTAAAGATCACAATCACCATCAGACCGCTGAAGAATGTCGGTACCGAATAACCGACCATGGTGACGAAGGTTCCGATGTTATCGAAGGCTGAGTACTGCTTGTAGGCCGACACGACACCAACCGGTATCGCCAGCAGCGTTCCCAGGATCAGGGCCAGTCCCAACACCCACAAGGTCTGGGGCATGCGCTGGTAGATGGTGTCCATCGCCGCACTCCGCGACGACCACGAGATGATCCTGGCTCGGTTCTCGCAGTCACCAATGCAGGTACCGAAGGCTGAATCAAACAACTCAAGTGGTTCATTGATGAACATCAGTTGGTTCCACCTGAGCCACTTCACCAGGAATGGATCATTAAATCCAAGTGACTCCCTGATCTGCTCTCGCACTTCGGCGGGGAGCGTTAGTGGGAGCTGGGAAGTCGGATCACCGGGAGCGAAGTCCAAGATAGCGAAGATGATCAGGCTGATCAGCAACAAGGTCGGGATGGCGAACAACGTGCGCCTTATGACGTATCGACCCATGCTTTACCGATGTTCCTTCATTCTGACTCCCCGTGTGGTGGCGGTGGTCCCCGGGCTTCCACCCGGGGACCACCGCCAACTTAGTGCAACTTGCTACTTACCAGTCCCGTAGACTACTCAGCCCGGAACCAATCTTCGATGTTCCAGTACTCCGAGTCCCAACCATTGTTCACTTCACCGAAGCCTTCGATGCCGTTGGCAATAGCGGACACGTTGGCCCGGTGGATCAGCGGAATCACTGCACCGTTCTCAGCAATGATGTCTTGGAGCTTCTTGACGTTGTCAAGGTAAGCCGGATCGGTCGATGCCAGCTGTGAAGTCTCCGTCCACAGGGCGTCGAACTCCTCGGACTGCATGCGGGCCATGTTGCTGCCGCCCCAACCTGTTCCCGAAGTAGGGATCTGATCGATCTTCCAGTTGCCCAGATACGACACGGGGTCAGGAGTTGGGTTGCCGTTGGTGAACATCTCCATGTCGTTAAAGAACTTCCAGATGCAAGCGTCGCTGGCACAAGTGCCATCGAAGAAGAGGCTGGCGTCTTCGTTCAGCATGTTCACCGAAACACCGATCTTTTCCCAGTCGGCCTTGACGAGCTCCTGGTTCGATTGCCGCACCGCGTTGGTCGAGGTGGCGTAGTCGAACTCCAACGGTTGACCATCAGCCTCGCGGACACCGTCATCGTCGGTGTCGAGGTAGCCCAAGTCGTCGAGAATCTGGTTCGCCTCGTCGACATTTTGGGTCTTGCACCAGTCGTTGTTCGTCGACTGCTGGTCGCCCACCGGCCACACCGTGCAAGTTGGGGCACCTGAGGCGCCGTAGCCGATCGTCACTAGGGCGTCACGATCAATTGCCAGCGACAGAGCCCTCGACAGTTCGGGGTTGTTGAACAGGATCGGGTGCTCACTGCCTTCCGACTGCGGACTGCCATCGGGGTCAGTCTGGTTCAGGTTGATGTGCTCCACGTTGGAGGCGAATCCCGACAGGAGCCGAGCGTTGCCAGCGGCCTCCATTGGGGCCAGGATTTCCGGAGCAACCTGAAGGTTCCAAGCGTAATCGGCCTCACCAATCTCCAGCACGGAGCGGGCCGAAGCCTCAGCGTCGCCACCACCCTTGATCGTCACGTTGGTGAAGAAGGGCTTGCCGTCGGCAACTTCCCGGTAGTTCGGATTCCACTCGTAGGTCACGGTGTCTTCGGGCCGAAGCTCGGTGACCATGTAGGGACCGGTACCGACCGGAGCGAAGTTCTCGTCCGAGCAACCCGAGGCTGCCGCACCAACACAATCAGCGAACTGCGCCCGCTGCAGGATGGGATGCAGATAACCAACGAGGTACTGGTAAGGGAATGGCTGAGGATCGACCCAGTTGACCGTGACGGTGAAGTCGTCATCAGCAGTCACACTGTCGACGATGGCGATGTCCACCGAACAGCCAGTGGCCTCATCGACGCAGTACTCATGGGTGAACAACACATCGTCGGAGGTGAACGGCGTACCGTCGGACCAGACTATGTCGTCACGCAACGTCCAGGTGACCGAGCTGAAATCTGCAGCTACGCCACCGTTGTCGACCGTGGGGATCTCGGCGGCCAACTTCGCAACCAACTGGCCGTCGGGGTCATAGACCGCCAGCGGCTCAATGGTCAACGATCCGGCCAGAGCGTCCTTGGTACCACCCGACAGAAGTGGATTGGCCTGCGACGGAGCCTGCCACTGGAGTAGCAATAGATCGCCACCGGAACCGGCTTCGGCGCCTGAATCCTCGGGCTCAGCGTCCGGTTCCTCGGTTTCGTCAGCGTCGTCGTCGCCACCGGCGTCGTCGTCGGCTGTCTCAGCTGTGGTTTCGTCTTCGGAGGTTGCCTCCGAGTCGTCGTCGCCACCACACGCTGCGGCAAGCAGCGCTAAGGCTGCCAGTAGTGCAAGAAGTTTCTTCATGCGTCCTCTCCTCTCGTGTCGGCTACTGCCGACGTTGTTGGGATAGTAGAGCCTATACCCAGGTCAATGCTTGTATCCGAGGGGTGCCACGTTGGTTACTTTATGGTTACGGCCCGTTCTTTTACCAGGTGGCAGGCGACCCAGTGGTCAGGAGCGATCTCTCGCCACTCCGGTGCGACCTGGGTGCAAACGTCGTCCTGAGCCCATGGACAGCGGGTGTTGAACACACACCCTGGGGGCGGATTGGCCGGACTGGGGATGTCGCCACGGAGGATGACACGCTCGCGTGACGCCTCGACAATCGGGTCGGGAACAGGCACCGCCGAGTGCAGAGCCTGGGTGTAGGGATGCTCCGGCGAGCTGTACAGCTCATCCACCGGTGCCATCTCGACGAGCGTGCCCAGATACATCACGGCCACCCGATCGGCGATGTGGCGGACCATGCTCAAGTCGTGGGAGATGAACAGGTAGGTCAGCTCGAGTTCGTCCTGAATGCTCTGCAGCAGATTGACAACTTGAGCCTGAATTGAAACATCCAAGGCCGCGATCGGCTCGTCGGCGACGATGAACTCGGGACTGAGGGCAATGGCCCGGGCAACCCCGATCCGCTGTCGCTGCCCCCCGGAGAACTCATGCGGGTAACGGTTGGCGTGGGAGGGATCGAGGCCGACCTGGGCCAGTAGGCTCTCCACCCGCTGCTGGCGCTCAGCACCACGCGCCACCTTGTGTTCCTTCAATGGTTCCCCGAGAATCGACGCAACGGTCATGCGGGGGTTCAGAGAAGCGTGCGGGTCCTGGAAGACCATCTGCATGCGTGGCCGCAGCTTCCTGACCTGCTCCCCGCTCATAGAGGTGAGCTCGTTGCCGTCGAAGGTGACCGTTCCCGCCGTCGCCTTTTCGAGCTGGAGAATGACCCGGCCTGTGGTCGACTTGCCTGAACCGCTCTCGCCGACGAGGCCGAGGGTCTCCCCCCGGTAGATGTCGAACGAGACCCCGTCGAGGGCACGCACGGCCCCTACCTGTCGCCGGAAGACGCCCTTCATGATCGGAAAGTGCTTCTTCAGGTCGCGAACGCTAAGCAGCACTTTCCGCTCTGGGGTATCAACGGCGGTGGCGTCTTCGCCCGGTGCAGAGTCCACACCCACACCCACACCCACACCCACATCAACGGTCATCGGCCGGCCTTCCTTCTTTCATGTCCCAGAAACAGGCGGCCCGGTGGCCACGGGAAATGTCGAACAGCTTCGGCAGCTCGATGCCACAACGCTCGAAGGCGTAGGGACAACGCGGCTCGAACGAACACGAGACCGGGGCCGAGGTCAGGCTTGGGGGCTGCCCCTTGATGCTGGCCAGCTCATGGCCCTTCTGGTCAAGCCGGGGTATCGACCGCAGCAGGCCTTGGGCGTAGGGGTGCTGGGGGTCGCCGTACAACTCGTTGACCCGCGCCTCCTCCACAATCTGGCCTGCGTACATCACCAACACCCGATCAGCCAGGCCCGCCACGACGCCCAGATCGTGGGTGATCCAGATGACGGCGGTGTTGAGCTGCTCCCGCAGATCCTTGATGAGCTCGATAATCTGGGCCTGGATAGTCACATCGAGAGCCGTTGTTGGTTCGTCGGCGATGATGACCTTTGGTGAGCAGGCCAGGGCAACGGCGATCATCACCCGCTGTCGCATCCCGCCCGATAGCTCGTGGGGGTAGGCCTTGAGGCGTTGCTTGGCGTCGGGGATCCCGACAAGGTCGAGCAACTCAACGGCCCGGGCGTCTGCTCCCTTGGCCGTGACCCCGGTGTGGAGCCGCACCGATTCGGTGATCTGGCGGCCGACGGTCAGCACCGGGTTCAGGGACGTCATCGGGTCCTGGAAGATGAACCCGATCTCGGCCCCTCTGACCTTGCGAAGCTCATGATCGGACATCGCCAGGAGATCCTGGCCTCCAAACATTGCTGAGCCGTTGACGATCTCCCCGGGCGGCATGGGGATGAGCTTCAGCAGCGACATCATGGTGACGCTCTTACCTGAACCGCTCTCGCCAACCACGCCCAGGAACTCGCCAGCGTTCAACGTGAAACTCACGCCGTTCACCGCGTGGACCGTGCCATCGTGGGTATTGAACCTGGTTACCAGGTCGGAGACTTCCAGTACGGGTTCGTCGTTAGCCAACGTGCTTCCTGTTCACCCATGGATCCAACATGGACGGGAACACTAGCCGAGGCGAAGTCGCCGCGGAAGATCAACGCCGATCTCACTCTGAGAAGCGGAAATCCACCACGTTGACCAACGGCCCACCGCGCAGGGTGTCGGGGGCAATACCGCCAGCGGTCAGGAGATTCGAGGCGTAGCCGTAGAAGCGGGGCCGCTGGGTGACCGGTATCACGAACAGCCCGTCGTCGCCCTCGTCCAAGGTGGTCACGAACACGTCCAGGGCGTTGTAGCAGTCGGCCCGTTCGCTGTCATCGGCGAGACCGTCGCACTCGGTGGCGGCGACGTCGAATTCGGGGTTGTTGAACCCATAGGGGTTGCCTGCCGACCCGCTGCGGTAGGTGCCGGTGACCGCCCCCGGCCACGGTCCCGTTGCCCAGGCGAACTGGGCGATGTCCCACAAGTCGGGGTCTCCGCTACGTCCAGCCGACGCCGATGCCTCCAGGGCTTCGGCTGCGAAGGGCCCCTGGGTAAGGAACAGACCTCCCGGCTCATTGTCGATCCGCAGCTCAATCCCGGCCTGGGCCAATTGGGCCTGACCGACCTCCAGCATGCGTTCCCGCAGGGCGTTGCCGCCCGTGGTCCCCACCCGCAGGCTCAATCTGCCGGTATCGGGATGGCTCCACACACCGTCGCTGCCGGCAACGTAGTCGGCCGAACGCAGAGCCTCGGCCGCGGCCACCACGTTGCTGCCCTGGTACTTCTGCTGATGATCGACGTAGCCGGCCTGGTTTGGCATCCAGTAAACATTCCCGACGCCATCCTCGGGCAATGCACCCCCGGCCAGCGGTTGGTACGACTCGGCCACCAGCTGGTTCTTGTCGAGGGCGTAGGCAATTGCTTCCCGTACCTGGGGTTTGGCCAGGTGGGGGTTCAACAGGTTGAGGCCCCAGTGTTCATAGTCGGCGCCGGGCGACGCGGCAACAGTGAAATCGGTTGACTGGCTCAGCCGGGTATAGGCCGGTTCGGGACGGGCGAACAGTAGGTGGGCGCGACCGGCGAGTACGGCGTCGATTCGCGCCTCCCGATCGGCCACGAACAGAATTCGAACACTGTCGACCTGGGCTGGGCCACCATTCTCGGCATCAGGGCTGACCGATCCGTGATAGGCGTCATTTCGAGCAAGCTTGATGCTGACCCCGCGCTCCCACTCGTCGAGCACCAGGGGTCCTGATGAGGGGAGCACTCCCCCGTCGCCCCGCCAACGCCGCAGGTTGTCGTTCACCGCCGCCGCATCGGCCCCAAAGGCGTGTTCAGCCAGAACCTGGGAGTACAGATCGCGCCAGGCGGGAAAAAACGAGGCCATGGTCACGGTGAATGACGTTGGACTGGCCACTTCGAACCCGGTCACCAGGTCGTAGCCGGTCCGGCGGGCCAGTTCGTACTCGCAACCGTCGTTGCTGTTGTCGACGATCGAGCCGTCGGACTCCTCAACACAGCCTTCGATCAGAATCTGGTGGGTGTAGGCAACGTCTTCAGCGGTGAGCGGCTCACCGTCGGACCAGCGCAGGTCGGGCCGCAGCTCATAGGCAAGGACAATCGTGCCGTCTTCGTTCACCGTTGGCACCGGATCCGCGGCCAACAGCTCGGGATAGAACGAGATCTTCCCGTCGATGCCGAACAATCCCTCGATCAGGCCCTCGCGTACCCACGAGGCAATCTCGGTTTTGTTGTCCGGATCATCGACGTGAAGATCCGGCGGTTCAGCGTCGTGGATCCAGACCAGTTCTCCCGGTTCGGGCTCGAAGGTCTGGCCCTCGGCCGATACAGCAGAGTCCACGTCGAGTTCGGCGCTGACGGCCCCACCGTCGACCAACTCCGGTGGCGACTCGATCGCCGTCGACGGAGCAGATTCGTCGGTCGGGGGTGAACCACATCCTCCGGCGACAACCGACAACGATGCCACCCCGACGGTGAGCCACCGCCAGTTGACCATCAGCCTTCGTGCAACCGGTACCGGATGATCCCGGCAAAGGAATCGGCGTCGAGGCTGGCTCCTCCGACGAGCGCCCCGTCGATGTCGGGCTGAGCCATCAATTCCGCCGCGTTGTCGGGCTTCACCGAACCGCCGTACTGGACTCGCACCGATTGCGCCGTTTCCTCGCCGTACTTGCCTTCCACCGTCGCCCGCACCACCGCACACATGGCCTGGGCATCATCGGCCGAAGCCGTTCGCCCGGTACCAATGGCCCAGATCGGCTCGTAGGCAATGACCATCGCCGCCACCTGCTCGGCCTTGACCCTCCTCAAACCAGCGAGCACCTGGCCTTCCACCTTGGCCTCGGCCTCTCCGGCCTCGCGCTCGTCGAGGGTTTCACCCAAACACAGGATCGGTGTCATCTCTGCCGCCAGCACCGCTTTGACCTTGGTGTTGACCATCTCGTCGGTCTCGCCGAACAGTTCGCGCCGTTCGGAGTGACCGACGAGCACGTAGGCCACGCCAAGTTTGGCCAGCATCGCCGGCGACACCTCACCGGTGAACGCCCCGGAAGCCTGGTGGTGGCAATGCTGGGCACCGAGTTGGAAAGGTATCTGGTCGGCGTCCAACACGGTCTGCACCGTACGCAGGTCGGTGAAGGGTGGATGAAGCGAGACATCGACCGCGGCGACATCGTCCTCAGCAACGGCATAGCTCAGTTCCTGCACCAACTTCAGGGCCTCGAAGTGGTTGTTGTGCATCTTCCAGTTGCCGCTGATAAGCGGGCGGCGTCCGGTCGTGCTGACATCATCGGTCATTGGCTGTTTCCTGCCCTACTACTTGGTGATGAAGACACATTCTGCATGGATGGGGTTGCGTGGCGTTGGCCCGCCAGCGACCACGTGGCCAACCTGGGATCATGCGACCCGCTTGGCCGCGCGTCGCAGCGCGGCCAGGCCCGGCAGGTCGCCCTGTTCGATTAGTTCCAGTGAGGCGCCACCGCCGGTGGAGACGTGGTCGACATCGTGGTCAACGCCGAACGCCTTGGCCGCCGCGGCGGAGTCTCCACCACCAACAACGGTGAAGGCTCGTGTCTCGGCCACGGCCTCGGCCACGGCCCTGGTTCCAGCGGCAAAGCGAGGATCCTCAAAGACGCCCATGGGGCCGTTCCACAACACGGTGCCGGCGTCGAGAATCACGTCGCTGAACACTGCGGCGGTGCCCGGTCCGATATCGACACCCATCCAGCCGGCGGGGACACTGCGCCCAACCTGGCGCACCTCTCCCCCGGCCTCGGGATCAAAAAGTTTGCCTCCCGGCCCGAGAGCGGTGATGTCCTCGGGCAGATGGATGGCAGCGCCCGAGGCCAGCAAGCGGCCGCAGGTCTCGATCATGTCGGGTTCCAGCAGTGACTCACCTACCGAATGGCCCTGGGCCGCGAGGAATGTGAAGGCCATGCCCCCGCCGACAACGAGGGCATCGACCACACCGAGCAGGGCTTCAATCACACCCAACTTGTCCGACACCTTGGCCCCGCCCATGACGGCCACAAACGGCCGTCGGGGTCGTTCACGAAGGCCAGTCAGAACCCCAACCTCGGCGGCCAATAGACGCCCGGCGGCCGAGGGCAGGAACTGCGGCGGTCCGACGATCGAGGCGTGGGCCCGATGCGAGGCACCAAAGGCATCGTTGACATAGAGGTCATGCCCTGCGATCAACGACTGGACAAAGGCGGGATCGTTGGACTCCTCCCCTGGATCGAAGCGGAGGTTCTCCGCCAGCTTGACCTCGGGTGCGACCGAAGCCAGGCGTTGTCGCACCGGCTCAAGGGAGTACGCCGGGTCGACCTTGCCCTTGGGTCGACCGAGATGGGAGAACACCGTGACCTTCGCCCCCTGCTCCACCAACCACTTGAGGGTTGGTAGAGCAGCACGAATCCGCAGATCATCGGTGATCCGGTCACCGTCGAGGGGTACGTTCAGGTCAGCTCTGACCAGCACCGAGCGGCCCTCGACCAGGCCCAGGTCTTCAAGCTCAGGTAACCCGTCGATCATCGCTGATTGGCGGCGCCAACCAGAAGCGTCAGGTCGACGAGGCGGTTCGAGTAGCCCCACTCGTTGTCGTACCAACCGGCGATCTTCACCATCGTCCCCTGGGTCATGGTCATGCCGGCATCGAAGGTGCACGAGGCGAGCGAGGTGACGATGTCGCTGGAAACGATCGGGTCCTCGGTGTATTCCAGAACCGCGGCCAGCCGTCCAGTGGTTGCGGCGTTTGAGAAGGCCTGATTGACCTCTTCGATCGAGGGCTCACCATTCACCACTGCGGTGAAATCGGTCAGGGAGCCGGTGGGGATCGGAACCCGCAGCGAGTTGCCGTCGAGCTTGCCCTGCATGGACTGCAACACCAGTCCGGTGGCCCGGGCCGCCCCGGTGGAGGTCGGGATGATGTTCAGGGCCGCGGCCCGGGCCCGACGCAGGTCCTTGTGGGGGCCGTCGACCAGCGCCTGGTCGCCGGTGTAGGCGTGGATGGTGGTCATCAGACCCTGCTCGACGCCGAAGGCGTCATCGAGCACCTTGACCATGGGCACAAAGCAGTTCGTCGTGCACGAGGCATTGGAGATGACCCGGTCGTTGTCAGGGTCGAGATCATCATCGTTCACGCCGACCACGATCGTGGCGTCGGCCCCGCTGCAGGGGGCGGAGACGATCACGTAGGGAGCACCGCCTTCGAGGTGGCGGGCCGCGCCCTCCCGGGTGGTGAACACCCCGGTTGACTCGATGACAACGTCAACCCCGAGATCGCCCCAGGGGAGCTCGTCGGGATTGCGCTCGCTGAGTACCTGCAACACATCGCCGTCGACGGAGATCCCACCATCGATGGGCTTGATTTCGGCGTCGAGCCTGCCAAGCACGGAGTCGTACTTCAGTAGATGGGCCATGGTCTCGATTGACCCGAGGTCGTTGACGGCGACAAAGTCGACGTCGGCCCCGGCTGCTTTCACCGCCCGAAAAAAGTTCCGACCGATCCGCCCAAAACCGTTGATACCAACACGCACTGTCATGGTCAGTTGACCCTTCTCCTCACGCACGGCGGTGACAGCACCTCTGCCCCGCCGGAGAACCGCATTGCTGGTTCGTCCTGCCCCGACCCTACCGTGTCAACGGTCGGTCCAGATCTCCCCGAGCACCGTCCCCAACTTGTCCGGGTCGTGGCTCCAACCATCCTCAGCGGCCACATCGGCCCAGCGGATGTCATACCCCTCGACGTCGCCGCCAATCGTTGACTTGTCGGCCACCACAACATCCACCTCGACACCGTGATCGGACATGGTGGCGAGATGCTCGCCCAGCCCAAAACCGCGGGCCATGGCTCTCTCGTTGGCGACGTTGGCCACGAACACGCGCTGCCCGGTGGCCCGTTGGAACACCGGCAACAGACCGGGCACGACCACCGAGGCGAGCACACTGGTGAACAGCGAACCAGGCCCGATGATGATCTGATCGGCCTGCTCGATGGCTTTGATGGCGGCGTCGGCCACCGGCGGATCGGTGGGCTCGAAACGAAGGTTGCGGATACCAGTCACCCGTTCGATCGTGACCTGGCCAGTAATGATGCCCTGATCGGAGTCGGCCAGGAGACGTACAGGGACGGTGGTGGCGGCCACGATTGACCCCTCACAGTCCACGAGGCGACACAACTCGTCGATGGCGTCCTGGAAGCTGCCCGAAGCAATGGCCAGTCCGGCCAACAACAGGTTGCCGATGGGATGGCCCGTCAGGGGACCCTCGGCGAAGCGATACTCAAGCGAGGTCCGCAACAGCGTGTCGTCGGTGGCCAGGGCTGAGATGCAACGCCGAACGTCACCCGGTGGGGCGACCCCGAAATCGGCCCGCAGCCGGCCGCTGGAGCCGCCGTCGTCGCCGACCGACACCACCCCGGTCAGGGTGCCTGCGTAGCGGCGCACCGCCCGCAGCGTGGCGGCGAGGCCATGGCCTCCTCCGAGGGCAACGACGGTCGGCGCGTCATCGCCCTCAGGACGGGCTGGCCGATCCTTCTCGGTTGATGTCACGGTGACTGACTTTCGCATGCCATCCCTGCCGGTCGAGGATACGGGCCACCGCCTCGGCGACAGCCACCGAACGGTGGCGCCCGCCGGTACAGCCAAAGGCCACGGTGAGAGAGGACTTCCCCTCCTCATCGTAGGCAGGGAGCAGGGTCGACAACAGGTCGGTCAGCTGGTCGAGAAACTGCTGGGTCACCTCACGGTCGAGGACGTAGCCCTGAATCTCGGAATCGAGACCGCTGAGGGGGCGGAGTTCATCGACCCAGTGGGGGTTGGGCAGGAAGCGGCAGTCCCAGACGATGTCGGCGTCGAGGGGTCGGCCGTGCTTGAACCCGAACGATGACACCGTGAGCCGGAGGGATTCCTCGGCACCGTCGTCGTCGTCGAGCAGCGTGGCCAACCGGTCCCGCAACTGGTGGGGGTTGAGTTGGCTGGTGTCGAGCACGATGTCGGCGGCCACCCTCGTGCCCCCCAGGCGCCGCCGCTCCTCGTCGATCGCCTCGACCAGGCTCATGGTCTCGGCCAGGGGGTGACGCCTTCGGGTCGCCTCGTAGCGTCGCACCAGAACCTCGGTGGTCGCTTCGAGGAAGATCACGGTGACGTTGCCGACGTGTTCCCGCAGGTACTCGATCTGCGAGAGCGGCTCGCCGTAACCCCCCATCACCAACGCCACCCGGTCGGTGAGGCCCGTGGTCGACGAAGCCAGCTCACCCACCTTGGGCACGAGGAAAGCCGGGAGGTTGTCGATGACGAACCACCCCTTGTCCTCCATGGCCCCAGCCGCCACCGAACGACCGGCACCCGACAAACCTGTCACCACAACAACACTCGACACGTCACCCAGTGTCACACATCGCGGGGGCAAACCTGGGTATCGGCCCGGTCAGGTCGTCTTGGTGAAACTCAGGGCCAGCAGACGGGGGATGGTGGCCGCATCCCGGTACTCGGCGGCCTGGGCCAGGAATCCGGCCGGGGGCGCGGGCTCGTGCATCGCCACCAGGGTCAGCCCGGCAGCGAAAGCGCTATTGAGGTAGCGCGACAGCGGGCGATGGAGGAAACGGATGAAGACCCCCTTCTGGACCTCCTCGATCGATTCAGCCTCGGGTAGATAGGGGCCGATCCGCCAGTACTGTTCCGGGGGTTCGATGATCTGATCGTCGATCCAGCCGCTGCCCGGTGTCTGCAACAACGGATGGTTGAGCAACAGCAGGAACCGACCACCAGGCGCCAGCACCCGGGCCGCCTCCGACAGGGCGGCGTCGACCTCGTCGATGTGTTCAAACACCAGGCAGGCCACTGCAGCATGGAAACAGGCATCGGGCACGGGGAGATTGGCGGCATCACCTCGGGCGTAGACCGGTCCGCCGGCACGCTCCCGGGCCACGGCCACCTGGTTGGCGAACGGGTCGATGCCAACAACCTGGGCGCCGGCGGCCTGCAGCCAGCGGGCCACCTGGCCCTCGCCGGTCCCGATGTCGAGCACGGGGGAACATCCCTGCAGGACGTCGCCGATCAGGGGCAGGATCTGCTCGGTGTACTCCGGATCGACCCCGTCGGTGAACTCGCGCTGCCACCAATCGGCGTGGGACTCCCAGTTCTCATCGATCATCGGTGATCAGATTCCTTCTCGGTTCGAGACCGTGAGTTTTGGCGTAGACGGCTTCGGCCACGACATCGGGCAGCCAGGGCAACGCCTGCAAGGCATCGAGATCGGCGTGACGGACCTGCTTCACGCTTCCCAACTCCTTGATCAGACGTTTCTTCCGGACCGGACCCAGACCAGGTATGTCGTCAAGCACGGAGGTCGTCATGCGGCGGTCCCGCAACTTGCGGTGGTAGCCGATGGCAAAACGGTGGGACTCATCGCGAAGGCGCTGCAACAGATAGAGGGCCTCGGATTGTCGGGGGATGATAATAGCCTCGGACCGGCCCGGGACAAAGACCTCTTCAAACCGCTTGGCCAACGAGCAGACGGCGATCTCCTCGCTCAGACCCAGCCGGTCGAGGACCCGAACGGCTACCCCGAGCTGACCTTTGCCGCCATCCACCATCAGCAACTGCGGGGGATACTGAAACTTGCCCCGCTCGCCGATCGGCTTGGCCCGATCATCGAGGTAGTTCTGCAGACGGCGGGTCAACACCTCCTCCATGGCGGCGAAGTCGTCATTCTGATCCACGGTGCGAACCTTGAACCGGCGGTACTCCTTCCTGGCCGCCAGGCCATCCTCGACCACCACCATCGAGCCCACATAGTCATCGCCCTGCAAGTGGCTCATGTCGTAGCACTCGATGCGCAGGGGCGATACCGGCAGACTGAGCCGTTGCTGCAGCTCGTTGAGGGCCTTCGCCCTGCTGTTGTGATCCGAGGCCCGCTTGAGGCGGTGACGGGTCAGCTCCTCCTCGGCGTTCTGGGTGACCGTGGCCAACAGCTCCTTCTTGGCCCCGCGTTGGGGTACCCGCAACTCCACCTGGGAGCCCCGCAGCAGGCCCAGCCACTCCTGGTAGAGCCCCGGATCGGACGAGGCCGAGGGGATGAGCACGACCTTGGGCATGCCCTGCACCGGGATCTCGTCGTAGAGGGTCTCCAGCACCTTGTCGATCAACTCCTGCTCGTTGAGCGGCTCTGCTTTGTCGAGCACAAAACTCCGGCGTCCGGTGACCCGACCCCGACGAACGAAGAAGACGAACACCGCCGCCTCCAGATCGTCGTCGGCCAGACCGATCACGTCGAGGTCCTCGTCGCGATCGGCGACCATCTGCTGCTTCTCGACGGCCTTGCGCACCGTGGCCAGGCGGTCGCGCACGCGGGCTGCCCGCTCGAAGTCGAGTTCCTCGGCCGCTCCGGTCATCTCCAGCTGCAACTTCTCGATCACCGGTTCGGTGTCGCCATCGAGGAAGCGGCTCAGATCCTCCACCAACTGCTGGTAGTCCTCGGGCGAGATTTCGCCAACGCAGGGGCCGGAGCACTTCTCGATGTGGAACAGCAGGCAGGGCTTGCCCAACTTGGCGTGCCGCTGCAACTTGTTATCGGTACAGGTCCGGATGGGGAAGGTGCGCAGTAGATGGTCGAGGGTGTCACGGATGGCGTAGGCGTGGGCGTAGGGGCCGAAGTAACGGGTGCCTTTCTGTTTACGACCACGCATGACCCGGGCCCTGGCCCATCGATCTGAAACGGTGAGGGCCAGATACGGGTAGCTCTTGTCGTCGACGAGGCGGACATTGAAGCGTGGCCGATGCTCCTTGATGAGGTTGTACTCCAACATCAGGGCTTCGACTTCGTTGCGAACCTGGATCCACTCGACGGTTTCGGCCGTCGCCACCATCTGCGCCGTCCGCGGGTGCATGTTGGCCGGATTCTGGAAGTAGTTCGACAGCCGGGCCCGGAGATTGCCCGCCTTCCCCACGTAGATGATGCGGCCCAACTCATCGCGGAACTGATACGATCCGGGCGTCTCAGGGATGGTGCCCGAAGGCGGACGAGTGACCACCCATCAAGCTTAGGAGGTGTGCCGATGGGCGCATCGGACCCAGTCGAACGATGACTGTTGGCCCTGGACACGGGGCGATTGGGTAAACCCGTCGGTCCCTGCTCATCTCAGCGCACGACGCGCCGATCGGGTGATCGTAGTCGCTGCCAGCATTGCTCTGTCGGGAAGGTCGCCGGTGCCCCCTGCTCTACCCAACCCCCATCGAGAACCGATCGCGGCCAGGGTCGGCCCCCTGAGACCCAACCGTGAGGGGTAGGGGTAGAGGTAGAGGTAGATCGGCGATCACCGCCGTGACGCACTCAGCCCGCTCGAAGTCGGCCCCCTCGGACCCGGTCCCCTCGGATTCAATCCCGACGGCGTCAGGTATGTCCAACGTGACTGGGCCGGCGAAGCTGCCGGTCACCGTTGAAACCTTCGTCCGACGCGCAACTGAGGTGGCCGCCATCTGTCGAGCGACGATGCTCGAGGTGACGGCACCGGGCCAGAAGGCACGGACCGGGTACAGCCCAGAGCGGTGCGCGTCACTCATCGTGCCTGCCGAGCCCTTCTCCGGACCTCTGCCGCTGGCCGGGGGTCAGTTCGGCCTCGTGGTTTGCGTCGATCTGCTCCATCGACTTTCCGGAACCGACCAGCTGCTCTGTGAACTGGGTCGGACTCTCGCCGACGGTGGCAGGCTGTTCGTCTCGATCCCGCTGACGGTGGCGGGCCGAGCCGGGCCGGGTCACTCCCCCACCTGCGCCTCGCTGGGACTCAACTATCTGCTGTCCGCCGCCGGTTTGGAACTTGAGTATCTGGAGCCACTCAGCGGCCGCTCCGACTATGCCGTTGTTGCCCATCGCTCGACGACCAACGTGTGCGACGAGCAGGTGCCCGAACGCCGGGCCGAAGTTGGATCGGACCCTATCGACCAGCCAGGGTCGGGGCCAGGAACCGGCCCGTATGGCTGGCTGTGACCTCGACCAGATCCTCGGGGGTACCGGCGGCGATGACCTGGCCCCCGCCGTCGCCACCATCGGGACCAAGGTCGATGATCCAGTCGGCGGTCTTGATCACGTCGAGATTGTGTTCGATGACCAGCACCGTGTTGCCCTGATCGACCAGGCGACTCAGCACCGTCAACAGACGACGGATGTCCTCGAAGTGCAGGCCCGTCGTCGGCTCGTCAAGCAGGTAGATGGTGTGACCGGTTGACCGTTTGGCCAGCTCTGAGGCCAACTTCACCCGCTGCGCCTCGCCCCCGCTGAGGGTTGGCGCCGGCTGACCGAGCCGCACGTAACCCAGGCCGACGTCGACCAGGGTCTGCAGGTGCCGGGCGATCGGGGGCTGGTTGGAGAAGAACTCCAGCCCTTCGGCGATGGGCATGTCGAGTACCTCGGCGATGTTCTTGCCCTTGAACTGGATCTCCAGTGTGTCGCGGTTGTAGCGGGCACCCTTGCACACCTCACACGGCACGTACACGTCGGGCAGGAAGTGCATCTCGATCTTGAGGGTGCCGTCGCCTGAGCAGGCCTCGCAGCGACCACCGGCAACGTTGAACGAGAACCGACCCGGCTGGTAGCCACGGACCTTGGCCTCGTTGGTGAGGGCGAACAGCTTGCGTATGCGATCGAACACCCCGGTGTAGGTGGCGGCGTTGGAGCGGGGGGTGCGGCCGATGGGTGACTGGTCGATGTCGATCACCTTGTCCAGGTGTTCGAGACCGTCGATGCCTTTGTGCAAACCAGGCGGCAACTTCGAGGAGTAGATCCGTTGCATGAGTGAGCGCAACAGGATCCCGTTGATGAGGGTTGATTTACCTGAGCCGGAAACCCCGGTAACGGCGACAAAACACCCGAGTGGGATCTCGACGTCGATGTTCTTGAGGTTGTGTTCCCGGGCCCCCCGAACCACCAGCGAACCCACTCCCGGTTGGCGGCGGGTGGCCGGCACCGGAATGCTCTTCTTGCCCGACAGGTACTGGCCGGTGAGCGACTTCCGCCGCTTCAGCAAACCCGGCACGGGGCCGCTGTAGACCACCTCGCCACCGTGTTCCCCGGCGCCAGGTCCGATGTCGACCACATGGTCGGCAACCTTGATCGTCTCCTCGTCGTGTTCAACGACCAGAACCGTGTTGCCGAGTTCCCGCAGCCGGCAGAGGGTGGCGATGAGTTTGGCGTTGTCGCGCTGGTGCAGACCAATGGATGGTTCATCAAGCACGTAGAGCACACCAACGAGGCCTGAACCAACCTGGCTGGCGAGACGGATACGTTGCGCCTCGCCCCCCGACAGGGTTGAAGCTGAACGGCTCAGGCTGAGGTAGTCGAGACCGACGTCGAGCAGGAAGCTCAATCGGGCGTTGATCTCCTTGACCACCCGATCGGCGATCATCTGGTCCCGATCGCTCAACTCGAACGCGGCGATCACCTTGGTTGCCTCACCGATCGACAACGAGCAGAGATCGAAGATCGACCGCCCATCGATCCGACAGGCCAACGACAGCGGATTGAGCCGGGCGCCACCGCACACCGGGCAGGCCACCTCCCGCATGTAGCCCTCGATCTGTTCCCGCTGGCTGTCGGATTCCGACTCGCGGTGACGCCGTCGCAGGTAGGGCACGACGCCTTCGAACGTTGCGTTGTAGGTGCGGAGCCGCCCGTAGCGGTTCTTGTAGCTGACCGTGACCTTGGTGGCCGAACCCCCCTGCAACAGCAGCTTCTGGAACTTGGGCTTGAGCTGCTCCCAGGCCACGTCCTGGGGGATCGAGTTCTCCTCGCACACGGCCTCGACCAGGCGACCGAAGTAGCGGCTACGGCCACCGGCCCAGGGGTGGATGGCGCCCTGGGCCAGCGTCAGCTCGGAATTGGGAACAATCAGGCGGGGATCAACCTCATAGGTGGTGCCCAATCCGTCGCAGGCATCGCAGGCGCCATAGGGCGAGTTGAACGAAAAGTTCCGAGGGGCCAACTCCTCGAAGCTTTTGCCATCGCTGGGGCGGGCCAGGTGTTGGCTGAAGACCAGGGTCTCGGGTTCGTCATTGGAGTCCTTGGCCGGCACGATCTCGATCTCGGCCACCCCGTCGGCCAGCCGGAGCGCGGTCTCCATGGAATCGGTGAGCCTACGGTCGATCCCATCGCGCCGGACAAGGCGATCGACGACGATCTGGATGTCATGCGTTTCGTAGCGGGCAAGCTCCGGCAGATCGCCCGACAGCTCGATGAGTTCACCATCGACGATGGCACGGGCGAATCCCTGGACGGCAAGGTCCTTGAGCAAGGTGTCGTAGGTGCCCTTGCGGCCTCGGACCACGGGGGCCAGCACCTGGAACCGGGTCTTGTCCGGCAACTCCATGACCCGGTCGACGATCTGCTGCGGTGTCTGCCGTACCAGCTGCTCGCCTGTCTCGGGATCGTGGGGGATGCCAATGCGGGCAAAAAGCAGACGGAGGTAGTCGTAGACCTCGGTGACCGTTCCCACCGTTGAGCGGGGATTACGGGATGCTGACTTCTGATCGATGGAGATCGCAGGCGACAACCCCTCAATGAAGTCGACATCGGGCTTATCCATCTGCCCCAGGAACTGGCGGGCGTAGGACGAGAGCGACTCGACGTAGCGGCGCTGCCCCTCGGCGTAGATGGTGTCGAACGCGAGCGATGACTTGCCAGAGCCCGACAGGCCGGTGAACACGATGAGTTTGTCCCGAGGCAGGTCGAGATCGACGTGTCGAAGGTTGTGCTCCCGAGCACCGCGGATGACGATCTTGTCTACCACTCAGCTAGCCTATCGCCGCCTCCAATACGAACGAACGTTCGACAACCAAGAGCAACCCCCCGGCCGTCGCACCCGCCAACACACCCGGGACGTTTCGACCCCGCCGAAACTCCAGGCGACGGCCGGAGGCCGTCGCACCTAGACCATTTCCCGCAATTCACGACGCAGGTCCTTGATTTCGTCGCGGAGGCGGGCAGCGTACTCGAAGCGCAGTTCGCCCGAGGCCTCCTGCATCTCCTCCTCCAAGGTGTGGATGAGGCGGGACAACTCGTCCTGGGGCAGGGCTGCCAGCTCCTGGATACGTTTCTCCTCCGCCGGGCGTCGCTTGCGTTGACCCTGACCGGGGGTGGGAGCAGGCTCGGCGGCGTCGGGCCTGATCAACGACAAGATATCGGTCACGGCTTTGCGGATCGTTTTTGGTTCGATGCCGTTGGCCTCGTTGTGGGCCATCTGCAGGCCACGGCGTCGGTTGGTCTCCGAGATGGCCTTCTGCATCGAACGCGTCACCTGATCGGCGTACATGATCACCCGACCGTCAACGTTTCGAGCGGCCCGTCCGACCGTCTGGACCAGCGCCGTTTCCGAGCGGAGGAAGCCCTCCTTGTCGGCGTCGAGAATGCACACCAACTGGACCTCCGGGAGATCAAGGCCCTCCCGCAACAGGTTGATCCCGACCAGTACATCGAACTCACCCAGGCGTAGACCCCGCAGCGTTTCGATGCGCTGGATGGTGTCGATTTCGCTGTGGAGGTAGCGGACCCGCACCCCGTGCTCCACGAGGTATTCGGTCAGATCCTCTGCCATCTTCTTGGTCAGGGTGGTCACCAGCACCCTGCCCTCGTTGTCGACCACGCTGGAGATCTCCTCCATCAGATTGTCGATCTGACCCTTGGTCGGCCGGACCACGATCTCGGGATCGATGAGGCCGGTGGGACGCACGATCTGCTCAACGATGGCTTCGGAGTGCTCAAGCTCGTAGGGACCCGGTGTGGCCGACAGGAACACGGCCTGGCCAACCTGGTCGGCCCACTCCTCAAAGCGCAGGGGTCGGTTGTCGGCCGCTGAGGGCAGGCGAAACCCGTGGTCGACCAGGGTTTCCTTCCGGCTCCGGTCACCCTGGTACTGCCCGTGCAGCTGGGGTATGGCGACGTGACTCTCGTCGAGAATGGTGATGTAGTCGTCGGGGAAGAAGTCAAGCAGGGTGTAGGGGGCCTCGCCCGACTGGCGGCCATCGATGTGACGGCTGTAGTTCTCGATCCCGTTGCAGAAGCCCATCTCCTGCATCATCTCCAGGTCGTACTGGGTCCGCATGCGTAGCCGCTGGGCCTCGAGCAGCTTGCCCTGCGATTCAAAGGTGGCCAGCCGCTCCTGGAGTTCGGTCTCGATGCCGTTGATGGCGGTACCCATACGGTCATCGGAGGCGACGTAGTGGGTGGCGGGAAAGATCACCAACTCCTCCATGTCCTCGAGCCGCTCGCCGGTTAGCGGATCGATGGCGGTAATCGCCTCGATCTCGTCGCCGAAGAGCTCGATGCGAACCATGAACTCCTCATAGGCCGGGTGCACCTCGATGGTGTCACCCCGGACCCGGAATTTTCCGCGGACGAGGTTCATGTCGTTGCGTTCGTACTGCATGTCGACGAGGCGAGACAGAATGCCCCGCTGGTCGTGCTCCTCCCCTGCTTTGAG